>Ga0081538_10003289_pt1 | contig 15340 bp, 15 predicted proteins | sample TabmetS5T2R1_FD_71022 | JGI IMG/M metagenome (GOLD analysis project Ga0081538, IMG submission 71022) | Tabebuia heterophylla rhizosphere microbial communities from the University of Puerto Rico - S5T2R1 | ecosystem: Host-associated > Plants > Roots > Rhizosphere ... | reverse complement strand
TGGGTTTGGTGCAGCGACGACCGTGCGTTGCGGGGTTGGAGCGGAGGAGCGGAGACGGATCGTGGTGCGCCGTCCCAACCTGTCTGACGCCGAGGATGCAGGTGACGGCGGCCCGACCTCATGCCCTGATCGCTGCGATCAGCGACCTGCTTCCGACGACGTTCATGACGCGAGTCAGGTTGTAGGCGAGGACGTGCAGCGCCATCTCGCCCGAGACCCGTGGCAAGGTCTTCATCAAGAAGTGTATCGCTCCCATGCGCGCCTTGATGGTCGCGAAGGGGTGCTCGACCGTCTCGCGCCGTCGGCGCATGGCCTTCGGGCTCTCGTCGAGCCGCCGCTGCACGGCTTCGAGAAGAGGCTCATGCTCCCAGCGCGTGATCCGGCGCTCTTTGGCTGGCGTGCAATGACGCTTGATCGGGCAGCTCGGGCAGGCCGTGGTCCAATAACGACGTAGCGTCAGACCGTTTTCCACGTTCGTATAGTAGTACTTCAAGGTCTCGCCGGCCGGGCAGTGATAGACGTCCTCCTCCGGCTTGTAGACGAAGTCCTGTTTGCCGAAGCGTCCTTCGGCCTTCGCGCCGGAGGTCATCGGCTTTGGCAGCGTCACCGTGATCCCCGCTTGCTCGCAGGCCAGAATCTCCTCGCTGTTGAAGTAGCCGCGATCGGCGACGGCATCGAGCCTGTCCGCTCGGAGAACGGCCTTCGCGGCCTTCGCCATGGTGGCGAGCTGCGAGCGATCCGAACCGACATTGGTCACCTCGTGCGCGACGATCAGATGGTGCTCGGTCTCAACCGCGACCTGCACGTTGTAGCCGACCACGCCGGAGCCGCGCCCGCTCGTCGCCATCGAGCGAGCATCGGGATCGGTCAGCGAGACCTGCTGATCGGGGCTCTCGAGCATCCGCGCCTCGATGCCTGCGAGGCGTCGCATCTCGTCCCCGAGCCTCGCGATTTTCTCCCTCAGCCGGGTAGCCTTGGTCGCGAGTGCATCTGAGGGCTCCTGCCGGTCGGCGGTATCGAGCTGCTGCAGGTAGCGCGCGACGCTCTCCTCGATCTGGGCACGCCGCCGCTCCATCTTGGCGCGCGTGAAGTTCCGGTCGCGGTTGTTCACCGCCTTGAACTTGCTGCCGTCGATCGCAACGCTGGCGGGGGACAAGAGGCCCATCTCGCGGCAGAGCCCGACGAAGCGTGTGCAGACCTTGCGGATGGCACGGCCATTGTCCTTCCGGAAGTCCGCGATGGTCTTGTGATCGGGGACGAGCCGCCCCGTCAGCCACATCACCTCGACGTTGCGTCCGGCCTCCCGCTCCAGCCGTCGACTCGACTGCACCCGGTTCAGGTAGCCGTAGATGTAGAGCTTGAGCAGGACCGCGGGATGATAGGCCGGCCGACCTGTCGCCTCGGGCACGACGCCGTCGAACCCGAGCTCACCCAAGTCGATCGCATCCACGAAGGCGTCGATCACGCGGACGGGATTGTCCTCGTCGATCCAGTCATCCAGGCACTCGGGAAACAGCGTCGTCTGATTGCGATCTGACCCTTCAACAAAACGCCCCATCCGATTCCTCCGCGGCCGCCGAGGAACCTTACCATCCGCCGCGTTTTTACACAGCCAGGTATTGCAACGGACATCGGGGGCAACAGCTACGTGACGGGTTTTATCTTCGGCACGGCAACATTCGGGGCGGGCGAAGCTAACGAGACCGTGCTGGAGGCTGGGCCAAACTTTGACATGTTCGTGGCGAAGTACGCCCCGAACGGCTCTCTCCTTTGGGTCACGAACGCGTGGGGTGAACGTGACGTCCAGGGGAATGAATCTGGCTTTGTCTACGGTCATGCCATCGCAACGGACCCCTTTGGCACCAGCTATGTAACCGGCGTGTTCGTTGGCATGGCGACGTTCGGGGCGGGCGAAGCCAGCGAGACCGTGCTGGATGGAGAAGGTGGGGTTTTCGTGGCCAAGTACGCCCGGAACGGCACTCTCCTCTGGGTCAGGGGCGCCGGTGACACTTCCGACGACTGGGGCCGTGATATCGCAACGGACTTCCGCGGCAACAGCTATGTGACTGGTCGTTACTTTGATACCGCAACGTTTGGGGCGGGCGAAGCCAACGAGACCGTACTTGAGGCTGGGGGCGAGTTGGAGGTGTTCGTGGCGAAATACGCCAGCGACGGCGCTCTTCTATGGGCCAGGAGCGCGGGTGGCGCCGACAACGACTGGGGCTACGGTGTCGCGACGGACTCTCGCGGCAACAGCTACGTGATCGGCGATTTCTCAGGCACCGCAACGTTTGGGGCGGGCGAAGCCAAGGAGACCGTGCTTAAGGCTGGGGGCGAAACTGACGTCTTCGTGGCGAACTACCGTCCCTGACGGCCCCAAGCGCGCTCGACCAGACGCATGACGACAGCCATGCCGACTGATACGTTGCTAGTCCGCCCGGTCCGGCGGGAGGATCGCACGGGCTGGCTGCGGCTCTGGGCGGACTACCACGCCTATGGCCGCGTCGGCGCGACCGCGCTGCCGGCTGCTGTGACCGAGGCGACCTGGGAGCGGTTCTTCCACGAGCACGAGCCGATGGAGGCGCTGGTGGCGGAGCTGGAGGGGCGGCTGGTCGGCCTCGCGCACATTGTCTTCCACCGTGACACCAGTGCCGCCGGGCCGGCCTGCTTCCTCCAGGATCTGTTCGTGGAGGCGAGCCTGCACGGCAGGGGGATCGGGCGCGCCCTGATCGAAGCGATCTATGCCCGCGCGGAGGCGGCGGGGGCGCGGCGTGTCTACTGGCACGTGCTGGAGACCAATGCGACGGCGGTGCGGCTGTATGACAAAGTCGCGTCGCGCTCTGGTCACGTCGTCTATCGCAAGGACCTTTGATGCCGGGATCAGACGAGATTCCCTCGCGCCGCGAGCGCCTCGTCAAGCCTGACCCCCTTGGATGCTCGGCGGTATTGACCAACGCAATTGCTCGTGGCTGACCATCGGTTATAGGCCTGGAATAGCGGTCATCCCTGCGGTTGCTGCCAGCTCAGAGAAGGGCCTGAAATTCTCGCCAGGCCTCGCTGTGCAGCTCGAAACCGATGCCAGGTATCTGTGGCAGTTCAGCATGTCCTGCCGCGATCTCCGCCGCGTCGAATAAGCCATTGAAGGGGCGGAAGGCGAGCGGGTTCACCTCCGCGCCGCCCAGGTCGAGCGCGGCTACGAGGTGCAGACTGAAGAGATGCCCGCCATGCGGCCAGAACGCCTGGCGCGGCCACCCTTCCGAGGTGAAGTGTTCGATGATCCGCAAGTAACCCGGAAGGCCATAACAATGCACCGGGTCGAAAACCAGGATGTCTCGATCGCTGCGCAATCCGCCATGCTGATTGAGCAGTTTGGCTTCCGCCAAGGAGAACAGCGCCTCGCCGGCGGCGATCGGACGTTCATATGCAGCGGCGACACGCGACTGCGTTGTAAAATCCAACGGATCGCATATGTCCTCGAACCACCGCAGCCCAAAGGGGGCCAGCGCCGAAGCCGTGACGAGGCTGCTGTCGGCGTCGAAGCAATTCATCGCATCGACCGCCAGATGTTCGCTGCCGGTCAATTGCGTGGCGGCAGCCTCGATCCGTCGCAGGTCCTGATCAAGGCTGGTGCTGCCGATCTTGATCTTGGCCTGGGTGAAGCCGAGGTCACGGAACGTGCGCATCTCATCCGAAAGCTGCGCGATGTCGTCGTTCGGATAGAGATAGCCACCCCCGGCGTAGACACGCGAACGCGGTCCGTCGGCGACGTCTCGGCCAAGGCGTTCCGCCAAGTGGCGATAGAGAGGTTTCTTCGCGATCTTTGCTGCGGCATCCCAGATTGCCATGTCGAGCGCGCCGATCGCGACGCATCTTTCCCCGTGGCCGCCCGGCTTCTCTCCCGCCATCATGACCGCCCATGCCCGAAACGGATCGAGGTTCTCGTCGGCATCGTCGGCCAGGGCTCCGCCGATTGCATTCAGCAGCCGGGGCGCAAACCGCTCGCGGATAAGACCTCCCTGAGCAAACCGGCCCACGGAGGCGTAGCCGTATCCGACGACCGGCCTACCGGCGCGCACGATATCGGTGACCACCGCAACCACGCTGGTGGTCAGGCCTCCGGAAGGTATGGCCGGATCGGCATATCGTGAGATCGCGATCGACCGTTCGCGGATAGCGGCAATGCGCATGCCGAGCCTCCCGCCTTGCGCATAGTGATAGCCGCATCGAGCCTGAAACCGGTGTCGATTTTCGGGTCCGAGGCGCTAAGACACGAAGGTCCCGGCGAAAGCACGGTGTCTGCAAATCCGGCCGTGCCGATTGGATTACTCCCGTGGCGGGTAGCGCTCGAACGCCGGCAGTTCGTGAGCGCGCTCCATCCATCTGATCCGTTCGGCGACCTGAATGTGCGCTCGCGCCGGAACGGAGGCAGGATCGTCATAGGTCGCGCTCTGAATATCAATGATCCCCGGCAGCATTTCTGCATTGGTATAGAAGAGTCCGGTGCCACAATCGGGGCAGAAATGTCGCCGGCCATGTTCGGAGGACACGTAAACTTTGGGCGTACCCCTCGTCACTTTGACTGCGCCTTGCGGGTACATCGTCCAGCCGACCATCGGCGCACCGGCGTGCCGTCGACAATCCGTGCAATGACACAGCGCGTGGGTGAGCGCCTCGCCTTCAGCCTGATAGCGGAGGGCGCCGCAATGGCAGCCGCCAGTAATCATAGTGCTCTCCTCTCTTGCTCCGAGTGTCGAGGCCCACATTGGGCGCGGCTTCCGTTGGACGCAACGTCGGTCGGCTGTTTTGAGGGACTGCGTCGCAGCCACAACGGAATGTAGCTGCTCAGTAGTGCGACCGCGATCGGCTAACTCCGGCCTTCAGAGCCTAGCCTCAGCACGGCAGGAAGACCGCTCAGGCCGACATTTTCGGCCGCCTTTCGACCGCTGTAGGGCGTAGAGCGGACCGACCATGGGCAGGCGTCGATAGGCCGGTCGTGACCCCGATTCAGACACCGCGATTGGTAGGCACTGACCTATCCGCATCCCGATGCGGCTGTTGGAAGCGAACGCCCGATGCCGACTGTCGAAGTTTGCGGCTTGGGACAGTTGCGCAAGGGACTCTCGCAGCCATCCGCCTTGGTCGTGGGGCGCTCGGCGAGAAATATCGGGATGACTGCTGCGCGCGTTGCGGCTCCGTAACACGAAAGAACCCACCCACAGCGTACGCCGTAGCGAGGCGGATCAGACAACAGCGTCAGGGTTGGCGAGCATCTGGTCGAGGCTTGGCCCGGTCTCGACAGCGCCTGCTTCGCCGAGCCCGGTAATCGCGGCGAAAGCCGGCTCAGCTGGACCGCTCACGGGAGCCGCCCCGTCATCCAGCACTTGAGCCGGGCTTAGCGCGCGGGCTGCCTCGGTCGGCACCTCATCACCGACTGCGTCGGCAAACCCCGACACCGGCTCGCTCTCAGGGCCGAGCGGGATGAGATCACCGTCCACGGCCTCGGCAACGAGCGCGGCGCCGGCGCCACCACCGTCGAGGATGTTGTCGGCTAACGCTGCCTCGTCGTCCACGCCCTCCACGCGGGCGAGCAGCGTCAGATCAACCTCCCCTGCTGGATCGGCAAAGACCAGCACATCGCCGGAGTCCTCGGCCAGGTCGAAGCCGTCGCCGGCGACCTCCCGGAGGTCGATCAGGTCGCCGCCATCATCCGGCGCTGCCGTGTTGAAGCCACGGATCGTGTCGACGCCATTCCCGACGTCGTCGGCCATGAAAACCACCGTGTCGGTGAAGATATCGGCCGCGAGAATGGCCGTATCATCGCCGGTGCGGCCTTCCAGCTGATCGACCCCGTCGCCGTCTCTGAGCGCGTCGTCGTCGCTTCCTCCGATCACTCGGTCGCTGCTGGCACCCCCGCGGAGGTCGTCGTCATCTTCGCCGCCTCGAAGCTCATCGTCGCCGGCTTGGCCAAGCACGGTGTCCTCGTCCCTGCCGCTTTGGACATCGTCGTTGCCGAGCCCGGCCTCGATCGTGTCGTCTCCGTCAGCGGTCCGGACCGTATCGTTGCCGCTGCCACTGATGACCTCGTCGTCGCCGCCAAAAGTAAAGATCTCATCATTGCCGCTACCGCCGTCGACGACATCGTCGCCGCCGACGAAGTCAAATATGGTCGGATCTGCTAGAATTCGGTCGTTGCCGCCGAGACCGAAAATGCTGTCATCGAACAAGGTACCGACGAGGGTGTCATCTCGTTGTGTTCCCCGAATTACCGCCATGACAGTCTCCCTCCAATTGTGTCATGTCAGATTTTCACTACGCATATCAAGCTAGGGGTAGACAGGCAAGTGTGTGCACCGTGACACCCCGTTTTGCTCCGCCCGAGCGACCGCACCGCCTGCACTCGGCTATGAAGATCCTGACCCGACCATCCCACCGCGCTCAAAGGAGTGATGTCCCGACCCCGCGCGTCCCGTTTGAGGTCGGCTCGTGGGCTACAAGCGGTTCTTGCAGTTCGGGCCGTGGATGTTCTGCTTAGCGGCCTGAGGCCGGACGTTTCGAGCGCCTGTGCCTGGACAATATTCCTATAATCGGCTAGACTGCTGCTTGCCGGCCGATACGCCCGGGCCAGCCTCCAGCCCCAACAGCCAGCAAGGAACCCCGCCATGTCGAGTACAGGCGCCGCGCGGAGCGCGGCCGTCCCCGTGTCCAATGCCCGTGCCGAGGGGAGCCGGAAGAACGGCGCGAAGTCGCGCGGGCCGAAGACCCTCGAAGGCAAGGCGCGCTCGGCGCAGAATGCGCTGAAGCACGGCCTGCGCGCACAGAAATACGTGGTGCTGCCGGAGGAGGACGCTGCCGAGTTCGCGGGCCTCGAGGCCGCGATGATCGAGGAGCTGGCACCCGTGGGCGCGCTCCAGACCGTGCTCGCGCGGCGCGTCGCGATCGCCGCGTGGCGTCTGGCGCGGGCCGATCGCATTGAAGTCGAGCTGTTTGCGCACCGGAGCTGGGGGGCCAATGCCAATCCTGGCCTCGCCATGATCCGGGACGGCAACGGCACGCGGTCGTTCGAGACCTTGCTGCGCTATCGCGGCGCGGCGATGGCCGAGTTCTGGCGCGCGCTCAAGATGCTCAAGGCGCTCCAGGCCGAGCAGGCTGCTGAAACCGATCCTGCCCTTGTAGCGCAACTCATGGAGGCGCACCCGGCCCGACCCGCAGCCGCCCATCGGCCACGACCGAGCGAACCCGAGCGCCGGCTCGAATACGCTCTCCCCGAGCCACGCACGTCCGGTCTCGCCCTTCATGAAGCGCCGGCGTCCTGGAGGCCGAACGAACCCGAGCGTCAGCCGGTGGGGCCGGCGCACGCGCAAGGGAACGCACCGGAGCCGAACGAACCCAAGGCGCACGCGCAATCTCGACCCCGCGAGGCTTGCAGCCCCCAGATCCGACCCGTGCAGGCTGGCGCAGCGCCGAGCTCGTTTCGAGCGAATGTGCGTGCAGGCACCGGCCCACGATCGGCGCCGGGTGCACGCTGACCGTCGCTGGCGCTGCGCGGGTCAGCGCAGCACGATGCCCCAGTAGTCGAAGTCGAGCACCACCTCGGGCAGGTACTTGCCGTCGGGGTCGCGGTAGGGGAAGTCGTGGCAGGGCCGGTCCCTGGTCGCGACCAGGCGCAGGCGCAGCGCGCCGAGATCGGGATGCCCGGCGATCTCCGCCTTGTCCAGCACTTCGGACCAGGCGTAGATGGTGTCGCCCGCGAACACCGGGTTCGCGTGCGTGCCGCCGTTGATCGCGGAGATGTGCAGGACGTTGCCGAGCCCGTTGAAGGACAGCGCGCGCGCGATGCTGAGCACGTGGCCGCCGTACACCAGGCAACGGCCGAAGCGGCTCTCGCGCGCGAGATGGGCATTGAAGTGCACGCGCGCGGGGTTCTGGTACAGCCGCGTCGCCATGCGGTGCTCGGCTTCCTCGACGGTCATGCCGTCGACGTGATCGATCCGCTCGCCGACCTCGTAGCTGTCGTAGCGGTGCATCGAGCCCGACAGAACCCGATCGAAGTGCCGCGGCCGCAGCCCCGGCGGCACCTTGAGCCGCCCGGCCGCGACGTGGTCCGGCAACTCCGGCAGCACCGGGTCGGGGGTCGGGCTCGCCGGGTCACGCTTGGCGACCATCACCCAGCGCGCGAACTCGAGAATCTCGCGGCCATCTTCCTTGGTCGCGCGGGTGCGCACGTAGACCGTGCCGCTCTTGCCGCTCGAGTTCTCCTTCAGACCGATCACCCTGGAGCTGGCGGTCAGCGTGTCGCCCGGGTAGAGCAGCGCGCCGAACCGGCCATCGGCGTAGCCGAGGTTCGCGATCGCATTCAGCGACACGTCCGGCACGCTCCGTCCGAACGCCAGATGGAACGTCAGGAGATCGTCCAGCGGCGGCCGCGGCAGGCCCGCCATGCGCGCCAGCGTCGCCGAGCAGTGCACGGCAAACCTCGAGCCGGTCAGCGCCAGATAGAGCGCCGCGTCGCTCTCGGTCACGGTGCGCGGCGTAGCGTGCACGATTTCCTGGCCAACCACGAAGTCCTCGAAGAAGTTGCCCTGGGCGGTCTTGCTCATGTCTGATCCCGAGTGGCGCTGCGGGGGTCGGCCGAAGGTGTCCGGCGTTTGGACTGAGTTTCAACCCTCCGGTGACAGTCCATCTACTGGACAGCGCATTCCACGAAGTGTAAAGCGACAGACAACACCTGAGCCCTCAAAGCCACACCAGGCAGCCAAGTGCTCAGCAGACGCGACCCCGCGTGGAGGAGAAGATACGGCCACCGAGGCGCGAAAGGCCATCAAAATGAATGAAACCCACCGCATTGGCCGCGGGCGACGTCAGATCTGGACGCTGTGCGCCACACTCGGCTTTGCTGCTCTCACACAACCGCTGGTCGCCGCTGAAGCCGAGCTCCTGATCGAACTCAACAAGCTGGAGGACACCGAGCAGGGTTGCCGGTCGCTGTTCCTGTTCGACAACGCGACGGGCCACGAGCTCAACCGCTTCCGCGTCGATCTGATCCTGTTCGACCAGGAGGGCGTATACGCCAAGCAGCTGCTGCTCGACATGGCGCCGCTGTCCGAGGACAAGAAGATACTGACGTCGTTCCTGCTCGGCGAGCAGCCGTGCGCTTCGATCGGCAGCATCCTGGTCAACGACCTGCCCTTGTGCGAGAACGGCGCGGGCGCTGAGGTCGACTGCGTGCCGCTGCTCGAGGTCGGATCGCGCACCGACGTGCCGCTAGAGAAATAGCTCCCGCCGGCGAGTTCGCGCGGCGGGCGGCAACCGTGGCGCCGCACTCACCCGGGCATCGCTGCTATGGCCTCGGCGAGCTGCACCTGACGCTGCGCTTCGACCACGTGCAGATGCTCGACCAGCCGGCCGTCGACCACGACCACGCCCTTGCCCTCGCGCGCCGCCTGCTCGTGCGCCTCGATGATCCGACGCGCCCGCGCGAGCGTCTCGGCATCGGGCGCGAAGGCCTCGTTCGCCGGGCCGATTTGCCTCGGATGGATCAGGGTCTTGCCGTCGAAGCCGAGCTCCGCCGCCTGCCGGCACGCGGCCGCGAAGCCCGCGTCGTCCTCCAGGTCGAGATGCACGCCGTCCAGGATCGCCAGGCCGCAGGCGCGGGCGGCGAGCAGGCACAGGCCGAGCGCCGTGAGCATGGGGAGGCGCAGCGGCGTGTGCGCCGCGTGCAGCTCCTTGGCGAGATCGGAGGTGCCCATGACCATGCAGGCGACCCGCGGGTGCGCCGTGGCGATCTCCTCGGCGCGCAGCATGGCGCGCGGGGTCTCCATCATGCACCAGAGCGGCAGGTCCGCCGGACCGCCGGCGTCGTTCAGCACCGTGAGCGCCTGACGCACCGCATCGGCGCTCTCGACCTTGGGGATCAGCACGGCATCCGCGCCGGCGCCAGCCGCGGCGGCGAGGTCGGCCTGACCCCAGGGCGTCGAGAGCGCGTTGACCCGGACGATCGTCTCGCGCGGCCCATAGCCGCCCGCGCGCAGCGCCGCGCACACCTGCTCGCGCGCGCTCGCCTTGGCGTCGGGCGCGACCGCGTCCTCGAGGTCGAAGATCAGGGCATCGGCCGGCAGGCTCTTCGCCTTGTCCAGCGCACGCGCATTGGAGCCCGGCATGTAGAGGACGCTGCGACGGGGACGGACGCGAGCAGACATTGGGCTGAGTCCCGATTGCTCACCAAACACAGACCGGTGGCCGATATAGCGCCAGGATCTCGTGGGCGAAATACCCGAGCGCCCTTTGCCACCGAGGAGCCACATGACCCGCGCGCTCAGGCGCTCCGCTCGACCTTGATCGCAGCACCGGCACGGACCGAGCGCAACGTCTTCACGTCGTCAAGCGCCCGGCCCCAGATGTTGCACGGGCTGGCGAGCCGGCACTCGTCGCCGCGCGAGATCGGGGTGCGGCCGAAGCCGATCGCGATGGCCTCGCCGTCCGGCCAGAACGCCAGCTCGCCCGGCTCGACCACCGAGCGCGCATCCGCCTCGCGGGCGCACGAGACCGGGGTGGCAAAATACACCTCTTCGCCCCAGGTCGAGGCGACCGCCTCGAACGGCGCGGCGCCGTACAACGCCGCGGCGGTGGGCGTATCGAACAGTTCGGCGCGAATCGGTACGTCACCGATGGTGATCTTGAGCTGGCGCACGGCCGAGGACCTCCCCTACAGTGAGCCTGGGCAACGACCCGCTGGTCGCAAGAACGGCTGTACCAGCAACTGCCCCGATCGGGCATCGGATGCAAGGACATGGCGCGCTTCGACCCTGCCAGCTACGCCCCTCCCGTAGCGGCGCTCCTTCGCGAGCGGCGCCTCATGCCGCTCGACCAGGGCGACCCGAACCAGGCCGCGTTCGCCCAGCTGAGCGGGCTGGAGGAGGGGCACCTATTCGACGGCCAGCCGGTGCGCCACCGCGAGCTGGCATGGGCGTGTCTCGCCGGCCTCTGGCTGTACCATGACTTCCTCGATGAGGCGCATCGGATCAGCCAGTCCTTGCACGGCCGCGACGGCAGCTATTGGCATGGCATCATGCACCGGCGCGAGGGCGATTTCGCGAACGCCAAGTACTGGTTCCGGCGCACCGGGCCGCACCCGATCCACGAAGCTCTGAACCTGAGCGCGCGCGCACTCGCCCGCGACGCAGGCGCAGACGCCAAATTCTCTCGATCACCCGGCGGCTGGGACCCGGCGGCCTTCGTCGACCTGTGCGCCGCCGCGTGCGCGGGCCAGAACGGCGCCGCCGATCTGTGCCGCAAAATCCAGGAGCGCGAGTGGCAGCTCCTGTTCGACTACTGCTATCGCCGCGCCGCCGGGCGCGGCTGACCGGGGGGCCCCGGAATCCGGGGGAGCCCCGCCCACGGCGGGCCTCCCGCGCACGTGGATCCTCAGTCCTACTGCTTCTTCGCCGGCGCGATCATCGCGCTCCCCCCGCCGCGGCGGACTGGCTCCGCCGCCGCGAGCACGCGGCCGTCCGGCAGGAACTCGATGGCGGTCGCAGCGCCGATCTCGCCCGTCGGCGCCAGGACGTGCCCGTAGGTCGTCGCGAGCTCGTCGGCGAGGGGCGAGCTCAGGAACGCCGCCTCGGCGAGCGTAGCAACCGTGTTCCGTTGGGTGGCACGCGGTGCGGCGATCGCCTCCGGAAGCGTCGACCCGAGGTCGAGGCGGTCGACGAGGATCTGCAGCACGGTCGTGATGATGGTCGAGCCGCCCGGCGAGCCCAGCGCGAGGAAAGGCTCCCCGTCGTCGAGGACGATCGTCGGGCTCATCGAGCTGCGCGGGCGCTTGCCGCCCTCGACCCGGTTCGGGTGCGTGAGCGAGTCGTAGTTGAAGTCCGTCAACTCGTTGTTGAGCAGGAAGCCGTAGCCCGGCACGACGATGCCGTTGCCGCCGGTGGACTCGATCGTGAACGTGTAGGAGACGACGGTGCCCTTGCGGTCCGAGACCGTGAGGTGGGTCGTCGTCTCGCCCTGTGCCGCCGTCGCCGCGGCCATGCCGGCGACGTCGTGCGGATATGGGTTGCCGGGCGGAACCGGGCTCGTGGCCGCGTGGGCCGGGTCGATCAGCGCCCTGCGCTCGGCTGCGAAGGCGTCCGAGAGCAGGCCCGCGAGTGGGACGTCGAAGTAGGCCGGATCGGCCAGGTACGCGTTGCGGTCGGCGAAGGAGAACCGCGAGGCCTCCAGGTAGAGATGGAACGCCTGCGCCCGCGCGGCCGCGCTCAGGTCGAAGCCCTCCAGGATGTTGAGTGCCTCGCCGACGGTGGAGCCTCCGCTCGAGGGCGGGCCCATCCCGTAGACGTCCAGCCCGCGGTAGCCGACCCGCGTCGGCTTCCGCTCGAGCGCGTCGTAGCGCTCGACGTCACGCAGCGTCATCAGGCCCGGGCGCCAGACGTGATTCGCATCGGCGGCGACGGGCGGCTGCCTGACGGCGTCCACGATCGCCTCGGCGATGGCACCGCGGTAGAAGCCGTTGGCCCCGAGCCTCGCCAGCCGCTTGTAGGTGCCGGCAAGGTCAGGATTCCTGAACACCGTGCCGACGTCGTGGGGCGTCCCGTCGGGGTCGAGATAAAGCTCCCGGGTCGACGGAACGTCGTCGAAGTAGTCCACGTTGCCGAGGGTCTGGTCGAAGAACACCTGGTCGACGACGAACCCCGTCCGCGCGACCTGGATCGCGGGCTTGAGCAGCTTCCGCAGGGACATCGTCCCGTAGCGGCGCAGCGCCTCCTCCCAGCCGCGCACCGTCCCCGGCGCGCCGGCCGAGAGGCCGCTGTAGCGCGCGTCGTTGAAGGCGAGCGGCGCTCCGCCCTCCCAGAGCGAGTCGGGCTCCATCGCTCCGTGCGCCGTCTCGCGGGCGTCGATCGTCGTCACCTTGCCCTTCGCGGTTCGGATGACCATGAAGCCGCCGCCGCCGACCCCAGCCGAGAACGGCTCCGTCACGCCCAGAACGGCGGCAGCCGCGACCGCCGCATCGACCGCGTTCCCCCCACGCCGCAGCACGTCCACGGCCGCCTTCGTCGCCAGCACGTCGACCGTCGCGGCCGCCCCGCCGCGACCGATCGCCGTGGGCTCCTTGACCGGCGGCGGAGTCTGCGTCGCGGCCGCGGCCGGCGCCGCGAGCAGCGCGACGGCCGAGAGGGTCGCCAGGCGACCCAGCCAGCTTCGTCTCATCGTGTGCCCCCTCCCACTCGGAACTGTCGCCTTGCGCTTACCCCGCCGGCGGGCGAACGGAACCGTTCAGGAACCCAGCCACTCCTCGAGCGGGAGGCTCGTCGCGAGCGACGAGAAGTCGCCGGCGTCGCGGATCTCGACGGCCGCCGAGGCCAGCGCGCTGATCGCGACCCACGTGAGGCCGCCTCCGACGCTCACCCGCTGCGCGCCGGCGGCCACCACCTCCGCCAGGGAGAGCCCCGGCAGGGCCAGGACGTTGACGGGCCTCGTGAAGGCCTCGCACACGGCGCGAATCTCCTCGGCCGTCCGCAGCCCGGGCGCGTAGAGGACGTCCGCACCGGCCTCCGCGAAGGCGGTGAGACGGCCGATCGTGTCCTCGAGATCGGGATTGCCCCGGATGTGGTTCTCCGCCCGCGCCGTCAGCGTGAACGGGAAGTCCAGCCCGCGCGCGGCCTGGACCGCGGCGGCGACCCTCTCGACGGCGTGGCTTCGCTCGTAGATCCCGCCGCTCGGGTCGAAGTCCTCGATCGAGCCCCCGACGGCGCCGGCCTCCGCGACCCTCGTGATCGCCCGGGCGGCATGCTCCGGCGCGGGGCCGTAGCCGTTCTCGAGGTCGACCGAGACCGGCAGGTCGGTCGCCCGGTCGAGCGCCGCAGCGTGCTCGGCCACCTCGTCCAGGGTGGCCCCGCCGTCCAGCCGCCCGAGCGTGAACGCGAAGCCCGAGCTCGTCGAGGCGAGGGCCTTGAACCCCAGGGCCTTGAGGACGCGGGCGGAGCCGGCGTCCCAGGGATTGGGGATGACGAAGGGCTCGCCGGCGTGCAGCCTTCGAAACGCCTCCGCCTTGTCCCCTTGACTAGTCATCGACGACGCGGAGAACCACTTTGCCACGCTTGCCCGGCTGCATGCTGTGCTCGAAGGCCGCCCGTGCCTCCGCGAGCGGGAACACGGAGTCGATCAGCGGACGGAGCTCGCCGGTGTCGGCCAGGCGCGCGATCTCGGTGAGCTGCTCGCGGTTCGGCTCGACGACGAAGTAGACGCCGTCGCCCGTCGGCTCCTCGGCGACCGTGACGAGCCGCCCGCCCTCGCGCAGGACTGCGGGGGAGCGCTCGAGCAGGTCGCCGCCGGCTGTGTCGAAGACGAGGTCGACCGGGTCGACGACCTCCTCGAAGCGCTGCGTCGTCGAGTCGACGACCTCGGCGGCGCCGAGCTCGCGCGCGGTTTCGACTCCCCTGGTCGAGGCGGTGCCGATCACGTGGGCGCCGCGCTGGCGGGCGAGCTGGACGGCGAAGCTCCCGACCCCGCCCGCCGCTCCGTGGACGAGCACCCGCTCCCCGGGCGCCAGCCGGCCGTGGTCGAAGAGCCCCTGCCACGCGCTCAGGGCGGCGAGCGGAACTGCGGCGCTCTCGACGTGGTCGAGCATTCGCGGCTTGGGGGCGAGGAGCCCCGCGGGCACGAGCGCGTACTCGGCTGCGGCGCCGTCGCGCTCGAAGTCGGCGAGCGCGAAGACAGCGTCTCCGACGGCCGGCGTCTCGACGTCGGCCGCCGCGGCGGCGACGATCCCGGACAGCTCGTAGGAGGGAACGGCGGGGAGCCGGTCGGCCGGCCAGTCGAGCTCGTTCCGCGTGATCGCCGCCGCGTGCACTCGGACAAGCACCTCTCCGGGCCCCGGCGGCGGCGTGTCCACACGCTCGTCGACGAGCCGGGACGGGTCGCCCGGGGCGTAGAGGCGGATCGCCCGCATGGAAGCTGGAGGCGTGGTCATGGGAGCATCACCTTTCCAAGAAAGTATCTTGCTAGGAAGAATCTAACGCGGACGCTATCATGTCTGGCGTGGCTTCCGACCACGTCGACGGCATCCTCGAGCAGTGGCGGCGTGAGCGCCCCGACGTCGACACGGCCGCCCTCGGCCTCATCGGCCGCCTCCACCGCGCCGCGGTGCTCACGAACGCGCCGCTCGTCGCGGGGCTGGCCGAGCACGGCCTCCAGCCCGGCTGGTTCGACCTGCTCGCGGCCCTGCGCCGCTCCGGCCCGCCCCACGAGCTCAACCCGACGCAGCTCACGCGCGCGACCCTCCTCTCCTCGGGTGGCATGACCAAGCGCCTCGACCGGCTCGCCGAGGCGGGCCTGGTCGAGCGCAGAG
>Ga0081538_10003288_pt1 | contig 15342 bp, 14 predicted proteins | sample TabmetS5T2R1_FD_71022 | JGI IMG/M metagenome (GOLD analysis project Ga0081538, IMG submission 71022) | Tabebuia heterophylla rhizosphere microbial communities from the University of Puerto Rico - S5T2R1 | ecosystem: Host-associated > Plants > Roots > Rhizosphere ... | reverse complement strand
CTGTGGGCGGAGACGGGGGGGCGGGGGGGCCCCGCCGCGCCCGCAAGCGCCGGGCGGAGCCGGGGCGCCAGCCAGCGCAGGCTCAGCCAGCGCGGGAGGCGGCGCGGCTCCGGCTTGTCGAGCCCGATCGCCTTGACGACGCGGGACTCGAACCCAGCGGGCGGTTCCTGGGCCGGCGCCATCAGGAGCAGCTCGTCGGCGACGCCCGAGAGCCGCTCAACGGCGCGGCGGCATTCCGCGCAGGTTGAGAGGTGGCGGAGCGCCTCGGCGCGCTCCTCGCCGTCGGCGATCCCGAGGGCGATCTCGGGCGCCAGCTCGCGGATCTCGTCACACCTCATTCGTCGCCTCCAGTGATTCGCGGAGCCTGAGCATCGCGGCGCGGATGCGCGTCTTGGCGGTGCCCAGTGGGACGCCCTCGAGCTCGCCGACCTCCTTCGCGGTTCGACCGAGGTAAGCGGCGAGGAAGAGGGCGCGGCGCTGTTCCAGTGGGAGGTCGGCTATCGCGCTCCGCATCCGATCGCGCTCGTCCGGAGGGACGGCCTGGTCGGCCGGGCTGCTGCCGGCGACGCGCGCCCGCTGCAGGCGCTCCTCCAGGACGTCGGGCTCGAGCGGCTGTGCCGACTTCACCCGGATGACGTCGATGGCGAGGTTGCGGGCGATCGTCAGCAGCCAGGTGACCACGCGGCCGCGCCGCGGGTCGTAGGTGTGCGCCTGCTTCCAGGCGCGGACGAACGCCTCCTGCGCGACGTCCTCGGCGCTCCCCTCGTCGCGGACGATCGTCACCACCAGGCCGTAGACCCGCGCCTGGAAGCGCCGAATGAAGGCCGTCGCGGCGTCCGCGTCGCCCGCTGCCATGCCGGCCAGCAGAGCTTCGTCGGAGAGAGCTGGAGACACCACATCCCTTATACGCGGCAGGCACCGCTCCGGGATTGCATGGCGCACAGGCGCTCACGGGGACCAATCCCTGGCGTGCGGCCAGCCCGTAGTTCAGGCCATGAGACTCTCGATCAAGAACCCACTGACGGCCCTCGTTGCGGTTGGCCTGGCGGCGCTAGTGCTGGCTGCCTGCGGCAACAGCAACGACGACAACGGCAGCGCGACCGCCTCGAACGCGAGCACGAGCTCGGGAGTCGTCTCGGTCAAGGACGTTGGCGGGACCGAAGTGCTCGCCAACTCTCATGGCAAAACGCTCTACACCGCCGACGTCGAAAAGGGCGGTCAGATCATGTGCACGGGCTCATGCACCTCGATCTGGGAGCCGGCGACCGCTACCGCGAGGCAGGCGAACTCGGCCTCCTCACAGCTCGACGTCAAGCTCGGCACGGTCAAGCGGCCCGACGCCGGGCAGCAGCTGACGCTCAAGGGGATGCCGCTCTACTCGTTCACCGAGGAAGGCGCCGGTCAGCTCGACGGCAACGGTGTGGCCGACGACTTCAACGGGACGCACTTCGTGTGGAGCGCGGCGACCACCGGCGAAAGCTCGGGGTCATCGACCATGAGCGCTCCGTCGAGCAGCTCTCCCTACTAGGGCGGGTTAGGCTGGTGGCGCCACCGACGAGAGAGGACTCGCAATGACCGCTACCGCCGCTGCCCCGCAGCTGTCCGCAGATCAGTTGACCGAGATGCTCGGGCTCATCAAGCAGTCCGACAGCGTCGAGCTGAAGCTGACAGTGCCCGACGCGAATCTCTCGGAGACCGCGGTGGCACTCGACATGGACCCGCTCGAGGGCCAGGTGCGGCAGGTCTTCTTCTTCGACACCCCCGACCTCCAGCTGAACGGGGCCGGCGTCGTCGCGCGGGCGCGGCGCGTCCAGGGTAGGGGCGACGACTCGGTCGTGAAGCTACGCCCGGTCGTGCCGAGCGAGCTGCCGAAGAAGGTGCGTAGGTCGCCGTCGTTCGGGATCGAGGTCGACGCGATGCCGGGAGGCTTCGTCTGCTCGGGCACCATGAAGCAGCGGCTCGAGAAGCCGATCGTGCGCAAGAAGCTCCTAGGTGGCGGCCGGATCAGCTCGCTGTTCACAAAGGAGCAGCGCGCCTTCTTCAGCGAGCACGCCCCGGAGGGCCTCGAGCTCGACGAGCTCTCCGTCCTCGGCCCCATCTTCGTGCTCAAGGCCAGGGTCACCCCCAAGGAGCTCGGACGCCGGCTGGTCGGGGAGCTCTGGCTCTACCCGGATGGCTCGCGGATCGTGGAGCTCTCGACGAAGTGCCTTCCGGGCGAGGCCTTCGACACAGCCGTGCAGGCGCGCTCGTTCCTGCACGAGCGTGGGCTCGCACCGGCCGAGGTGCAGCAGACGAAGACGAAGAAGGCGCTCGAGTTCTTCTCCGAACGGCTGCGCGAGAACGGGGCCTGATCAGGCCGCGTGTCGCAGCTGCACGTACGGTGTCCGGCGCGGTAGCTCCGTGACCCTCCCGCCGTGGACCTCGCAGAAGGCGAGCGCCTGAAGCTCACAGCCGCAGCTCACGCAAAGGAGCGCCTCGAAGTCTCCGGCCTCGCCCCAGGCCTCGAGCTCCTCGCCGCAGTCGGGATCGGTGCAGATCAGCGTCGCGTACAGCATCACCCGGCAATGCTGGGAGGGTTCCCGGACGGAAAGCAGGATCAGGCCCCTTCCGAGGCCGGCACGATCAGCCGGATGTGGCGCCTGGCGAGCATCAGCACGGGTGCTTTCCAGGCGCGTCCCGAGCCGTCCAGGGCGACCAGCTCCGCATCCAGAACGGTGAAGAACTCCTGGTCGCGGCGGTTCACGTGGTCGGACAGCCGGCTGCGGTAGCCCTCGCGCGGGAGAGTCATCATGCCCTCCACCCGATACCGATCTGTCTCAACGACCACTCGTTCCTGACGGTTGTCCACGGCGGGGCAATCTACCGCCGCGACTCTCCCCGTCAATGGGGTGCTCCATGTACCTTTTGATGCGTGCATTCCGCGACGCCCGTGGAGCGCGGGTCGGCACTCGAGGCGGTCTTCAAGCCGGTTCAGCCACCCACCACCTTCGAGGAGACGGTGGAGCGGCTGGGCACGGCGATCCGTCTCGGCGTGCTTGCACCGGGCACCCGGCTCCCGGCCGAGCGTGAGCTGGCCGAGCAACTCAACATCTCGCGTTCGACCCTGCGGCAGGCACTCACCACGCTCGTGCAGAGCGGCCACCTCGTCTCCCAGCGGGGGCGGGCCGGCGGCACCTTCGTGGCAGACGCGCCGCCCCTCGGGCAGAAGCGCGAGGGTGTCGTGCTCGGCGAGGACGCGCGCGCGGTGCTCGACTACCGGGTGGCGGTCGAGACCGGAGCGACGGTGCTCGCAGCCGAACGCGCCACCGAGGACGACCTCGCCAACCTCGAGGAGCTGACCGAGCGGATGGCCGAGACGACCGGGCCGTTCGGCGAGTATCGGCGCGCCGACGTGCGCTTCCACATCGGGCTCGCCGAGGCGTCGCACTCGCCTCGGCTGGTGACCGCGATGACCGAGGTACAGGGCCAGATGAGCGACCTGATCGCTCGCATCGCCCATCCCGACGAGGTGCTGACCAGCTCGAACAACCAGCACCGGCGCCTGATCGCGCTGCTACGCAAGGGCGACACCGGGCGAGCGGTGCGCCTGATGCGCGAGCACATGGAGGGAACCGAACACATCCTCGCCGGCCTGATGCCCGAGTAGCGCAGCGGCGGCTTAAGCCCGGACGCGCTCGCCCTCTGGATCGAACAGCGGCTCGCTCGCCACCTGGCCTCCGACCCAGCGCCCGAAGATTTCCACCTCGACCTCCGTCCCGGGTGCAGCGCGGTCGGGGGGTAGGTGCGCGTACGCGATCGAGCGCCCGACCGTGTAGCCGTAGCCGCCGCTCGTGACGCGGCCGGCGATCTGACCCTCGATTCGCACGGGCTCGTTGCCAAGCGCGACCGAGCGCGGATCGTCGAGGATGAGGCAACAGAGCCGGCTGCGCGGCTCCCCGTTTGAAGCGAGCGCGTCGCGCCCGATGAAGTCCGCCGGCTTGTCGAGTTTGACGGCGAAGCCGACGCCGCCCTCGTACGGGTTGACGTCCGGCGTGATGTCGGCGCCCCACACGCGGTAGCCCTTCTCGAGCCGCAGTGAATCGATCGCCCGGTAGCCGCCCGCGACCACGCCGTGCGGCACGCCCGCCTGCCAGAGCGCCTGCCAGAGCCCGAGCCCGTACTCGCTCGGCGTGTACAGCTCCCAGCCGAGCTCGCCGACGTAGGTCACCCGCAGCGCGCGCACCGGCGCGCCGGCGACCGTGGTCTCGCGCAAGCTCATGTAGGGGAAGTCCTCGCTCGCGAGCGACTGCGGCGTGAGCGGCTGCAGCACGTCGCGTGCGCGCGGCCCCCAGATCCCGTAGCAGGCCCACTGCGAGGTCACATCGTGCACCTGCACCGAGCCGTCGTTGGGCAGCCGGCGCCGCACCCACTCCCGGTCGTGGCTGCCGAAGGCGGTGCCGGTGACGATTCCGAAGCGGTCCTCGGCGAGCCGCGATACGGTCAGGTCGGCCTCGATGCCGCCCCGGCGGTTGAGCATCTGCGTGTAGGTGATCCGGCCGATCCCGCGCGCGACCTCGTTTGCGCAGAGCCGCTCGAGCAGGGCGGCGGCGCCGGGGCCGGCGATCTCGAGCTTTGCGAACGAGCTCTCGTCGAACAGCGCCACGGCCTCGCGGCAGCCCCGGTGCTCCGCGCCGATCGCCGGCGACCAGTGGCGGCCGGCCCAGCCCCGCGGGCGCAGCGACCCGTCGCCCGCGGCGGCGTTGCGCTCGTACCAGTTGACCCGTTCCCAGCCCGACTTCTCACCGAACGCAGCGCCGTGCTCACGGTGCCAGGAGTAAGCGGGCGGCAGCCGCAGCGGCCGGCCCGACTCGCGCTCGTGGCCCGGATAGCGGATGTCGTAGTAGGTCTCGTAGGTCTCGCGCACTCGGGCGAGCGTGTGCGTGGGCGAGCGGTAGTGCGGGCCGAAGCGGCGCACGTCCATGCTCCACAGATCGAGCGATGGCTCGCCCGCGTCGATCCATTCCGCCGTGACCTTGCCCACGCCGCCGGCGCCCGCGAGCCCGTGTGCGCAGAAGCCGGTCGCCACGAACAGTCCGCGCACCTCGGTCTCACCGAGGCAGAACTCGTTGTCCGGCGTGAAGGCCTCGGGGCCGTTGATCATCCGCGTCACGCGCACGTCCTCCATCTGCGGCACGCGCCGGCGCGCGCCCATGACGATCTCCTCGAAGCGGTCCCAGTCGTCCTCGAGCAGGCGGCCGTTGAAGTCCGGCGGGATGCGCTCGAAGCCGGACGCGCCGTCGAGAAAGGCCGGGCTCGAGCGGCGCTCGTAGCCGCCCATCACCAGCCCGCCGCCGTCCTCGCGGAAGTAGACGAGCAGGTCGGGGTCGCGCAGCGTCGGGAGTGGACGCGCCGGATCGCGGTCCCGGAACGGCTGCGTGACGATGTACTCGTGTGACATCGGGACGACCGGGATCCGCACGCCGGCGAGCCGGCCGAGCTCCGCGGAGAACATCCCGCCCGCGATCACGACGGTCTCGGCCTCGATGTCGCCGCGCTCGGTCCGCACGCCCGTGACGCTCCCGGCGCGCGTGTCGATTGCGGTCACCCGCGTGCTCGTGTGAATGTCGGCGCCGCCCGCGCGCGCGCGCTCGGCGAGCGCGAAGGTCAGTTGCGACGGGTCGAGGTAGCCGTCGCTCGGAAGCCAGGCGGCGCCGCGCACGCCGTCGGCCGTCATCAGCGGGAACAGCTCACGGGCCTCCTCGGCGGAGATCAACTCGAGCGGCAGGCCGAAGGTCTTCGCCCAGCCCGCCTGCCGGCGCAGCTCCTCCATCCGTTCTTCGCTCGACGCCAGCCGGATGCTGCCGCACTCGACCCAGCCGCAGTCCTCGCCGAGCTCGCGGTAGAGCTCGACCGAGTACATCATCATGCGCGTGAGCGACACCGAGCCGCGCAGCTGGCCGACCAGGCCGGCCGAGTGGAAGGTCGAGCCTGAGGTGAGCTGGTCGCGCTCGACGAGCACGATGCCGTCCCAGCCGAGCCGGGTGAGGTGATGAGCGATCGACGCCCCACCAACCCCGCCGCCGATCACGACGCAACGCGCCGCGCCCGGCAGCTCGCCGCGCGGGCTCAACGCCGCGCGTCCCGTAGCCAGTCGTCGAAGCGCGGATCGGCGCTGAGCGCCTCGAGCCGCTCGAAGTGCTTCGTCGCGTACCCGGTGAAGTCGAAATTGAGCTCGGAGATGGCGCTCTGCACGACCCCCCACATCCCCTCACGCAGGTCCGACATGAAGCGGAACAGCTTGAGCGTCGCGCGCCGGCGCGCGTCGGGCGATTCGCCGAAATAGGTGCTCAGCAGGCGTTCCTCATGCTCGTCGTTGAGCGCGTTGTTGACTGCGAAGTTGCCCAGGTCGAACCAGCGGTCGCCCATACCGGCGTACTCCCAGTCGATCAACTGGACACGATTACCGTCGAGGATGAAGTTCGCCGTGAGCAGGTCGTTGTGGCAGGGCACTGGTGCGTGCTCGAGGCTGCGCGCGATCGCCTTGCGGATCGCGACGGCGCGGCCGTGGGCGTCCTCGTAGCCGGCCGGCGGCTCGACCCCGTGCTCGGACGCCATGCGCTTGTAGCTCTCGGCGAGCTCGATTGTGTCGAAGGTCGTGGGCAGCTGGGTCCGCGAGTCGTGGAAGGCGCGCAGATCGCCGGCCACCGAGTCGAGCAGGGCGGGCTGGCGGAGCTCCTCGGCGGTCACCCTGTGTCCGGGCACGAAGCAGGTGACGAGGCAGGGCGGGTCCTCGGTCATCGCGGCGACCTTCGGCGCGATGCCGAGCCCGGCCGCGGCCTTGGTGGCCATCCGCTCGGCCTCGCGGTCGATGCCGAGCGCGTTCGTCTTCTTGCCGGGCAGCCGCACGACATAGTCCGTGCCGCCGAAGTTGACCTTGAAGTTGCGGTTGGTGATGCCGCCCTCCAGCTGGACGACGGCGCCCTGCCGCGGGCCGAGGAGGGCGGAGAGCCGGGCCACCACCTGGGTCAGCTCAGGGATGGTGATCTCCTCGTGCATGAGTGCAGGCTAGATGGTTGATTGCCCGGCCGGGCATCAACCATCTAAAGCGCGAGCGCTCCGAGCACCTCCTCCCACCAGACGCGCTCGTTGTCGCTCACGCCGGGACGCATCCTGCGCCGCACCCAGTCGTTCAGCGCCTGGCGCGAGCCAAGCGCCATCACCGGCCCTACGACCGCGTAGCGGCCGTCCTCCACGAGCACGAGGCAGCCGGGGACGTCGCGCCGCGAGCGCAGCCGGTCGATCACCTCGAGGCCGTCGATCGAGTGGGGCTTGCTCGGGTCGCCGTCGTCGTCGGTCCAGGGGCGCACGTGGAATACCGGCGTGGAGCCCGCGAGCCGCGGGCGGGCGGGCTTGACGTCAGGTCCGATTGGCCCGCGCCGCCAGCGCGCCAGCAGGTCGCGCACCTCGGGGGCGGCCTCCTGGCGGACGAGCACGTGCAGGCGATCGCCTCCGGCAACACGGGTCGAGCCGCGTGGCAGCAGCGCCTCGCCCTCGCGCACGATCACGTTGACGAGCGCCTCGCGCGGCAGCTCGAGCTCACGCGTCCGCAGCCCTACGATCGCGTCGTCGTCCTGCACCGGGTACTCCACGACCTCTGCGCCGAGTCGGCGGATCGTTCCGGTCTCCGCGATCGGGCTCGGCAGCGCCGGCACGTCGGTGGTCAGTCCGAGTCTGCGCGCGAGCGGCTCGAACGTGGTGCCCTGGAGGAGGGTCGAGAGCAGGACGGCGAAGAACACTTCGTTGAGAAAGTCGACGCTGCCGACGATGTCGGCGTTCACCGGGAAGAGCGCGAGCACGATCGGCACAGCCCCGCGTAAGCCTGCCCAGCCGAGAATGATCCGCTCGGCGAGCGTGAACTTCTCGAACGCGGTCGCCACGAAGGTCGCGATGGGCCGTGCAATGAAGGCGACCACGAGGGCGAGCAGCGTGCCCTCGACCACGACGTCGAGCACGTCGCTCGGGAAGATCAGGAGGCCCAGCGCCAGGAACATCGTCAGCTGGGCGACCCAGGCGAGCCCGACGTGGAAGGTGGTGATGGTCTGCTTGGCCGGGATGTTCCCGCTGCCGAGGGCGAGCCCGGCGAGGTAGACGGCGAGGAAGCCCGAGCCCTCGATCGAGGCCGCCGCACCGAAGGCGAGCGCCGCTGCGGCGAGCGACGCGACCGGATAGAGGCCCGGGGTGTCGAGCCGCGCGTGCCGGAAGGCCTGCACGGCGAGCCAGCCGATCCCGAGCCCCACGACCGCCCCGATCCCAAGCTGGCGGACGAACAGCCAGGCCATGTCGAGCACGCCGTAGTCGGGCCGCTGGAGCCACTCGATGAAGCCGAGCACGAGCAGCACGGCGACCGGATCGTTGAAGCCGGATTCGCCCTCGAGAACGCGCGACAGGCGCTTCTCGAGCGAGGAGGTCCGCAGCACCGCGAAGATCGCGGCGCCGTCTGTCGCGGCGATGATTGAGCCAAGCAATAGGCCCTCGGTGAGCGACAGGTCGAGCAAGACCATTGCCGCGACACCGCCGATCGCAGCCGTCACGAGCGTTCCGACGATCGCCAGGCTGAACGCCGGTCGCAGCACGGGACGGATGTCGTCCCAGCCGGCGGTCAGGCCGCCCTCGAACAGGATCAGGGCGAGGGCAATGACCCCGATCGTCTCCGCGAGCTCGTAGTCGTCGAAGGGGAGCCAGCCGAGCGCGTCCGAGCCGACGAGCATGCCGATCCCCAGGAACAGCACGAGCCCCGGGAGGCGCAGGCGGCCGGCCATCAGCGAGGCCGCAAGCCCGGCGGTTAGAAGCAGCCCGGCGACGAGGATGAACTGTTCATCGCTCATCGACGGACCCTTTCTGAGATGAGGCTTCTCCTACGTGCCGGGGCGCTGGGGGGCCGTCACCCTATCGCGCGGCGCGTCCCCGCTAAAGGGCGACGGCGGCTGAGACGAACTCGCGCCAGGCCGCGTGCTCGCGTTTGCGCCAGGCGTCATCGCGCTTCGGCTCGACGCGCTCTCCGGCCGGCAGCCGCTCCGCAATCTCGGCCGTCGAGCCCCACACGCCGGCACCGACCGCCGCCAGCGCGGCCGATCCGGCCGCCGTGGCATCGACGGCCCCAGGCTGCACCGGCACTCCGCCGGTGTCCGCCTGGGGCTGGAGCAGGAGTGGGTCACGGGTGAGGCCCCCGTCGACCCGAAGCACGTCGAGCGAGGTGTGCTCCGAGACGACAGCGAGGATGTCGGCGACCCGCCACGCAATCGACTCCAGCGCCGCCCGCGCGATGTGCCCGGGCCGAGCGCCGGCGGTGAGTCCGGCCACTACGGCGTGGGCGTCAGGCCGCCACCATGGCGCGCCGAGCCCCGCGAGCGCGGGGAGGACGCGGACCCCGTGGCTGTCCTCGACCTCGGCGGCGAGCGCCGCCAGCGCGGGCGCGTCGGCAGCCAGGCCGAGGTCGCGCGAGAGCCAGTTGAGCAGCTCGCCCGCAGTGAAGACGCCGCCATCGAGCGCGAACTCGACCTTGCCGTCGATTCGCCACGCGACCGTCGGGAAGAGCCCCTCGGCGTCGCCGCCGGGAAAGCTCTCACCGACGTTGGCGAGCACGAACACACCCGTCCCATAGGTCGCCTTGACCCGGCCGGGCTCGACGCACCCGGCGCCGGCGAGCGCGGCCTGCTGGTCGACGACACGGGCGCGCAGCGGAAGGGCCCGCGGCCAGTCGGGGTGGCGCAGCTCGCCGAGCTCGCCCGCGCTGTCGACGAGCGGGGGCAGGGCGGAATGGGGCACGCCGAAGACGTCGAGCAGTTCAGTGTCCCAGTCGGGCTCACCGGGCACCGCCAGCTGCGTCCGCGACGCGGTCGACAGGTCGGTGGCGTAACCGCCGCCGAGCATGTCGGTGAGCCAGGCGTCGACCGTGCCGAGCCGTGCCGTTCCCGCCTCCACGGCGGAGGCCACGCGCTCATCGTTGCGCAGGAGCCAGGCGAGCTTGCCGGCGGAGAAGTACGGGTCGAGGGGGAGCTTGCTGCGCTCGCGCACGAGGCCGGCGGCGTCGCCGTCGAGGGCGTCGAGCACCTCCTGCGAGCGCTTGTCCTGCCAGGTGACGATTGGCGTGAGCGGGTCGCCGCTTTCCGCGTCCCAGGCCATCACGGACTCGCCCTGGTGGTCGAGACCGCAGGCCATGATCTCGCCATCGGCGTCGCGCAGAAGCTCGGCGACGGCGTCGACGACGGCCACCAGCACGGCCTCCGGATCCTGCTCGACCCAGCCCGAGCGAGGGTGGCTGAGCGGCTTCTCGCGGCGCGCCTCGGCGACCGTGCGCAGGTCCCCGTCGTAGAGCACGGCCTTGACCGCGGACGTCCCCTCGTCGATCCCCAGCAGAAGTTCGCTCATGTGTTGACTCGCACGAAGTCCCGGGTTAACGTCGCCCCAAGACCGGTTTTCGGTCGGATCTTCGCACCATTTGCCTGGCCCACGAGGAGGAGGGGTTGCAGCGTGGCAACTACCGGAGGCACCGGAGACGTCGAGGGCACCGGTCCGCAGGAGGGCGGCCAGGCTCCCCCCGGCGCGGGCGAATCAGACGAGCAGCGGCTTCACGAGCTCGGCTACAAGCAGGAGCTCTCGCGCGCCTGGTCCGGGTTCACGAACTTCGCGATCTCCTTCACGATCATCTCGGTCCTCGCCGGGACGTTCACCACGTTCGCCTTCGCCTGGCAGAACGGCGGGCCGATCGCCGCGTCGATCGGCTGGCCCGTGCTCTGCTTCTTCGTGCTGATGGTGGCGTTCTCGATGGCCGAGCTCACGTCCCGCTACCCGACCGCCGGGGGTCCGTACTGGTGGGCCTTCGACCTCGGCGGCAAGGGCTGGAGCTGGATGACCGGCTGGTTCAACATCGTCGGCCTGGTCGGCATCGTCGCCTCGGTCGGCTACGGCGCCGCGACCTTCCTCAACGCGACGCTCGGGCTGTACGGCGTCGACATCTTCGGGATCAACTTCGGCGACACCTCGCACATCCTCAGCGAGACCTGGCTCCTCTACTTCCTCATCCTCGCGCTTTACACGCTCGTGAACATCTTCGCGGACCGCTTCCTGGCGTTGATGAACAACGTCTCGGTGGGCTGGCACGTGATCGGCGTCGCGGTCGTCATCGGGCTGCTCGTCTTCGTGCCCGACGACCATCAGAGCGCGAGCTTCGTGTTCGGCGAGCGCATCAACAATTCGGGCAGCCACGACGGCTCGACCTCCAACCTCGGCTTCTGGCTGCTCGTCCTGCCGATCGGCTTCCTGCTCGCCATGTACACCCAGACCGGCTACGACGCCTCCGCCCACACAGCGGAGGAGACCAAGGGCGCGGCGATCACGGCGGCCCAGGGGGTGTGGCGCTCGGTGTTCTTCTCGGCGCTGATCGGCTGGTTCGTGCTGCTCGCGTTCCTGTTCGCCGCGACCGATGTGGACGCGGTCAACGAGGGCGCCGGGTTCGTCGGCGCGATCTTCACCAGCGCGCTCGACTCCTGGGCGGCGAAGTTCGTCCTGATCATCGCGACCATCGGACAGCTGTTCTGCGGTGCGGCCGGCCTGACTAGTGCGTCGCGCACCTGGTACGCGTTCTCGCGCGACCGGGGCATGCCGGGCTGGGCGGTGTTCCGCAGGGTCAACCGCGACCGCGTGCCGTTCAACGCTGTCATGGGCGTTTCGTTCTTCTCGCTGGTCATCGCCATCCCGGCCCTGTTCGGCAAGAACAACATCCCGTTCGCGTTCTTCGCCCTGACCGGGATCTGCACGGTCGGCCTGTACCTCGCCTACATCATCCCGGTCTACCTCAGGCTGCGGAAGGGCGGCGAATTCCAGCCCGGCCCGTGGACGCTGGGCAAGCGCTACAAGGTCGTCAACGTGCTCGCGATCGTCTTCGTGGTGGCGGTTGTGTACGCGCTCAACCTGCCGTACACCCCGGCCGGGCTGCCCTGGAACGACGACTTCGACGCGAGCCTCGTGAACTACACACCGCTCGCCCTGGTCGTCCCGCTCATCTTCGGCCTCTGGTACCTGATCTCGGCCAAGGACCGCTACCAAGGCCCGGTGCGCACGCTCGAAGAGGACGAGGTCACGGCCGGCCTGTGACGCTTGACGAGCTGAGGAAAGCCGCCGCCGGCGGCGAGGTCGACACAGTCCTGCTCGTGATCGCCGACATGGAGGGGCGCCTGCAGGGCAAGCGCCTCACCGCGGCGCACTTCCTGAACGAGGTCGTCGAGCACAACGCCGAGGGCTGCAACTACCTGCTGGCCGTCGACGTCGACATGAACACGGTCTCGGGCTATGAGATGTCGAGCTGGGAGCGTGGCTACGGCGACTTCGTCATGAGGCCGGACTTCGACACGCTGCGCCCGATCCCGTGGCACGACGGCACCGTCCTCCTGATGGCGGACCTCGCCTGGGAGGACGGGGCGGACGTGGTCGCGTCGCCGCGCCAGATCCTGCGTCGCCAGCTCGCGCGGCTCGCCGAGCGCGGCTGGAAGGCGACGGCGGGGACGGAGCTCGAGTTCATCGTCTTCAACGACAGCTACGAGGACGCGTGGAAGAAGGGCTACCGCGATCTCGACCCGGCCAACCTCTACAACGTCGACTACTCGATGCTCGGCACAGCCCGCGTCGAGCCGCTGCTCCGCCGCATCCGCAACTCCATGATGGCCGCCGGGCTGCAGGTCGAGAACTCGAAGGGCGAATGCAACTTCGGCCAGCACGAGATCAACTTCCGCTACGACGAGGCGCTCGCCACCGCCGATGCGCACGCGATCTACAAGAACGGCGCCAAGGAGATCGCGGCCCAGGAGGGCATGGCGATCACCTACATGGCGAAGCTCGACGAGCGCGAGGGCAACTCCTGCCACATCCACTGCTCGCTGCAGCACGACGGCGGCGGCAACGTCTTCGCCGACGACGACGCGACCTTCAAGCAGTTCGTCGCCGGCCAGCTCGCCTGCCTGCAGGACCTGACCCTGTTCTTCGCCCCGCACGTCAACTCGTACAAGCGCTTCGTCCCCGGCTCGTTCGCGCCGACGGCGGTCGCCTGGGGCTACGACAACCGCACCTGCTCGATGCGGGTGGTCGGGCACGGCCAGTCGCAGCGCGTCGAGAACCGGCTGCCGGGCGCTGACGTCAACCCGTACCTCGCGCTGGCGGCGATGATCGCGGCCGGCCTGCACGGAATCGACGAACAGCTCGAGCTGGAGCCGGCCTTCGAGGGCAACGCCTACGACTCGGACAAGCCGCGCGTGCCGCACACGATGTACGCGGCCCGGGACCGCTTCGCCAACTCCGCCGTCGTGCGTGACGCCTTCGGACAGGAGGTCGTCGACCACTACCTGAACCGGGCGAACATCGAGCTCGAGAGCTTCGAGGCGACCGTCACCGACTGGGAGAAGTTCCGGGGCTTCGAGCGCTTGTAGTGGCCGGGCGACCGGTCATCGGGATCTGCACTGCGCTCGAAACCGCTCGCTGGGGCGCGTGGGAGGCGATGTGCGACCTGACCCCGCGCAGCTACACGCTCGCGGTCCAGCGCGCCGGCGGCCTTGCGCTGCTGCTTCCGCCCGATGACGCCGCCGCGGAGCAGCCGGACGAGCTGCTCGACCTGCTCGACGGCCTCGTGCTCGCCGGCGGCGCCGACGTTGATCCGGCCTCCTATGGCGCGCGTCCGCACCCCGAGATCGGCTCGACCCGGCCCGAGCGCGATCGTTTCGAGCTGGCGCTCGGCCACCGCGCGCTCGAGCGCGACCTGCCGCTGCTCGGCATCTGCCGCGGCATGCAGATGCTGAACGTCGCGAGCGGCGGGACGCTCGAGCAGCACCTGCCGGAGCGACTCGCGAGCCAGACGCATCGCCACACGCCCGGCACCTTCTCCGATCACTCGGTGCGTCTTGCTCCAGGCTCGCTCACGTCGCGCGTCGTGGGCAGTTCCACGGCCGCGGTCATGTCACACCACCACCAGGGTGTTGCCGAGCTCGGCGAAGGCGTCGAGGCGACCGGCTGGTCGGAGGGGGACGACGTAATCGAGGCGATCGAGCTGCCGGAGCGGCGGTTTGCCGTTGGGGTGCTGTGGCACCCGGAGGCGGACGAGCGGAGCCGGGTCATTGGGGCGCTGGTGGAGGAGGCGCGGGGGCGGCGGCGTTCGTAACTCGGCCGGGCCGCCCCGGGTCGGTCGCGGGCTGGGGCTGGGGAAGGGGGTAGGAATCGAAGATTTCGTCGGCTCCATTGCCCGGGTCTGACGAACCGTCCTGACTTTTGGGTCCTATACGCCCCTAAGTCAGGACAGCGGCACGAACGCCACGTGTCCCACCGCGACTTCGACTCACCCACCCTTCCCCAGCCTGACCCGGCTGGCGGAGAGCGCCCGGGGGGCTCCCGCAGGCCTACCCCACCGCCGGCTCGGCCGCCCAGTCGCGCGCCGCCGCCACGAACGCCCGGAACAGCTCGCGCTTCTCGGCGGCCTCCGGGTGCCACTGGACGCCCAGCACCCAGCCGCCGCCTGACAGCTCGATCGCCTCCGGGACGCCGTCGGTGGCGCGGCCCGTCACGACGAGTCCGCCGCCGAGGCGGTCGACCGCCTGGTGATGGTGGCAGCGCCCCTCGTGCAGCTCCTCGTCGAGCGCCCGCGCGGCCAGCGACCCGGGCGCCAAGCGGATCATCTGCTCGTTGCCCTCGAATGTCCCGACGATGCGCCGGTGTGGCGTCGTCCCGTCCTCGAGCGTGAGGTTCTGGTTGAGGTTGCCGCCCAGCGCCACGTTCAGGATCTGCATGCCGCGGCAGATGCCGAGGTACGGCATCTCGCGCTCGATGGCCGCGCGCGTGAGCGCGATCTCGAAGTCGTCTCGCTCACGGTAGGTCGCCTCGACGCCGGCCCCGGGCTCCTCGCCGTAGCTGCGCGGGTCGAGGTCGGCGCCTCCGATCAGGAGCAGGCCGTCGATGCGGTCAAGCAGCCGCTCGGGCGCCTGCGGCTCGACCGGCAGCAGCACCGCCAACGCGCCGGTTGACTGGATCGCCGCCACGTAAGTGTCGGCCACGAGGTGGGCGGTCTGGTCCCAGAAGGCCCAGCGCGCCCGCTCGCGCACGGCGCAGATGCCGATCACGGGGTCGTCGCTCATCGCGCTGACCTTGACACGGAGCGCGCGGCGCTGCAAAGGTCTTGCGGGCAAGCCATTTGGTTGGAGGGTACCCAGTGTCGGTCACCGCCGAGTCGACAGTGCAGGTTCTCGAGCCCGCGACGGAGGAGGTGATGGCCGAGCTTCCGCAGGCCGGCCCCGAGGACGCCGATGCCGCGATCGCCCGCGCGAAGGC
>Ga0081538_10003287_pt1 | contig 15342 bp, 14 predicted proteins | sample TabmetS5T2R1_FD_71022 | JGI IMG/M metagenome (GOLD analysis project Ga0081538, IMG submission 71022) | Tabebuia heterophylla rhizosphere microbial communities from the University of Puerto Rico - S5T2R1 | ecosystem: Host-associated > Plants > Roots > Rhizosphere ... | reverse complement strand
GGCGACAGGGAAAGCCTCGACGTCGCCGAGGAGAGCGACGGCGAGGGTTCCCCAGAAGCCCGCACCGAGGTGGACGGGCACGGCTCCGACGGCGTCGTCGATCTGCATTCGCTCGAGCGCAAGCGTGGCGAGCTGCATCACGACGGCGGCAAGCCCGCCGATCAGTGCGGCCTTCCACGCGGTCATCATGTTTGCCGACGCGGTAATGCCGACGAGACCCGCGAGTGAGCCGTTCATGATCGTCAGAACGTCGGGCCGGGGGTCGAGACGCCACGTCAGGGCCATCCCAACCAACCCGCCGAACGTCGCGGCGAGGGTTGTGTTCAGGATCACGGAAGGCACGTCGCTCGTCAGCGCGAACGTGCTGCCGCCGTTGAAGCCGTACCAGCCGACCCACAGGATGAACACGCCGAGGGTCGTCAGGGGCAGATCGTGGCCCCGGATCGGAACCGCTCCGGCGCCGAACCGCCCGATCCTCGGGCCGAGAATGATGATCGCCGCGAGCGCAACCCAGCCGCCCACCGAGTGGACGACGGTCGACCCGGCGAAGTCCACGAAGCCCATGTCGTTCAGCCAGCCGTGGGTTTCGCCGACGCCGGTCTGGGCGGCGTTACCCCAGGCCCAGTGGCCGAAGACGGGGTAGGTGACCGCCGCCACGAAAACGGCGAGGACGAGATAGCCGCCGAAACGCATCCGCTCGGCAACGGCTCCGGACATGAGTGTCGTCGCCGTGCCGATGAATCCCAGCTGAAAGAGGAAGAAGGCGGCCAGGAAGGTGCCGTCGCTTTCGAAGAGGAACGACGACGTGCCGAGCAGGCCACCCTCATCCGCGCCGAAGATCAGGCCGAAGCCGAACAACCAGAACAGTGCCGCGGCGATCAGGAAATTCGCGAAGTTCTTGATCGCCACGTTGATCGAGTTCTTCGATCGAACCAGGCCGCTCTCGAGTGCCGTGAACCCCGCCTGCATGAAGAAGACGAGGGCGGCGCAGACGAGCAGCCAGCCGAAGTCGATCCGCTCGGCGCTCGTCATCGGGTCCGGGAGGTCAGCTCAGTGCGGGCCCCCGGGCACCATCCCGGAATCCTCCCCACTCGGGGGGAAACGCCTGCTGCGCGCGGGGTTATTCCCCGAGCGCGGTCAGCTCGCGCTCGGCTGCCGCGGCCACAGCGTGTAGCTGAACGAGATCAGAAAGTCGATCGCGAGGATGAACGTCCAGAGGACGGCCATGTTCACGAGCGCCCACGTCCGGTCGAGCTCGCCGACGGCGAGCACGCCCAGGCCCAGGAGCGCGACGCCGGTCGTCCACGCGAGCAAATGGCGAAGCCACTCGCGTCGTTGGCGAGCGGCGTGCGGCTGCCCGGCTCGCGGCGGCCGCTCAGGCTCCGGCCCACCAGCGAAGCGGTGGGCGAACCGAGCGTCGGCCCAAGCGATCATTCGCTTGCCCCAGGCGACGGAGACACCGATGTAGACGGCGGCAAGCGCATGAGGCAGTGCCGCCTCGCCGCCGCGGCGGAGATCGATCGTCGTGACCGCGAGCAAACCGAGGTCGATGAACGGCGTCGCGACGAGGAGCGCCATCCCGAGCCGCCGGCGTCCCAACAGATACCGCGCGACCAGTCCGGCGAGCAGTGTCAGCCAGAAGGCGAGCTCGGCGGCGACGAGGAGGACGATCAGCATCGGCAGGTGGTCGGCTCAACGGGACCGGGAGCCGGGGTATTCCCCTGCGCTAGCGCCCGCCGGTCGGCTCCAGGTAAAGAGTGTGGCCAGCCGTACCGCATGGAATCGCGGACCGTGCGACCATTCCGCTGGTGACGACAGTCCTCATCGTCGACGACCATCCCAGCTTTCGCGGGACGGCACGAGCCCTTCTCGAAAGCGAGGGATTCGATGTCGTTGGTGAGGCCGCGGACGGCGCAACTGCGCTCGAAGCCGCCGCCAAGCTCCGTCCCGACGTGGTGCTCCTCGACGTCTACCTGCCGGACGTCGACGGGTTCGAGGTGGCGACGGAGCTGATGAAGAACGGGCGAACCCCCGCAATTGTGATGATCTCGAGCCGCGACGCGCGAGACTTCGGCCCGCTGGTGGAGCAGAGCGGCGCTCGGGGCTTCATTCCCAAGGCAGAGCTTTCGGGCGTCACGCTCTCAGCGCTGCTCGAATGAGCTCGGCGACGAAGCTCTGGCTGGCCGTGGGCCTGCCGGCCCTTGCTCTCGGGGCCGCCGCCTCATGGTCGATAGCCGTAAGCGATCACCAGGCCGTACCGCGCCTCCAGGTCCTCCTCACCGCGCTCACGGGCGGATCGTTCATCGCTGCCGGACTGGTCGCGCGCACGCGCCGACCCCTCAACCGGACCGGTGTTCTGTTGATCGCCGTGGGTTTCGGATGGCTCCTTGCCGGCGGTCTCGCAGCTTCGAACTACTCGCTCCCCTGGACGATCGGCGTGGCGATCAGCGCCGTTCCGGCCGGGTTCCTCGTGCACCTCCTGCTCGCGTATCCGAGCGGCCGACTCGGCTCGCGGTGGGAGCTCGTCGTCGTCGCGTACGGCTACGCGCTCGTGACCGTCGGGATTCTCGTCCACATGCTGTTCGATGCACAACCGACGCCGTGTGACGACTGCCCGAGCAATGCGTTCCTCGTCCGCGACGACGAAGTCGTTTCGGACGTCATCAACGCGGTGGTGCGAGTCTTCGCCGTCGCCTTCCTCCTGGCAGTCGTTGCGACACTGGTCGGGCGCTGGCGCCGCTCGAGCCCGGCGGCGCGTCACGCGCTCGCGCCGGTCCTGCTCGCAGGCGGCGCGACGCTGTTCCTCCTTGCGATCCACGTGGCGGTTCAGTCGGTCTCGACTTCGGTCTCGGACGTCGCCGACCGGACCGCCTCGGTCGTGCTCATCGCGGTTCCGTTTCTCTTCCTTTGGGGTCTCCTGCAGAGCCGCCTCGCCCGCGCCGACATCGGGCGCGCACTGGCTGCAGGGGAGGCACGGGGAGCGCAGGACCGAGTGAGAGAGCTGCTCCACGATCCAACCGCGGAGCTGCTCTATGCCTGCGCTGAGCCTGCGCGCGGCTATGTCGACGTCTACGGCCGGCCGCGGGAGCCCATCGCCGAACCGGGCCGCGCGTTGACGATGATCGAGCGCGAGGGCCGCGCACTCGCCGTGCTCGTCCACGACGAGGCGCTCCTGGAGGAGCCTGAGCTGCTCGAGCAGGTCGCGGCGGCGGTGGGCCTCGAGATCGAGCGAGACCAGAATCTCTTCGCCCTTCAGGCGAGCGAGCGTCGCAGCCGAGCGCTGCTCGACGCGCTCCCCGACAAGATGTTCCGGCTGAGCGGAGACGGGATCGTCCTCGACGTCCAGGAGCGACCGGCGATGCGGAAGTACGTCGGCTTCGAGGTCGGCGCCAGCGTGTACGACTCGGGCGTGCCGCGGGAGCACGCCGACCACATCATGTCCGCCGGCCTTCAGGCGCTCGAGACCGGAGAGCTGCAGACGATCGAGTGGGACGTTGGGGAAGCGGGCAATCTGCGCTACGCGGAGGGACGCTTCATCCCGAGCGGCGAGGACGAGTTCTTCGTCGTCATCCGGGACGTCACCGACCGCAAGCGGCAAGAGGTGGAACAGGCCGCACTCCACCGGGTTGCTCTCGCCGTTGCGAGCGAGGCCCGGCCCGAGCAGATCTTCGACCTCGTCTCCAAGGAGATCGCCGCCGTGCTGGGTGCGCACACGACGAATCTGATCCGCTACGAGCGCGGCAACCTGGAGGCCGTCATCGTCGGCGGCTGGCGGAAGCCCGGCGTACGCGGCCTGCCCGTCGGGCAGCGGTATGCGATGGAGGGGAGCGCGTCCGAAGCCGTGATGAAGACCGGGCGGCCGGTTCGCCGCGAGTCCGACGACGCGAATCTGTCGAGCCGGCTCGCCGAGCAGATGCGGCAGCTGGACGTCCACTCGCTCGTCGCCGCTCCGATCACGCTCACGGGCCGTCCGTGGGGCGCGGTCGTCGTGACGCTTACGACGCCGCACTCGTTCCCGCCGGGCGCCGAGGACCGACTCGGCGCGTTCGCACGGCTCGTCTCGCTCGCACTCGCCAATGAGGAGGCTCGAGCCGAGCTCGCGGCTTCGCGGGCTCGGCTGGTGAGCGCGGGAGACGAGGAGCGGCGTCGCCTCGAGCGCAACCTCCACGACGGCGCGCAGCAACGGCTCGTCTCGCTGTCGCTTTCCCTCCGGCTCGCCCAGGGCAAGCTCGTTTCCGATCCGGAGGGTGCGAAGAGCCTCCTCTCGGGGGCGAAGGTGGAGCTGGACGTTGCTCTCGAGGAGCTGCGCGAGCTCGCACGCGGCATCCATCCCGCCGTTCTCACCGAGCGCGGGCTCGGCCCCGCTCTCCAGTCGCTCGCCGACCGCGCGCCGCTGCCGGTCGAGCTCGCGCTGCCCGAGGACGAGCGCCTTCCGCGGCGGGTCGAGGCGGCTGCCTACTACATCGTCTCCGAGGCGCTCGCCAACGTCGCGAAGTACGCAGGCGCTACGGGCGTCACGGTGAGCATTGCCCAGGACAACGGGTTCGCGGTCGTCGAAGTTGCGGACGACGGGGTCGGCGGCGCCGATCCGCAGCGCGGAACCGGTCTTCGCGGGTTGACCGACCGGATCGAGGCGCTCGATGGGACGCTCATCATCGACAGCCGCCCGGGGAGGGGCACGAGGATCCACGCCGAGATCCCGTACGTGAGGCAGCCCGTGCCGACTGGGAGCTAGCCACACCTCCAAACACCAGCCACCACCCTTTCCGGACAGAGCCCCGGATGAGATCGTGGGGCCCATGAATCTGATGAACCTGTACAACCCGCGGGAGCTCGACTATCGGGAGAGTGACGGCATTTCCGTCAGCCTCCTGTGGTACGCGGACCTCGACACCGTCTCCGTCCGCGTCGTCGACGGCCAGACCGAGGAGGAGTTCGAGGTTGAGGTCGCCGCCGACGACGCGCTCGACGCGTTCCGGCATCCGTACGCGTACATCCTCGCCCGAGCTGCCTGAGAAACCCGCGAACTAGACTCGCCCCAATGGCCGAGCAGCCGACGGGCACGGTGACGTTTCTGTTCACGGACGTCGAGGACTCCACCGGGCTCGTGCGCGACCTTCGGGACGCCTATCCGTCTGTCATCGCCGATCACCGACGCCTCGTGCGGCAGGCGGTCGAAGCGCGGGGCGGCTTCGAGATCGACTGCCGCGGCGACGAGTTCTTCCTTGCGTTCGCGCGTCCCGAGGACGCCGTCGAGACGGCAATCGCGATCCAGCAGGAGCATGACGCGCACCCGTGGCCGGGCGAGCGCGGCGTCCGCGTCCGCATGGGCATCCACACGGGCAAGCCGACGGTGGAGGAGGACGACTACGTCGGCATCGACGTCCACCACGTCGCCCGCCTCTGCTCTGCCGGACACGGCGGGCAGGTGCTGCTCTCACAGGCAACTCTCGACGCTGTCGGCGACCTCGAGGTCAAAGATCTTGGTGAGCACGAGCTCAGAGGGCTCCCGGATTCGCAACGCATCTTTCAGCTCGCGCAGGCAGAGGTCGCGAACGACTTTCCGCCGTTGCGGCTCGGCGACGCTCCCGGGACGGATGCACAGGCTGAGCCGGTCGGCCGCGCGCTGCCGAAGACACGCGACAAGCTCAGGGTCGCGCTCGCCGACGACTCGGTCCTGCTGCGCGAGGGTGTCGCGCTGCTGCTCTCGGAGGCGGGCTTCGAGGTGGTCGGTCAGTCGGGGACCGCCGACGATCTGCTCCTCAAGGTGCGCAGCTACACGCCGGACGTCGCCGTCGTCGACATTCGCATGCCGCCGACGCACACAGACGAGGGCCTGCGCGCCGCTCAGGAGATCAGGGAGAAGCATCCCGACGTCGGCGTCATGGTGCTCTCGCAACACGTCGAGCCGACCTACGCCATGGAGCTCCTGGCGGACAACGCCGAGGGCGTCGGGTATCTGCTGAAGGACCGGGTCTCCGACCTCGAGGAGTTCGCAGCCGCGGTCCGCCGGGTGGCCGAGGGCGGATCGGCCCTGGATCCAACACTCGTCACGCAGCTCGTCGGCCGCCGGCGCGAGCACGACCCCATCGACGACCTCACCCCGCGCGAGCGCGAGGTGCTCGAACTGATGGCCGAGGGAAGGTCTAATCAGGCGATCGGCGAGCGGCTCTTCATCACTCCGCGAGCCGTCGAGAAGCACATCACGAGCATCTTCGGCAAGCTGCGGCTTCCTCCCGCGTCGGAGGATCATCGCCGCGTGCTCGCCGTCCTCGCCTTCCTGCGGGCGTAACCGGGCCCCGCACGAAAGGGTGCGGCTAGCCCCACCCCGAAAAGGCCTGCTGGCCACCTGCCGCCCGCTCGAGCGGACTGCGAGTCTGGGCCAGCGGTACTCAAGGCCAAGGAGATTCGCAGTGACTAGAGCATCCCAGTGGCGTGAGCTGGCACGGAGGACTGGAGACGACGTCGAGGTCGCGATCCTTTGGAACCACGACCGCCTCAAGGTCGCGGTCATCGACGGCGAGCTCTGCCATCACCTCGATTTCGACCTCGCCGACGACAGGCTGGGCGTCTTCGCCGAGCGCTTCGGCGACGCGGCGAGACGGCTGCAGGCGACCGATCTCTCGGCTGCACTCTCGCCTCGAGCGGGGACCGATGAGTTCTGGGGCTTCAGCGCGTCTTAGTGACAACCATGCGATAGAGGGAGCGAATCCATGAGCGAACACGAGCGAGAACCCGGGAATCCCGGCGTCGCGCCCCACGTTGGGGAAGTCATGGCGGAGCGCCGGGCGGCCCACGAACGCCTCTCGACCGGGGCGCTTGCGCGTTGGATGCGCGCAAACGCGGCGCATCCCTGGCGGGTCATCGGCGCCTGGGTCGGCATCGTCGTCCTACTGGTCGTTCTCGTCGGGACGGTCGGTGGCAGCCTGAAGGACGAGTTCGAGATCCCGGGCTCCGACACCCAGAAGGCGACAGATCTGATCGAGACGGAGTTCGCGTCGGAGCAAGGCGGGGTGCTGAACCTCGTTTTCGCAGCGCCCGAGGGCCAGCGACTCGACGAGCCCCGGTACAAGACCGCGGTTAACGAAGCAATCGCGAAGCTCAAGACACAGGAGTTCAAGCCAACCGGCAAGGATCCGGACGGCAAAGCAGGACTCGAGAGCGTCGGCAATCCGTTCAGCAAAGACACCTTCTCGGACGACGGTCGCATCGCCTACGCGGAGGCGCAGTTCGACCGCGTCATCTACGAGGAGGACCGCGATCAGGTCGTCGCCGTCGAGGAAGCCGTGCGTGAGACCGTGGAGCCGGCCGGCATCGTTGCCGAGTTCAACGGCGACGCAGAGTTCCCACCGATCGAGCAGGGAACGCAGGAGCTGCTCGGCCTGCTCGCGGCGCTGATCGTCCTGCTCGTCGTCTTCCGCACGATCGTGGCCGCGGCGATGCCGATCACGCTCGCTCTGACGGCGGTTGCGACCGCGTTCTTCCTGCTGTTCATCCTCGCCGGGCTCACCGACATCAACACGATCACACCGCTGCTCGTGTCGATGATCGGCCTCGGAGTCGGCATCGACTACTCGCTGTTCATCGTGACGCGGTTCAGGCAGCTCCTGCACGAAGGGCTCTCACCGCAGGACGCCGCCGCGGAAGCGGGCGCTTCGGCCGGTCGCGCCGTGCTGTTCGCCGGCTTGACGGTGGCGATCTCGGTCACGGGCCTGGCCTTCTTCGGGCTCGACTTCGTCACCAAGCTCGGCATCGGGTCGGCGCTCGGCGTGCTGACGACCGTCCTGATCGCGAACTCGCTGCTGATCGCGGTGCTTCGGCTCCTCGGGCACAAGATCGATCGCCTGAAGGTGCCGTTCCTGCGCCAGATCGACGATACAGAGGCGGGTCGCGAGCGGACGCTGGTCGCCCGGTGGGGCCGCTTCGTCACCGCGCACTCACGTCCGGTCTTCATCGTCGTGCTGCTTGTCCTGCTGGCAGCCGCGGGGACCTCGGCAATGGTCCGCCTGGGCGCATCGGATCAGGGCACGCAGCCCAAGGAGCAGACGGCCCGGCGCGCCTACGACCTTCTGGCCGAGGGCTTCGGGCCCGGCTTCAACGGGCCGATCCCGATCGTGGTAGACGTGAACGGCGACCAGGAGGCGCCGCAGAAGATCTACGACGGCGTGCGGAACCTCCCGGGTGTCGCGTCCGCGCGCGAGCCGCAGTTCAACGACGAGAAGACGGTCGCCATCGTCTTCGTGACGCCGGACTCAGCTCCGCAGGACGAGGCCACCGACAAGCTGGTGGATCGCCTGCGCGACGACGTGGTGCCGGCGGCCACGCGAGGCGGGGACTCGGTCGCCTACGTCTCCGGTCTGACGGCGGCGTTCAAGGACATCGCCGAGCGGATCATGCAGCGGCTGCCGCTCTTCCTGCTCTACATCATCGGCGTCACGTTCATCGTGCTCGCCATGGCGTTCAGGTCGATCGTCATCTCGCTGACGGCGGCGGTCACGACGATCCTCTCCGCGTTCGTCGGATTCGGCGTGCTCACGCTCGTGATCCAGGAGGGTCACCTGATGAGCCTCACCGGCCTCGACCGGACTGGACCGATCGAGACATTTGTTCCGCCCATCGCCTTCGCGATCCTCTTCGGATTGTCGATGGACTACATGGTCTTCCTGATGAGTCGCATCAGGGAGGAGCACGTCCACGGGTTGAAGACGAGGGCGGCGGTCGAGCACGGGATCGCAGCCATCGGCCGGGTGGTCGTGGCGGCGGCGCTGATCATGGGCACCGTGTTCGCGGCGTTCATCCTGACCGCGGATCGAATCTCGAAGGAGTTCGGTCTGCTGCTCGCAGTCGCGATCATCACGGACGCACTGATCGTGCGGATGACGCTCGTACCGGCGTTCCTGACGATGCTCGGCGAGAAGTCGTGGTACATGCCGCGCTGGCTCGACCGGCTGCTTCCGGGAATCACGATCGAGCCACCGCACGACGGCGAGGCGCGAGAGCGCGTCGAAGTTCCGCCGGAGACTCCCGCCGAGGCCCCCGGCCGGCCTTAGCCACGCGCGAGGGGCGGCGGCGCCTGTCTCAGCGCCGCCGCCCCGACGCGGCACGAGGAATTGGGCTCCGCGAAGGGACGTTGAAGAAGGTATGGCGACGCACTTCGATCGAGCGCGCCGTCAGAACGCCTACCGGCGGCTCGCCCGAGTTGTGAGCGGGCGAGTCGACGACCGCACGCTGCTCCCGCTCGACGAAGCGACGAGGCGGCTCCGGCCCTTCAACCGCCGCTACGTCGGGCTTCGGCCGATTCCGATCCGCCAGATCGTCGGCACGGAGAGCCGCGGCCGCGACTTCGACCGCGACTTCCTCCCCAGGCGGCCCGACGTCGGCCGGCGCTGGCGACAGCTCGAGCGCGCGTTCCCGGATGGGGGCTTCCCGCCGATCGTCGTCTACCAGCTCGGCGACGCCTACTTCGTCGTCGACGGCCACCACCGAGTGGCGATCGCCCGTCAGCGCGGCATGGAGACCATCGACGCCGAGGTCACGGAGCTCACAGCGCGGTGGCATCTGCCGGCGGAAGCCGACGTCGTCGAGCTGATCCACGCCGAGCAGGAGCGGGTGTTCATGGAGGAAAGCGGGCTCGCGCAGTCACGTCCCGAGGCCCGGATCCGCTTCAGTCGTCCGGTCGGCTACCTCGAGCTGCTCGAGAACGTCCAGATCCACGGCTACCACCTCATGCTCCAAGCCGGAGACGTCCTGCAGCGAAGCGAGATCGCCGAGGACTGGTACGAGCACGTGTATCTGCCAACGGTCGACGCCATTCGCATCGCGGACTTCGAAGGCTTCTGCGCCGGGGCGACCTATCCCGACCGCTTCCTCTGGGTGCACGAGCGCCGCCGTGAGCTGCTCCCGGAGCACGGCTCGGTGGAGGTCGACGCGATCGTCCGCGAGGCGGCCCGCGAGGCGAGAAAGCCGACCATCCGCAGATTGCTCGGCGGCCAGGCCGCGTAGCTCGGGCTTACCTGGGCTCGACCAGCGGCGCGAGCAACCGCGGATCGAGCTCGGCGAGCAGCGCGCGCGTCTGTTCCGCGCCGGCGTCGAGCACACGCCGCTCGCCGGCGCCCTCACCGAGATGGAGGACGAGCGTGGCGAGACCGGCCCGCCGCTGCGTCGGCGTCCGCCGCAACTCGAAGGACACGATCTCTTCCGGATCGAGCTCCGTCCAGCGGCGCATCAGGCTCCCCTCGCGGACGGTGAGACGGCGCCCGTCGAAACGGTGGCCGAGCTGCCGGTAACGATCCAGAGCGATGACCGCCAGTCCAGCCGTCAGGAGCAGCGCGAGGACGGCGGCCGGCCACGCGGCGAGTGCGAGCGCGATCGCGGCGGCGAGCGCCGGCAGCGAAACTGCGCGCACGAAGCGTCGTGTGCGGGCCGCCTTCGGGTGGCCGGCGAGGGGCGCCGCGGGATCAGGCGCGAGCGGATCGACCGCCCTTAGGAGGGCGTACACGCCCTCGGCGCGAATCACCGGCACGAGCGTCGTCCGTCCACCGGCCCGCCTCACGCCGCCGGCGACGGCGTGCACCGAGGTGAGCCGGAAAGGCCGCCGGAGCGGCGTGTCGCGAAGGTCGAGGCCACGGATGCGCTCGAGGTCGATCGAGACTGTTCGCCGGGTGAGCAGGCCGCGCTCGGCGGTGAGTCGCTCGCCTTCCGAACGAAGGACGAAGCCCCAATCGACGAGCAGCGAGCCGGCGACCGCGAAGAGCAGAACGGCGAGCACCGCGGCGACGACGGCCGCGACGATTCCGGACGCGTTCGTCGGGGCCCGGTCGGCAACGGTGTCCGTCGCTCGGGCGACCACGTCGCCGGGGAGGTTGTCGGCGAGGTTGCCGAGCACGCCGACGACTGCGGCAGTTGCCAGCAGGTATCGGCCGCTCGTCAGCCCGCCGACGGCGAGCAGCCCCGGCGTCGCGCGGTAGAGCGTGGGCGCCTCCTCCTCGATGGTCTCCGCGTCCGTACGGCTGAGGAGCCGCTCGCGTAGCGCCTCGGCGTCGCGGCGCGAGACTGCCGCAAGGGAAAGCTCCGCCTTGTCACCGCCCCCGGCGGCGGCCTCGATCTCTACCTTGACGAGCCCGAGCAGACGGTGCAGGAACGGCGCCGTCAGGTCGACCCCCCGGACACGGTCGAGCGGCACGACTCTGGTCGTCCGGTTGATGAGGCCGGAGCGCACCTCGAGCCGGCTCTCGGAGACGCGGTACGTGAACCGCCACCACCAGGCGACGGCCAGCGGCACCCCGACGAGAACGACTGCAAGGACGAGCGGAACGAGGATGCGCGTGCCGAGCGAGAGGAGCAGGGCCAGCACCGGGATCAGGCTCGCGCCGATCATCCGCCGCGCGAGCACGAGCACGGCGAGCGGGTGGAGACGGCCCTCGAGCCGCGCGGCGCTCATGCGCGCTCCTCTTCGACTCCGGCGCGACGGGAGAGCTCCTCGACGAGCGCGTCGGCGACACTCGGGTCCAACCCCGGAATCCCAGTTCCGCCGCCGGCCGCGGCCGTCGCGACCTGCACTGCGACGAGGCCGAAGGCGCGCAGTAGCGGCCCGCTCCTGATGTCGACGGTCTCGATGCGCGCGTGCGGGACAACCTGCCAGCGTCGCCAGAGCCAGCCCCGGGCGACGTAGAGCCCGAGCTCGGTGACCTCGTAGCGGAAGTACCGGTGGTCGTGGATCGGCAGGAGCCACACCATGACCACGGCGCTCGCGATCACCGCAACCGCGCCAGCGGCTCCGACGATCCACGCGGCCGTCGAGGCATCCGCGACGACGAGCACGACGACGGCGACGATGACCCCGAGTCCGAGCACAGCAGTCGTGATCGCTCCCTGCACGACCCAGACGGTCCGCATCCGCAGGTCGAGCGCCTCGGCGGGCTGGCGGAGAATCACGCTCACGCGCCGAGCCTAATTCGCCGGTCCGCACGCGCAGGGGCCAGCGGTCGTAAGATCCCCACCCGTGAGCTTCGACGACTGGATGCTCGCGCTACACGTGCTGAGCGCTTTCTCGCTCGTCGCCGGAATCATCACATTCTGGGTCCTGATCGTCGCCGTACGCCGGACCGATACGCCCGAAGGGACGCTCCGCATGGGGCCGGTGTCACGGCTCGCCAACGCCGTCATCGGTATCGGGATGGGCGGCACAATCATCCTCGGGATCTGGCTCGCCTTCTCGGTCGGCGGCTACGACATCTGGGATTGGTGGATCCTCGGGGCGCTCGTTCTCTGGGTGATCGCTGCCGCGCTGGGGCAGCGAGCGGGCAATGCCTACCTTCAGTCGGTCAAGAAGGCGCAGGAGCTCGAGGCCGCTGGGCAGACGGGGCCGAACGCCGAGCTGCTCGCCCTCAACCGAACGTCTGACGGCGTCGTCCTGCAGGTCCTGGTTTCCGCCGTCATCCTCCTGATCATCCTCGACATGATCTGGAAGCCCGGGGCATGAACGGCCTCCTCGCCGCCATGCGGCCCGACAGCTGGAACTTCCCGCTGCTCGTGCACGCCTTCGGCGCGATGCTGCTGGTCGGCGGATTGTTCGCCTCGGCCGGCATTACCGCTACGGCCCGACGCGACGTGGGCTTCCTCCGCCTCGGGTACTGGGCATTGCTCGCGGTTGCCCTCCCGGGTTGGGTGATCATGCGGATCGGCGCCCAGTGGATCTACAACAAGGAGGGCTGGGATGAGCTGCCCGACGACCTCATCCCCGACTGGCTCGGGATCGGCTTTTTCGCCGCCGACGTTGGCGGTCTCGTCCTCCTCGTCTCGCTGATTGTCGGCGGCATCGGCGTCTACCGGCTGCGGACCGGCGGCGGCGCCGGACTGCTCAGGGCGACGCTCGTGCTCTCGGTCATCCTCCTCGCCGCATACGTGGTCGCCGTGTGGGCGATGTCCGGCAAGCCGGGCTAGGCGCCGCCCTCGTACTCGTCGTGGCGCCGCCACCAGTCGTACGGCGGCGTCTGCGGCCACCCGTCAGGAGAGTCCTCCCACTCCTCCTGGCGCCCGAGGAGTGTCAGGTCGAGGAGGGTGAAGACCGGTCCGATCGCCTCTAGGGCGCGTCGATTGGTGAAGTACGTGCGGTAGACCTCGTCGCCGTCTCGGAAGAAGGCACTGAGGACGAACGTCTCACCATCCTGGTACTCGCCCACACGCGGCGTCTCCGGCGAAGCGCCCATGTCGACGTTGAAGTCGCTCGCGAACGACGAGTACCAGGGGATCGACCACCCCATGCGCTCGCGGTACGGCTCGATCTTGTCGATCGGCGCCCGAGAGACGAACGCGAACGAGGTGTCGCGGGCGTGCAGATGCGCAAGGTGGACGATCTGGTCGGCGACCAACGAGCACCCGTCGCAGCCCGCCTCCTGGTTGGGGCCGAACATGAAGTTGTAGACGAGCAACTGGCGGCGCCCCTCGAAGAGGTCGACGAGCCTCGCCGGCCCGGTCGGCCCCTCGAGGACGTAGTCCTTGTCGATGCGGACGATGGGCAACCGTCGGCGCTCCGCGGCGAGGGCGTCCCCGGCCCGGGTGTGCTCTTTCTCCTTGACGCGCAACGCCTCGACGGCAGCGCGCCACTCTTCTTCGGAGACGACGGGCGGCAGGTTCACGAATGCCTCCTTACGTCGGGGGGATGTTCTGGTTGCGGTGAAGGACGTTCTCCGGGTCGTAGCGGCGCTTCAACGCCTGGAGCCGCTCGAAGGCGTCGGCGCCGAAGCCGGCGCGCACCCGCTCGATCGGCTCGTCGGCCTGCATGTAGTTGACGTAGCCGCCGCCGCTGAACGACCAGGGCTCGATGGCGGCGGCCGTGTCACGGGCCCACTGGATGTGCTCGTCGTCGAAACGCTCGTCCACCCAGGTCGCCATTGCGCTGACGTTGAAGGCGGCGCGGCGAAACCCGACGACTGCGGTTGAGCCGTCGACGTCTTTCGGCGCTCCGTGCAGCGACTCGATGAGGATGCCTCCCGGCGGCCGGCCCAGCGCTCCGAGCCGCGCGAGCAGCTCGTCGATCAGCTCGTCGGGCAGCTCACGAACGAAATGGCCCTTCCAGTAGTTGCGGTCGACGCCGTACCCCGAGTCGAAGAGGTTCTGCTGCTCGAAGTACGACCGCGGGCCGATGCCGTCCTCGACGAGCCCCGGAGCCGCGCGCAACATGCGCAGCTCATCCGGGTCGGCTCTCGAGCCCGTGTAGCAAGGCGCGATCCACAAGGTCGGCGTGAGCGCGTCGTCCAGCGACAGCCCGGCCTGGCAACTGAGCTGCCGCGGCGAGCGCGCCACGACCTCACGGAAACGCTGCAGGGCCTCGCGAACGTCGGCTCCCCGGTAGGTCAGCTTGCCGCCGACCAGGCCGTCGAGCGGGTGCAACCGGAAATCCAGTCTGGTGGCGACTCCGAAGTTGCCGCCGCCTCCGCGGAGCGCCCAGAGGAGGTCCTCGTCGGTTTCGACCTTGACAACGGAGCCGTCCGGCGTCACGAGCTCTCCTCCGATCAGGTTGTCGCAGGTGAGGCCGTGCTGCCCCGTCAGGTGCCCGATGCCCCCGCCGAGCGTGAGCCCGCCGACGCCGGTCGAACCGATGACGCCGCCGGGCGTCACGAGGCCGTGGGCCTGCGTCGCAGTGTCGAAGTCGAGCCAGGTCGCGCCCCCGCCGGCGCGCGCGACTCGCGCGTCCGCATCGACCTCCACTGCCCGGAGCAGCGAGAGGTCGATCACCAAGCCGTCGTCGAGAACGCAGTGCCCCGCGGGGTTGTGGCCGCCGCCGCGCACCGCAACCTCGAGGCCCGCGGCACGGGCGAAATCGAACGCTGCCGCGACGTCGTCGGCGCGGACGCACCGCGCGATCACCGCCGGTCGCCGGTCGACGAGCGCGTTGAAGCAGACGCGGGCCGCGTCGTACTCGGCGTCGTCCGGGCCGATGACGGCGCCGGCCAGCGACTCGCGCAGCTCCGGCAGGCTCTCAAGCATTCGGGTATTCGTCGTGCCGAAGCGGCCAGCCCTCGAAATCGTCGCCGCGGCCCCTCGGGGCGCGGTCGAGCAGTTGCCACGTCGCGTTCAGGGCGTCGGTGCCGCGGTCGTAGGTCGAGTAGGTGTGGTAGACGATGCCGTCGGCCAGCGCGAACGCGCTCAGCCCGTGGAGCTCCTGCTCGCGCAGGTCCATATCGGCGTGCTTGGGCGTGCCGAAGTTGAAGCCTTGCCCACTTCGGCGCCCCTCTTCGGTGAAGACGGAAAAGTCGAGGTTGAAGTCGCTGTCGCCGTAGGAGACCCACGGAAAGCTCCAGCCCATCCGTCGCTTGTAGGCCCGAATCTGCTCGAGCGGCG
>Ga0081538_10003286_pt1 | contig 15346 bp, 17 predicted proteins | sample TabmetS5T2R1_FD_71022 | JGI IMG/M metagenome (GOLD analysis project Ga0081538, IMG submission 71022) | Tabebuia heterophylla rhizosphere microbial communities from the University of Puerto Rico - S5T2R1 | ecosystem: Host-associated > Plants > Roots > Rhizosphere ... | reverse complement strand
GTCAACACAGGCGACGCGGTACAGAGCTACAAGTACATCGTCAAGAACATTGCAAAAAAGCACAACATGATAGCGACCATGATGCCAAAGCCTATAGCGCTTGACAACGGCTCCGGCATGCACATCAATGTCAGTCTGTGGAACAAGAGCGGGAACCTCTTTTACGATTCTGCAGACGAGTATGCCGAGATGTCGCAGACTGCGCGCTATTTTGGCGGAGGCATCATGGAGCACGCGCACGCGCTTGCCGCAATCGTGGCGCCGACCACTAACTCGTACAGAAGGCTTGTGCCCGGCTACGAAGCGCCAGTCTACGTAGCGTGGAGCATCAGCAACAGGTCTGCAATAATCAGGATACCAGCCCACTACAAGGGCAGCAAGTTTGCGTACTTGAAGCGCATAGAGTTCAGGGCGCCCGACCCATCGTGCAATCCGTACCTTGCGTTCTCGGCAGTCTTGGCAGCCGGCCTTGACGGCATCAAGAAAAAGAAGGACATCAGCGACCCGGTGAATGAGGACATTTTCAAAATGACTCCAAAGAGGAGACACGAACTTGGCATAAAGCAGCTGCCTGCCAGCCTGAGGGAGGCCTATAAAGAACTGGAAAGCGACAGCGCCTTCCTAAAGCCGATATTTGACAGCGAGACCATCGACATGATAGCAGACCATGAGGCAAAGGAGCACGTCGAGCTTGCAGTGCGGCCGCATCCGCACGAATTTTCGATGTACGCCGACGTTTAAACTTGATAATCGTAGCTAGATATTAGCTTAAACGGCAGCCATCTTCTACAACAACTTTACTCCCAGCTTTGCTTTTATTAAATCCAGCTAGGCAATCGTAAATCATTTCTAGCAGCGAATCATTCTTGTTCCAGTCTGATCGATAAAGATCATATGGCTTCTTGTCTATAAGAGGACGTACGACGTTCTTTTGTAAATCTGCAAGAATTCTTTCGCCCTTATCCAGCTCTGCAGAAAGCAGTTGGAAGCCGCGGGTATCAAGCCTTATATGATCGCGAATTACGTCATAAAGACCAAAAAATCACATCGACATTTATAGCAAACATAATCTCGAAAATTACAATATTCAGGCGTGTCTTTAAGTTGCGAATCAGGAAGAATTTTATTCATGAACTCATCTATTTCACTACCAAGCAAATATCTCCACCGTAAGATTGGTATCTGTTTATTTATAGCCTATCGTAATCTTATAATGTGAGTAGCATGGGAGGAGCAGTTTGAGCGACATAAACCCCAACCTTAGAACACCTCCGGAGGACTTTTCTGCTGTCGAAAAAGCCAAGCTTAGCACGCAAGGGTTGACTATTGCGGTTAAAGACGTAAACAGCCCATCAAGTCTCTTCCATCAGTCAAGAGATACAACTTCTGACGACCTTGCGGAGGTTGCCGAGACTCTTGCAAAATCCTATGGGATATACTTAGAGTTTAACCGAGCAAAAACAGGTAGCAAAAAGGATTGGATGTACATGTTGCGAATTACCATTCCTGGCGGTGGCCCGATAACCCGCCAGCAGTGGGCCATCCTAGATGACATATCTGAAAAGTATACCTTATCTGATTCGTATACTGGAACACCGCGTCCTTCTCTGAGGGTGACGACTCGCCAGAACATCCAGCTTCATTGGGTCAAAAAAAAGTATTTGGTTGATGTCGTTCGCGAGATAGCTAAATCAGGATTCTACACCATAAACGGCTGCGGCGACAATACAAGGAATGTGATGGGGTGTCCGCTGTCACAGCACTCACCAATTTATGATGCTAACGCATGGGCACAAAAGACCGGCAAGTATTTTCGCCTTCCAACCTCTGCATACATGGAGATCTTTGAAATTGACCGCACATATTTGAGAGAAGCCGAGGAAAGGTTGCCTGAAGAAAGGTTCCAGTATGGCCCCAACCTGCTGAACAGAAAATTCAAGATCGCATTCTCTGGCATCCATTTTGATGAAGAAAAAGGTTTGTATGTACCTGATAACTGCGTGGAGCTGCGCACAAACGACATAGGTGTTGCACCCATTTCTGATCACGATAGCAGCGGCAAGGTTAGCAGGTTTCAGGTGTACATAGGCGGAAGCCAGGGTGAAAGAATTGGGTATCCCACATTCTCGGCTCTCGGCGAGCCCTTTGGCATATTTACCGAAGACCAGCTTTTGAAAGGTCTAGATGGAATAGTTCGCGTACACCAAGAATGGGGAGATCGTCAAAACAGGCACTGGGCTAGGATGAAGTATGTTCTGTATAAAATGGGAATGGAATGGTACCGCAAGCAGGTTAGCGATAGGGGAGTCAGCTTTGATCCACCTGATCCCAATTTTGAATATGGCGCTAGAGATCTCCATCATGGTTGGATAAGACAACAAAAACAGCAATCCAATAACGGCTTGCTGTGCTATGGAGCATTTATAGAAAATGGAAGAATAATAGATGACAGCCCAAACGGACAATTAAAGAAAATGGTTCGCTACCTTATGGACAACTATCCAGTATATCTTTTCACTACACCTAACCAGGATCTCTTATTTACAAACATTCCTGAGAATGACAAGGAGAGATTTGAAAAAGATATGAGAAGTTTTGGATATGGCCTTAGAAATGGAAGGACGTACTCCAAGCTGAGAGTCCTTTCAGGGGCGTGTGTTGGAAGAGATACATGCAGACTGACTTATACAGATTCGGAAAAGTTTGAACCATACCTCATAGACGAGCTAGAATCCAAATGGGGCGATATGGCAGAATCAATTGGTGTAACAGGATGTGAAAAGCAGTGCTTCAGACCAGCTACCAAGACTATTGGCTGGGTTGGAACAGGCCTCAACATGTACATGCTAAAGCTAGGAGGTACCGAAGATGGAAGACATCAAGGAGGATCTCTAATTGACCCAGACACGCATGACAAGATATATCTTAGGAATGTTCCGAGGAAGGATGTGGCCACAGTTACAGATGCTCTCTTTGAATTCTATGCTTCTAACAGGTTAGCTGAAGAGGCAAGACCAGGTGGAATGGGTTACTTCTTTAGAAGAGTTAGTACCAAATCGATCATAGATTGGTTGAAGAGTGATCCCAGAACAGCGGGTTTGATGGCAAAGCCCTCGAGAAACCCCATTCCGTCGCGAACAGCCAGCTCATCAAGCCGTAGATAGTATTCTAGTAACCGTAAGCTAGATCTTCTGAGTAACTGAAAGGGGATCGGAAAATTCTGCTCTCGAGACAAGCCAAGATATGATGTATATCCGTACCTTATTCTGAAAAAATAGTGACCAGTAGAGTTACGACAAAAGCATAGCGATAGCTGCGCACTATCTTGGTTCTAAAGGTGGAGAGGGATGATGCTGCTGGTCTGCATGAATTTAGACAAAGCAAGATAAACAATTTCCGTACACAACATATGTATTCAATGTAGCAACAAGCAAGGTCTATATCGCTGGTGTGGAAGGCATTAATCCTGGATGGTAAGAATCAGAGCCGTCGGATGAAAAAGTTCTTGAAGTGCACTGGCCGGCAAACATGGTCAACCAAGAAAGATAACCCTTGTCCGCGCATATAACTACCTTTTTTGTAAATGCAGTGTTGTGAAACAGAAAAAAAGGCATTTTCTTGGAAAGTTAATATGTCGTGATCGCATCTCATTATCTAATGAGGGTTTATGGGTTACGCACACCCAGAAGTTCTAGTTGATACCCAGTGGGTAGTGGATCACATGAATGACCCCGAGGTTCGCATAGCAGAGGTGGACTATGATCCAACAGCCAATTACAATCTAGGGCATGCACCAAGTGCTGTATTATTTGATTGGAAGAAGGACATAAACCATCCGATAACCAGGAATATTTTCAACAGGCAAATCTGCGAGGATTTGCTGCAGAGAGCTGGAGTTAACAACAATACTACTCTGGTGTTATATGGCGATTTTAACAACTGGTTTGCCGCGTTTGCCTTTTGGGCTTTCAAATACTATGGCTTCAAAGATGTGAGGCTTATGAATGGAGGAAGGAAAAAGTGGTTGGAGGAGGACAGACCGATAAGTAAAGACATTCCACAGTATCAGAGAGGGAATTTCATCGCCGCAGAGCCTGACAAGAGCATTAGGGTATTTCTGAATCAGGTGAAAGAAGCTTTAGGCAAAGAGAATATTGCGATGGTCGATGTTAGAAGTCCAAAAGAGTTCACTGGAGAGATACTGGCTCCGCCAGAATATCCAACCGAACATGCACAGAGAGGAGGACATATCCCGGGCGCTTCAAACGTACCTTGGAGTCAAGCAGTGAAAGACGATGGGACATTTAAATCGGTAGACGACTTGAAGCAAATTTATCAATCAAAAGGAATTATTCCTGACAAGGGAATTATCGCTTACTGCAGAATAGGCGAAAGGTCATCACACACGTGGTTTGTCCTGAAATACTTGCTTGGCTATCCAAATGTGAAAAATTACGATGGGTCATGGACTGAATGGGGAAACATGGTGGATAATCCAATAGAAAAATAGGGTGATAATGCGATGATGCCGAAAACGTCTTAATCTTGAATTAGCACAACCTCTGTTATCTTTGTGTTATTATAACTATCTTGCTTTCTTGACTATAAAGTGGAAGAGATTTCCTTCATCCCTCATCTCTAAGAGGGATTGTCCTTTCTGTTCAGACCACCTTAACATCTCTAGATCAGCTGTGGGATCATCTGATACTAAATGTATGACTTCGCCAGTAGGTATTTTCTCAATTAATTCATCAAGTTTTGCAAGAGTAGCAGAACATTCGACTCCTATCTCGAACATTTCGTAGTCAGGAAATGCTGTAAAGCATCTTACTCGGAGTTTCTGGATTGCCAAGCTCATTTTGTCATGACAATTTTCAATTGTTTCAAGGGTCTTCAGATCTCCTATATCTGAAGATTCTATCTTGACGAACCAACCTTCGGTATATGGAAGATCGTTTGCTAATCTTGGCTTGTCCATTAAAGATTTGTTGACTTGAACAATTGTGCCACTTACAGGGGTTCTTACTACCCCGAAATACTTGGCACTCTCTAAAGTGCCACAGCTCCTGCCTTTTTCTAACTTAGTACCTAGTGGTTTTAATTTTATGCTAGATAACTTGCCGGCAATAGATGCGATTATGGTGGTAATCCCGATGGTTACAGTCTTTTCTTTATTACTTATCCAGACAAGATTTTCAGTATCGTAAAGAAGGTCTTCAGGGAATGAACAATTGTTTATCTTCATCCAATTTTAATCAGATGTATTTCCCTTTATTGCTTGTGTGGCTCTGTCGAAACCATCTACCAGCAGGACAAAAGATACATATTAGCATCTCACCGTTGGCTGTTGGGAGTCGCGGCATGTCAGACTAGCTCGTGCAATGTTACACACTCGAGCATGCCAGAATGCCATTATTCTTCAATAAGAAAGGTGCTGTTGAATTTGCGAGTGCTCACTAGCGATATTGCATAGAAATTTGCACGGATCACTCGATTTTTGAACAGTGTAAGCTTTTTAGCTTGGCGACAGAACCCCACTATACGGGCAACTCAAACCCCAATGGCCTTGATCAGCTTTCATATTCTATCCCAAAGAGGAAAAATGAAGAAAGTGAGTAATGAGAGTTAACTAATACCTCCTGGCTCGAATCGGTTGCCGAAATTTCCGATCTACTGGAGACATGACTGTAATTGCTGACTGCCAAGATACCCATATTCGACCTAGGTACAAACTCTTGTGTCCAATGCCGAGGTCACAAGGCGGCGGAGAAATCTTTTGGTCTTCGGCAGAAGGTTCCGCTACCATTGAAACAACATTACTAGGAGGTCAGTTGATGCCATGCCTATCTTAACAGGTTATGGAGTCCAAACACAATATTGGTATACATATGAGGAAAATAAAGCTTGCAAAGTACCCGCGCTCCATGGTCAGAAAGCGCAGGATTGTCTTGTTCAGCCTGTGCGGGGTAACGGCAGCCCGCCCCGCACTTCTTTAAGTCAGTCAAAAAGGGGTTTTCGGTCAGGTAAAGTGGCTGACATTCGACTTGAGAGGGCAATGCATGTTACCTTCAACGTTTCCAAGTCTTGGAAAGGGATTGATACTGAATTGACTACGGTTCATATCGATAATCCTGCTCGTCCATTAGCGGAGTTTGGCATTGGTAAGTATCTCGTATATGCCTATAGAGATTTTTTTGAAGTACGGATGCCGACTTGCAGCGGTTCCTCATGGACAGAGAATCAAGGGATTATTCGTGATGATATAGTGTATTTGGATGCACATTACGAACCAATTAAGATCGCTGAGGGGCATACGGGGAACGTAAACCTTCTCCCAATAATGCAAATTGTAGGCTCATTATGCGGAATTGCGGCTGTTGCATATGTTATACTGGCACAACGTCGATAGCTCATCAGCCGCGCTGTTACAGCCTGTAAAATTGACCTCATCCGCTGCCAATGATACAGCACCGCCGTAACAGTACTAACAATGTTACACTTTTCTTGTAATGATATGCTCCATGAGAGGGTACTAACAATAACAGCTGTTACACTATAACAAATCGTTACAAAATGTTAGCTTCTGTAACTTTTAGACGTGTAACTTTGTCTCCTTATGCGCGTACTTATATTACAACCGCTTTTCACCGCTCTGTAAACCTTCTAGCGCACTGAGATGACCTCAAGGTCACTATCTGGGTTGATTCCTACTTCTTTAAGCGGCCTGTAGTCGTACCTATCTCCCAGGTTCTTAGCGGCATATCTGCTGCCTATTTTCGAAAAAACTCTCTTAGATGCTTTATCCCTGAGCAACCACGATTTTCCATATATCCGACTGTGTATTCCATGCTTTGAAAGTTCCAGATAAATGCTGTCTAGGAAAGCTTGCACATGTTCGATATCATCGTAAGCAAAATTCCATACAGACCCATTGACACCGAGAAGTGGTGTGGTATCAACACTGATGAAGCAGGCTTGGACATCTCGGATAACTTGCTGAACCGTCGTTGGATCCTTCACAACTTTGCTTACACCGGCTTCTACTGAAGCCTCAAGAACCTGCGCTTTAACAGCGGTCGTGGTCCATTGCGGCGTTCGGAAGGAACGCATTGCTTCTACACTTGGATATTCCCAAGGTGCATAGAAGTGCTCATGTCTAAAAGTTAGGACCAGGAAAAAAGCCAAGGCGACTCCGGACGGGAAGGCAATGGCGAATGTTGCTAGCAGTAGCTATACAAATTGCTCGGTTAGGGCCACCAAAATTCCCAAAACGGCCTCGGCAAGTGAAACAAAGATCGCCACTATGGCCAGCGGTGAAAGCTTTCTGTCTGCGAGTCTTGAAGCGTCTTCCATTCGGAAGACATCAGGCAATCGTCGAGTAAAAGCTTTTCCTTCCCTTTCTTCGTTGTCGGTCAATCGGTCAAAAAGGCTCAGGAAGAATTAGCTGACGCGCGCTCTCAGATCAGTAAGTCAGTGGGTCACGACCTAGTCAGTTGTTTGACAAACTGACTGACTGACCTATGAAATTTTGATTTTTTACCCCGGTCTAGTACTGATAAAACCATTTTAACCTCAAGAACGTGTCTTATAGATTTTCAAATTCAGAAATCGTGGGGTTTTCCTAGTAATAAAGTAACAGTCTTGACCTGTTGTAACTGTATGTTACCGGCATGAGAGAGCGCGCTGCTGCAATGGTTACAGTCAGTAACAAAACATAGCGCGCTGTTACCTGTCACGCATGAAACGGCAGGAGTTACTTCATTGTTATTATGTGTACCCCCACCCCCTAACGCGAGCGCGTGCAAAAGTGAGTTCATTACTAGAAGCGAATCACCTGCTATCAAACGGTTCGACCAATTCTGATTATGCTTGTAAAAGTCGATGGCTTCGCGCAATGGAGGGTTATTCTGTGGTTGCTCAAAATAATGAAATAATGTCTGCTGCACGACTTCTTGCTTTTTGCGCGCCTTTTCAATAATCGTCAATGGGTCAATTCTTTCATGGACATGCAGAGAAACAGTATCAACTTCAAAACTGGTATGTTCCTTCTTGCCCGTCCATTGCAGTTGCGGATCTAGATGTGGATCGTACTGGTATTTTCGTCTTGGCATTTCCTTGTCTGTTTCAGGTGTGACCAAGCCCACGGGTGGGTTGTAGGGTCGCTTTTCGTAGTCGTGTACGTATTGATCAACAGATTCGAGAGAACCTCCAGAACCTTTTGAGTCCCTTCTCTCCACACTTCGCCGCTTGGATTTGGAATTATCCATTAGCTTCTTTCAGTTAAATTCACTGGTATAGATTTAAGTATAGCAACTCTATATTTTTCCAGCAGTTTCGCTTACATTCTTATCAGAACAAGCATCGACTCATGCAGAATGGTTAAAAAATAAGGAGGTACAGTTTGCATCGCTGCCTACCCAAAATGGTTGCTCCTGTTGAATTAGTATAGACCGTGAAAGATTTTGGAACTCGCGCAGACACCGAACTCGACACAAGGCTTATTTTCGCTTGTATCTCTATTTTATATGACATTACTAACTGTAATCAGCTAACGATAATTCTGTCTGCTGCTTGACCAGTCTATAGCTGCTGGCACTGGCTACTATCAAGAAGGCGCGAGGTTGCATCCAAAAGGCGCTGTGACAGAATTGCAGACTTCGCAGACTTCTGCGAGCAGTTCTACGTATCTTCTGGAATCGTAAGCCGTCTTTTCATCGATCAATTCTACAGGCACGTCCTCTTTCTGGTATTCTTGCGGTAGTAGTCGGTTATCAAATACTGGAGGACCTGTCCTGCGCGCATCGGCTTGCCTTCATCATGAAGCTGATATATCGCGCTGGTCTCTACCGTGTTGACGGTATAGTCATCTGAATCCTTTGACAGCATCTTGGTGAAGACCATATCTGCAAGCGGAACCTTCTTCTTTCAGCGGTTGTCTGATAATTCTCGGAGATCTTCGGCAATCCGCGCGCGAAGCAGTATATGTCCTTCTTCACCCAAGTCCATGCCTCATCTATCAATGACAATCCCAAGCCCCAGATGTTCTCATTGCCATGCATATCATGCAATTTAAAAACGGGACCTCCGTGAATATCAATGCGCACCTTTATAGCCTAAAGTGGATCGTTTTCTTAGTTTTGGTAACTTGGCGAGAGATGAACGAAATTTCACGAATAAAGTAGCATATGATCTCCCTTAGTTACCAGCACCTAAAAAGAAACCATGCATATCTTTTTAGATGATATGCTGGATGTAGAACAGCTCTGAAATGAGATCTTGAGGTTGGATCAGCCCATCCGGTTTGCAGGTATAGCAAACAAGATGGGAAAGCTGGTAGCACCCAGATTTCGAGAAGGCTTGCAACAGCTATTGACAGAAGAGGAATTGGAAGGCTCTATTATGAAAGCAGTACTCAGAATGAAAACCAGAGAAGATTATGAGTCAAAATTAGGCAACACGATTCACACCTTTACCTTATATGAAAAAGTAAAGAGGGCATCAATTCCATTAGACACTAGCAAGGGTTATTCTCTGTTGATGGTGTCATTTGACATTACAGCCAGCATGAATCAATCATCCTGAATAAAATATTGCCTATTATGGAACACCGTAATCTGATTACCGAAGCGTAATAATCAAACAATTAACAGGTTATTTTCCTGATGAGCATATATTGGCAAAATCAGGATAGAAACCAAAATGTGTATTGCCTACATTGATACAATATATGCGCCTTATATTATTGATGCTGGAATTTTGGAATGATTTGCTCTGCAAATATCTGTAAGGACTCTGCATCAACAAATGATACCGTAAAGTAGTCCACACCAATACCGGCGTATTTCGCTATCTCCTGTAGAGTCGTTTCTTGTGTTCCAGCAATCACCATTTTGGAAATGCCAACAGCAGATTTCTTCTCTTTTCCTTCTTCTCTTTTCCTTTTAGATCCGACATCTTCCTTTGTACCTGCTCTTCGTTTCTGCCGATGGCCAGAAACCCTTGCCAGCCTCTTGTTATATTCTCATAGTCTCTATGCACCAGCTTGCAGCAATTCTTGAGGACCGATAATTTTGCCATGTACTCCTTGTATGAGCATAACCCATAGTTCCAACCATCCGCATATCTGGCAGCTATTTCAATGGTCTTTTCTCCGCCCCCGCCAATCCATAGGGGAGGATGTGGTTTTTGGATCGGTTTTGGATTGCATATAGCTTTGTCTATTGTAAAGTACTTTCCGGCAAATGATACTGGAGAATATGCGGTTAGCATCATTTTGATTATCTTTGTGCTTTCTTCCAGCATAGCGACTCTTACTGAGCCTTTTTGGAAGTTAAACCCATAGGAGTCAAACTCATGCTTGTACCAGCCTGCACTTAATCCAAATTCCAGCCGTCCGTTGCTTATGACATCAAGTGTAGAAAGCATCTTTGCGAGCAAGGATGGAGGGGTCCTGTAAGAGTTAACAAGTATTGCACCAAGTCTGATCCTATCTGTTATTGGTGCAAGTGAGGCTAATGTGGTCCAGCATTAGAGCACAGGTTCATTACCTTCACCACCTTCTGGCTCTAAATCATACTGCTGTTCTTGAGTGGCATATACTTTGAGCCATGGAATAAAATTATCTTTTATCCATATCGAGTCAAATCCTGATTGCTCACATTTTTCGACAATGGATCTTAGAGTATCATAGTCCAGCCCTTCTTGATAGATATAACAACCAAACTTTATCGCCATTATTACATCATTATAATTCAGGCGCGTACGATGTCTCTACTTGCTCATTCGGAGAACGTCTACTTGGCCGCTGTGCAGCCAGTCCTTCAGCTCTTCATGAGTTGGCTTTGCGTCGTGCTTGCCCTGCAGATGAAGATGCAGAAGAACATAGTTTACTTGGTTGAGCAGCGGTTTGTTTGCTTCGTCACCTTTTCGTGTTTTTTGTCTCAATTCTTCAGGAACTGTTTTCCACCAGTCTTCAAACTTTCGAACCATAATCAAGAATGTCCGCAATCATACTTTAAGATTCTTTCTAACATGGGGCACTGTCAACTTGCAGGATGATGGTAATTTGCAGTAAGTTGGCATCGTGCGATAACCTTACAGTGTAAATTAGAGAAATGCGTACATTTTAACGTGAAATATAGAAGCAAAAGCGAGATAGTAGCGCAAATCCTAGATTCTGCTCAAAATGGCATTACCAAGACTAAAATAATGTACTCTGCGTTTCTTTCTCATGCGCAGCTCAAGGAATATCTTATAACATTAACAGAAAATGGCTTGTTACATTATGACAGGCCGACACAAACTTACAAGATAACCGAAAATGGCCGGCGATTCTTAAAACTACACAATGAATTGGGCAATTTGGCAGGTCCTGCTGTTACGGCAACAGCAACACTGACAGAAGCGGAAGATAGGCGCTGGAAAGTTCATAGGTATAGGGCAAAACACTAACTGTGACTAATCTTTGAGAAATGTAAAGGCGAAAAAGCGCCAATCCTTGAAGACGGCATGATCGATAGTAAAAGCTGCCGAAAATTCTAAAGGAGGCTCTGAAGAAAAGCAGTAGATGATCTTGCTCATGAGCAGGTTCAGAATTGGTTCTGTCGGCCGATAAATCATCTCAGCATCACATGATGCGACAATAAGTGAACAAAACCCAGCCAGAATGTTTTCAGAAGCCTGTCTTCAAAATTCATTAAAAGTTTGCCGCGCAAAGAGAAGGGCGAGAGGCATGGATATGCGATGGCACGTCCGTCACCAAGAATTGACAGATATCGCGCGTCCCGACGGGATTTCCTGAAATTGATGATGGCATCTGGAATTATCATGACCTTTGCTCCATTCGTAGATTGGGGCAGGTTCCTTCCAAACCCTCAAGCACGTACAAGCGAGCGAACAAAGGTAGAACTTGCCAGTGGAGAACAAGCGAATATCAATACTTTTGAAATCAATAGTTCCCAGGTAGTGATATACCCCAAGACAAATGACCCAGTCTTGAACGAGGAGGCGTTCAGGACATGGCAGCTGATAAGGCTGCCACTGGAGCTTGGTAGAGAAAAAATGATGTGCCTGCCTTCAGACTGTACAGCATGGTCTGCCTTCACCTCTGGTGCTTGTGGAAGTACTGGCCGCAGGAAGGCAGGAAGAGGGGCGAATGCCCCTGCCATGGCAGCATGTACGATCCGTTGACGGGAGCGGCATTTGCAGGCCCGGCTTTCTTGCAGGGCCCGCCGGCGAATGTGCTGCCAAGATTGGACTTGGAAGCAGATGGAGAAGGCGATCTATGGATACTTCCGCCGGTATGGAGTCCGATGGGAATGGAATAGTGGGATACGGTCGTTTCCTAAACGAGTGAATTCTTGTACACCTGAGGATTTTGCAGGTTGTCGCGTTCTGTCCTGCTGCTTTGCTAGACCTGTGTCAAGATTATCTTAGAATTTTTACCGCTAGTTGTATGAGTGCGTATATTATACATGCGGTGTACTCTCCGTTATGGGAGAGGATGATCGCAGCAAGAAGGACGCACTAAAACGCGACCAAGCATTGCATGAAGCAACTCATGGACAGTTTGGAGAGGAGCCAAGACCTGAACCAATGCCTCCTGCGGACGAAGACGTGTCACAAAATCAGCGGGATCGTGTCAAGACAGCTCGCAAGAAATCAAGAAGCATTTAGCTTAGAATATCTTGATATAAAGCGTGGACCACAAAAAGATTAAGAACTGTTTGTACGTCAAGGTATCTCAAGTACATGGTTGCAACTGCTGCTTTGGCGGATGAACTCAAACAACACAGCATCGAGCATTGGAACAACATTCTAAACCACAGGTTCATTGTAGAAATGGCAGCCGATTCTCTTCCGATAGAAAAGTTCGCCTTTTACTTGAGGGAGGATCATATATTTCTGAAAGAATTTTGTGCATTCTTGCTGGCTGCAAAACAAAAATCCAGTGATCAAAAATTGATGGCATGGTTTGAAAGTTTGTATCGCAGCACGATTGATTCTGAGATGCATATGCAAAAAGAGCTTCTTATATCATTAGGAATATCTAACATTGGCGATAATGCTACTACAGCACCAGCTACATTGAATTATTCTACATTTCTAAGAAAAGTATCGACATCTGCCAATAATCTTGAAGTAATAGTATCATCAATGGCTCCTTGCCCGTGGTCATATTTTGAAATAGCGCACAAGTTGTCCAAGAATAATATCAAAACAGATGTTTATAGCAAATGGATCCAATTTTATGCATCAGATGAATCTAAACAGCAAGTAGATGAACTCAAAAATATTCTTGGTAGCCTGTATGGTCAGGCTGGCAAAAATAAGAAATTGTTTATGAAGAAGCATTTCGGGGAAGCTTGCAAGCATGAATATGAGTTCTGGGAAATGGCATACAACATGAGATAAGCCACATAGTATCAAGCAATGACAGGCAATTTTGTGTGAAAAGACTTTTGCTATTCTCAACTGCGATCTCTAGGTGTATATGGGCATTTTGCAGTAGACATCTTGGGGCTACTGGAAATGCCAATGGCAACTGACTTTATCAGAGCTATCGAATCAGGGTCAAAGCACCTCATTATCAAGCGCTTTACCTTCCGCTACCCAGAACAGAAGCTCAAGTTCGTTGGCGACGGTTATCAATTTGACCCAAAGAGAGGTGTCGGCATTGCTGGTTACAAAGGACGACACATCCTCTTCCACGACAAGTGCACAGGCTGTCAGCTGTGCGCAATCGCCTGTGAGGGTATTGCAGAAGCTATAGGCATGGTCAAGGTTGACGAGTTGTGGAAACAAAACAAGAAGGCCATCATGCCACAGATCGACTATGGCAAATGCGTCTTTTGCGGCCTGTGCGTCGATGCCTGCCCGTTTTATGCTCTTTTCATGACCAATGATTACGAGCTGTCTGCATTTACAAAAGAGCATCTGATATACACTCCGCAGCAGCTAGCTATCAAGCCGAAGTACCAAGGCGATGTAGAGTTGGTCATAGATGATATGGGAGCGACACATCGTTGACATCAAGAGCCTGAATATGAAAGGCTATTTTTCTTGAAAACCCATCAGATATCCTCTAAACAATTGAATCCCAAGCGCCGGATCCACGCCCTTGGGGCATACTGCACTGCACGAGCCGGCAAAGTGGCAGCGCCATATCCCGTGTTTGTTGTCCACCATATCCATTCTTTCTTTGCTAGCATTGTCTCTGGTATCTATGAAATATCTGTACGCCTGAGCTAGGGCCTGCGGGCCTGGAAACTTTACATCGGTGGCCACCACAGGACATGCAGAGCAGCACAAGCCGCACTTTATGCAATATGAAAACTGCAGGTATTTGTCAACATCCTCCGGTGTTTGTCTGAATTGTGATAAGTGCTCATCTTTTGCATCTTTCGTGTCTTCTTTATTTCCTATTGTGTACGGCTTTACGTTCTTATGATGGCTAAAGAATTGTGAAAAATCTGTAACTAGGTCACGTATGAGTGGAAAGTTCACAAGAGGCTCACAGGTAATCATGTCACCACTGGCGAGATCCCAGACCTTTGTATAGCATGCAAGCCTTGGTATTCCGTTAATCATCATGCCGCACGAACCGCAAGAAACCATCCTGCATGAATAGCGTATGCATATGCTGGCGTCAAGATGTTCCTTTGCATAAATCAAGGCATCAAGGACAGTAGTCCATCGCTTTGCTGGAATTTCAAAATAGTCGTAATGAGCTTTATAATTTCTGTCGTTCTGGTTTGCCCTGTATATTTTAAGGGTAACAACCTTGTCATGCTGGTGATGAGTCATATTCACCTATATCATGGTAAATATCTGATTTTAGTAGTTAGGTAACTGAGTTTTTCCGTTCACTCCTCACTACTGCCTGACGAGCCCTGCTGCCTTTGTTACGTCGGAAACATTATTGTATTGCCTTTCTTCGATCTTGTGCAGGTCTGATAGTATTTCTTCACTCTGAGGCCTTGCCCTCTCCACATATTCTACTATTTTCTTCTTGTCTGCAGGAAACTCCAAATCTTTCAGAATCTGCCCTATGGCAGCTGCCTTTGGATAGTCTTTGACGTCTAGCTGTCGTTGTCGCCCTTTATCCGCAGCACGCGCCTGACAAGCTTGAAGGTCAGGCTTTCACCTCTGCCCTTTGAGATCGACTGAGCCATTACTGCAAAAAGCAGCCCGAGCCCGGTCGCAGTCGACGTGAGCCAGATGGCATAGTTGTTGTTAAGTGCCAGCCCGCCGTTCCAGAATTCCTGCAGAATGCGGAGCAGGATCGTAAATAGCCCTTGACCAGTCCCGATCAATACTAGGAATTTGCCGATGTTCACCCTGTTTG
>Ga0081538_10003285_pt1 | contig 15348 bp, 8 predicted proteins | sample TabmetS5T2R1_FD_71022 | JGI IMG/M metagenome (GOLD analysis project Ga0081538, IMG submission 71022) | Tabebuia heterophylla rhizosphere microbial communities from the University of Puerto Rico - S5T2R1 | ecosystem: Host-associated > Plants > Roots > Rhizosphere ... | reverse complement strand
CCTGGGCGTTGCCGCCCCCCGGGGCGACGCGGGGAGCCGCAACCAGATGCTCGATGTCGTCGGTGCTGTACCCAAGGATGTCCAGGGCGTGCCCCTCCTCGGCCCGGGCGCCGACCATGCGGGCCACCGCCAACGCCTGCTCGGCATGCCTCGCCGCAGCACGGAACCGGCCGGCGAGCATCAGCCATTGGGCGTAGTAGGCCAGCACCCGGGCCCGCTCTGCCGACGGCGTGGCGGGCAGGATCCGTACCGCCTCCTCTAGCTCGGCCAGGCAGCTCCGCTCGTCGCCTGCGTCCCAGCGGTGGCCTCCCCGCCGCATGTGCAGCAGGGCCGCGCGCACTGGGTCATCGGCCGGGTCGAGCTGCGCCAGTGCGGTGCTGAGTAGCACGAGCGCGGACTGGGCCTCGCCGGCGGCTCCGGCGGCGTCGGCCGCCCTGGTCAGCAGCTCGACCCGGTCCAGTCCGGCCACCAGGGCGGGGTCCGGCACCTGGTCCCACAGCTCCAGAGCGCGTTCGTTCTGGCGTTGGGCCTCCGGGAAGGCGTTGGCGGCGGCGGCGGCCTGGCCGGCCCGGACCCGTGCCGGCAGCGCCCGAGTGGGCTCGCCGGCCGCGTCCCAGTGGGCGGCCAGCTCGGCGGCTGCTCCCGCGGGGGAGACGCCGGCCAGCTCGGGCTGCTCGGTGAGCGCCTGCGCGAGGCCGGCGTGGAGCTGTGCCCGCTCGCCGGGCAGCAGGTCGGCGTCGACCACCTCGCGGAGCAGGGCGTGGCGGACGTCGTAGCCGTCCTCGCCGGGCACCGTCACTACGAGTTGGCCGGCGACCGCGGCCCGCAGCCCCTCGGTCAGCGCCTGGTCGCCCAGGCCAGCCACGAGCGCCAGCAGCCGATGGGAGATCCGCCGGCCAGCCATCGCGACGACCGCCAAGACCCGGGCGGCGGGCTCGGGCAACCCGTCCACCCGTCCGCGGAGCAGGTCCCGCAGCGTCGCCGGCAGCTCATGCGAGCCGGTCCGCACGACCGCCAGGAGCTCCTCGGTGAAGAAGGGGTTGCCTACTGAGCGGGCGAACACCGAATCGGCCAGCTCAGTGGCTGGTGCCGCCCCCAGGATGCCGACCAGCTGGGCCACCGTCTGGGCCCGGTCCAGCCGGGGCAGCTCGATCCGCTCGACCCGGCCGGCGCGGTCCAGCTCGGCCAAGTACGGTCCCAGCCGCTGCTGGCCCGGCTCGTCATTGCGGTAGGTGACCACCAGCAACATCCGCTCCCGGCGGAGGTTCCTGACCAAGAACGCCAGCAGGTCGCGGGTGGAGCGGTCGGCCCAGTGCAGATCCTCGACCACCAGCACCAGCGGAACCTGCTCACCCAGGCGACCCAGCAGCCCGAGCACCAGCTCGAACAGCCGGACCTGCGCGGCCTGGTCAGGCTGATGGACGCGCTCGGGCGCACCCAACGCGGGCAGCAGGCGGGCCAGCTCCGGCCACGACGGACCGATCAGCCCGCGGACCTCGTCCACGCCGACCTCGGCGACCAGGGTCCGCAGGGCCTCGACGATCGGCGCATAGGGCAGGGCACCATCACCCACCGGCACACAGCCACCCGCCAGCACCCGGGTCCCGTCGGCGACGCAACAGGCGGTCAACTCGGCGACCAGGCGAGTCTTGCCAACACCGGCCTCGCCCCCCACCAGGACGATGGCCGGCTCAGTAGATGCCGCCCGCCTCCTGGCCGCCTCGAGGACCTGGAGCTCCTCGACGCGGCCCACGAAGGTCGGGCTGGCCACGCGGCCGCCCATCTCGCCGGGATTATCCCCCACGCCCGGCCCGAGGGGAACGTCGGCCGTGGTGGGTAACGGCCAAAGATAGGGACCTCGGCGGCGCCGATCGTATGGCACCTGCCGGATTCGGAGGGCCCGTCCCCCAGCCCATCCTGAGCCAGCCGACAGCAATCCATGCGGCTGAGCTGCAGGAAGGGGAAGGACCCATGCACAACCAGCACGACGGGCTGAGCCAGACAGTGGCCGACCAACGCATCACCGAACGACGCGAGCAGGCCGACCACGCGCGCTTGGCGGGTGACGCTCGCCCGCCCCGCCGCTCCTGGCCGTGGACGGAACGTCTCCGGTGGCGGCTGGCCCCCCGGTTGGACGGAGTCACCGACCCGCCAGCCGACCGCCCACACAGCGCCGGCTGAGCGAACAGGAGGAGACCATGTCCAGACGCACCCGCGCCGTCGTCGCAGCGGCCGTCCTGGCGGCCATGCAGCTGGCCGCCGTGACCGCGATCGCCAACGCCCAGGTCCACGAGGAAGGCAAGAACGCCCGGCGGCCACCCACCCAGGGGCAGGTCGGGGAGGCCTGGCACCAGCCGCAGAAAGCAGCCGATGCGCCCGCGGTGGCCGGCGACGCCCGGCGGCCACCAACCGAGACTCAGGTCGGGGAGCCCTGGCGCCACCAGACCAACGTGCAGACCAATGGGCCCACGCGGCCGACCAGACCGGACGGGCCGCACGGGTGGCGCATCGCCTCGCTCGGGTTGCTGGCCGCAGCCCTGGCCCTGGCGGGCGGGCTAGCGGTCCACGCCGCCACGCGGCCCGGCCGCAGCACCCGGGTCGGACCGTCAACCTAGTCACGGTCATGCCGCTCGATGGGGCTGCCGCGCCCACCCGGCAGCCCCATCGCCTGCAGGGGACCGGTGGCTAGCTCTACCTTGCCTACGGCTACGGCCTCGCGTCCGTGGGTCAGTGGGCAGAGCTGTAAGAACGCATCCCTTGGCCCCTGACGCTCGCCGGCGACCTGGGGAAAGGCCGTCCGCACAGCGCTGAGCCCTCGATACCTGATAAGGATGAGGCCGCTGGTTCAAGTCCAGCCAGGCCCACATACCGCCATTGATCAGCGGAAATGCTGGTCCGTCGCCGTTGGAGTGATGGGACTTGGGGCGCTATGGGACTCGGTGTCGGTCGCACAGCGGACTTAGAGCGCATAACTTCGCGTCCTGACAGTCACCCGGCCACATCGAGTGCAGGAGCGGCCCCAACCTTCGGACGCGCGGGTCGCCCTCTGCCAGACCTGCATCACTGAGCGCGGCGAGGAGAAACAGGCCCACGGCCGAGGCCGGGTCATTGCTTGTCGAGGCTGAGCCGGTGGGCGATCGCGGCCGCCTCTCCGCGGCGGGTGACGCCGAGCTTGGCGAGGATCCTTGAGACGTGGATGCTGGCGGTCTTGGGGGTGATGTACAGCGCCTGGCCGATCTGCCGGTTGGTCCGGCCCTCGGCGACCAGGGCCAGCACCTCCACCTCTCGTCGGGTCAGGCCAAGCGATGCCGCCAGGGTGGGTGGTGGCTTGGGTGCCGTGACCGCGGCGGCCGGCTCGTCCAAGCGCAGGCGGCCACGACCGGCGAGTTGCTCGATCTCGCGGCGCAGTGGCCCCGCCCCCAGCGCCAATGCGGTCCGATAGGCGGCCCCGAGCACCGGTTGGATCTGGGCCCGGGGCGCCCTGGCCCCAAGCAGCGCCTCCGCCTCCCGGAAGCGGGCATAGGCGGTCGGATACGGCAGCTCGAGGCGTTCCCAATGCTCGGCGGCCTGCTGCCATAGCTTGGGGTTCGGGCGTCCCTGGAGCCGGGACCACTCGGCCTCCCCCAGCACGGCTTGGCACACATCCCAGGCTCCCACGAGATGGGCGGCCGGGCCGGTCAGCGCTCGGAGCGTGGCCAGATGGGCTTCGGCTCGCCGGTGGGCCTGTTGGACGCCGGTCGGCGACTGGGCTGCGCGGGCCAGCTCGGCGCAGTCGGCCTCTACCCGTAGCCCGAGCGCATGGATCTCGGCCGTGTCTGATGGTGGGAGTTCATCGCCTCGGTTGAGCTGCTGCAGCCCACTCACGGCTTGGTCGATGCTGGCGCGTGCGTCCTCGTGGCGGCCCTCCCAGATGGCTAGCTCGGCGAGGCTGGTGAGCGGTCTGGTCGCCTCGTAGGGCGCCGGGTTCAGCCGCCTGGCCAGCTCCAGGTGCTCCCGCGCTGCAGGGAAGTCGCCCCGGCCGACCTTGAGGGTCCCCCTGATCGTGTGCAGCCGAGGGGCGGCCGCTGCCTCTCGCTCCAGCGCCTCAGCGGCAACCCGGTCGCTGTTGTCCCAGTCGCCGAGGTCAAGAAGGTCCCAGGCCAGCTTGGCGGCCAGAAAGCTCCCGGTCGCCCGCTCCAACCCGAGCTCGCGGGCGACCGCCAAGCCGCGCCGGGTCACGGCCAGCCCTTCCCGCGTCCGGCCGCTCCAGAACAGGGTGGCACCGAGGTTGAGGTAGGCGTGGGCGATGGCTTCGGCGTTGCCAACCTCCTCGGCGATCCGAAGCGCCTGTTCGAGGTGCCCGGCGTCGGCGATGCAGGCCCCCAGGATATCGAGGGCGTGGCCCTCCTCGGCCCGGGCCCCGACGGCGCGGGCGATTGTCAGGGCCTGGTTGGCGCGGTCCACGGCGTCGCGCTCTCGTCCGGCCAGCATCAGCCACTGGGCATAGGCCGCCAGGACCCGGGCGCGCTCGGCCGACGGCTCGGCCGGCAGGATCTGTACTGCCTGGTTCAGGGCGGACAGGCAGGCCGGCTCATCGCCGGCTGTCCAGCGTGCGTCCCCCAGCCGCATGAGCAGCAGCGCCACCCGGACCGGGTCGCTCGCCGGGTCGAGTTGGTCCAGCGCGGTGGTGAGCAGCGCCAGCGCGCGTTGGGTCTGCGCGGCGCGCCCGGCGGCGTCGGCCGCTCGGGTCAGCAGCTCGACCCGGTCCAGCCCGGCCGCCCGACTCGACTCGGTCACCTGCTCCGACAACTCCAGGGCGCGTTCGTAGTGGCGGTGGGCCTCGGGGAAGGCCCGGGCGCGGTCGGCGGCCAGCCCGGCTTGGACCCGGGCGGGCAGGGCTCGGGTGGGCTCGCCGGCTGCGTCCCAGTGGGCGGCCAGCTCGGCGGTGGCCACCGCCGGCGGGCCATCGGCCAGCTCGGGCTGCTGGGTGAGGGTCTGGGCCAGGAGCGCGTGGAGCCGGGCCCGCTCGCCGGGCAGCAGGTCAGCCTCGACCACCTCGCCGAGCAGAGCGTGCCGGACCTCATAACCGTCCTCGCCGGCCATGGTGACCAGCAGCTGGCTGCCAACGGCGGTCTGGAGCGCCTGGATCAGCTGGTGATCGTCCAGGCCGGCCACGGCGACCAGCAGCCGATGGGAGACCTGCCGGCCGGCCACCGCAACCACCGCCAGCAACTGCCTGCCCGGTCCGGGCAGCGTCTGAACCCGGCCGCGGAGCAGGTCCCGCAGGGTCACCGGCAGATCATCCGAGCCGGCCCGCACGACTGCCAGCAGTTCCTCGGTGAAGAACGGGTTGCCCTGGGACCGGGCGAACACCTCCTCCACCAGTTCGGAGGCTGGGGCGGCGCCGAGGATGCCGACCAGCTGCGCTCGCGTCTCGGCTTGGTCCAGCCTGGGGAGCTCCAGGCGCTCGACCGGGCCGAGGCGGTCCAGTTCGGCGAGATAGGGTCCGAGCTGCAGCTGGCCGGGTTCGTCGTTGCGGTAGGTGACGACTAACAGCACCCGCTCACGGCGCAGGTTGCGGACCACAAAGGCCAGCAGATCGCGGGTGGACTGGTCGGCCCAGTGCAGATCCTCCACGACCAGCACTAGGGGGGCCCGCTTGGCCAGGTGCCCCAGCAGCCCCAGCAGCAACTCGAACACTCGGGCTCGAGCGGCCTGCTCGGGCGTGCCGGCGCCAGGCTCACCCAGGGCGGGCAGCAGGCGGGCCACCTCCGGCCAGGACGGGCCGACCAGCTCACGCACCGTGCTGACGCCGACCTCGGTGAGCAGAGCCCGCAGTGCCTCCACGATCGGGGCATACGGCAGGGCACCCTCGCCGACGGGCACGCAGCGGCCTGTGAGCACACGCATCCCGTTGGCGGCGCAGCGGCTGGCGCATTCCGTGACCAGGCGGGTCTTGCCGACACCGGCCTCGCCCCCCACCAGGACGACGGCCGGCTCGCCATCCGCGGCCCGCCTTCTGGCTGCCTCGAGGGTCTGGAGCTCCTCGACGCGGCCCACAAAGGTTGGGCTCGCCACGCGGCCGCCCATCTTGCGGGAATTATCCCGCGTGTCCGGCCGAAGCGAAACGGCGGCTGTAAAGAGGCAGCGCCCAAAGATGGGGAACCGGCGAGCACCGGCATATGGCAGGTGGCGGATTCGGGAGGGCCCGACCCAGCGCCATCCTGAACTCGGGTCGGGTTACGGGACTAGACCTGGCCACCATCACGCCACCGGAAGGATCCACGATGACCACGACAACAGGACCATCCGATGTCGGCACGACCGCGGCATTGCAGCCACCGATCGGCTCCTACCGGCGCGTGCCGGTCCAGGTCTACCAGGCCGACCCGGACGCCCTCGAGGTCGCCAGGCGCCTGATCGCCCTCGTCGCCACCCGATGGCCGGCCACCCCAGCCGAACACATTGGCAGCACGGCGGTGCCCGGCCTGGCCGGCAAAGGCATCATCGACCTGCTCCTGGCCGCCGACCCAGCCCACATCCCGGCCATCACCCAGGCCCTGCTCGAGCTCGGCTTCCATCCCCAGACGCCGGCGGCGTTCCCGGCCAGCCGGCCGATGCTGTGGGGCACCTTCCTCCACGGACCGACTGAGTACCCGGTCCACGTACATGTGGTCCCGGCCTCCAGCCCTGAGGTCGCCGCCATGCGGGGCTTTCGCGATGCCCTGCGGGCCGATCCGCACCTGCGGCGCCGCTACGCGGCCCTGAAGCGGGCCATCGTGGCCGGCGAGCCGGCTGACCCCGTCGCTTTCACCAAGGCCAAGCACGACTGGATCGCCGCCACCCTGGCCCATCTCGGCCTGGCGGACGAGCAGCCGCGCCGGCTCTACCAGGACGACCTGGACCCGGACGGCCCAGACCGGCTGGCGTCATGACCCCACCCACCCCTCACTGGTCCCAGGCTCCATCGCAACCGTGTAGGACGCCCAGGAAGTAGATAGACCACAGCCAAGGCGGGGTCATAGCTTGTCGAGGCCGAGCCGGTGCGCCACTGCGGCTGCCTCCCCGCGACCGGTGACCCCGAGCTTGGCAAGGATCCTTGAGACGTGGACGCCGGCGGTCTTGGGAGTGATGAACAGCGCCTGGCCGATCTGTCGGTTGGTGCGGCCCTCGGCGACCAGGGCGAGCACCTCAGCCTCTCGTCGGGTCAGGCCGAGCGAGGCGGCCGGGGATGGCAACACGTTGGACGAGGCAGTCATGTCCACTGGTTCTTCGAGGTGGAGGCGGCCGCGCTGGCCAAGCAACTCGATCTCGCGGCGTAGTGGCACGGCCTCGAGCGCTATCGTCGTCTGGTGGGCTGCTCGGAGCACGGGTTCGGCCTGTTGGCGGGACGCGCCGTCGGCGAGCAGCGCCTCGGCCTCCCGGAAGCGCCCGTAGGCGGCCTCGAACGGGCGCTCCAGCCGGTCCCAGGCGGCGGCCACCGCCCGCCACCGATCCGGGTCGGATCGCCCTTCCAGCCGGGACTGCTCGGCTCGAGAGAGCTGCAGGTGGGCGGTGACAATGGGGTAGCGAGCCTGGGGGCTCGGTGCGGCAGCGAGCCGGTCCAACTCGACAAGGATCGAGCTGGCCCGCCGTCGAGCCTCGGCGACTTCCTGGACCGCCCGCCTGGCCGCCGCATGTTCGGCCCGGTCGCCCTCTAGCCGCAGGGCGAGCGAGTACCAGGAGCACGACACAAACGGGTACATCCCTTCAGCGTCCCGCTCCGCCCAAAAGCGCAGTCCCTCGGTGAGCGCCGTGGCCCCCTGGTCGTGGCGGCCCTCCCAGAGGGCGAGCTCGCAGAGCGCCAGCCACGCGAAGTCGCGGTAGAACGAAGGGCTGAGTCGTCGCGCCAGATCAAGCTGCTCCCGCGCGGCCGTGAACTCGCCCTTCCGGGCAAGCAGCGTGCCCCTTGCATTGTGCAGCTGGAAGGCGTCCCATCTGTCACCGGCGAGCAGCTCGCCAGTGAGCCACTCGCATTCCGCCCACCGGCCGGTATGCAGGAGGCTGAAGGCGAGGCTGTTAGCGACAAGGCTTCCGGTGGCGCGCTCCAGGCCCAGCTCACGGGCGCGCCGGTAGCCCTGCTGGGCTTCCTCCAAGGCGTCCCGGTCCCGGCCGACCCATCCCAACACGAGGGTGACAGCAACGTAGGTACCGATGACGTTCTCGACGTCGCCGATGGCCTGGGCGATGCGGCGCGCTTCTAGGGCCAGGGCGATGGCCCGGTCGGGCTGGCCGACCATCCCCAGGCCAATAGCCAGCATGCGCAGCAGCGTGGCCTCCTCCACTCGAGCGTCGACCGCCCTGGCACATGCAATTGCCTCCTCGAAGTAGGGGATGGCCTCCTTGTACCGGAGGCTCACTCCCAAGGCGTAGGCGTGGCCGGCCAGCACACGGGCGCGCTCGGCCGACGGCGGCGCCCCGTCAAGGAGCTGCTCGGCCTCCTCGAACGCGGCCAGTCCACCGGCCTCGTCGCCGGCGACATGGCGGCGATCGCCCAGGCGGGCCAGCAGCACCGCCGCCCGGACCGGTTCAATGGCCGGGTCCACCCGGGCGAGCGCATCCTCCAGCAGCCCGACCGCCCGCTTGACGGCGCCGGTGAAGGCGGCAACGTCGGCAGACCGGGTAAGAAAGTCGACTTGGTCGAGTCCCGCTGGCTGGCCCGGGTCAGGCACCCGCTCCCAGAGCTGTAGGGCCCGCTCGTAGTGGCGCTGGGCCTCGGGGAAGGCGTGGGCCTGCTCGGCAGCGAGGCCGGCCTGGGCCCTAGCCAGTAGGGCGCGGTCGAGTTCGCCAGCCGCGTCCCAATGGATGGCGAGCTCAGCAGCAGCGGCCGCTGGCGAGCCGGCTGACAGCTCCGGCCACTCGGTGAGGGCATGGGCGTAGGCGGCATGTAGCCGGGCTCGTTCACCGGCCAGCAATCCAGCGTCGACGACCTCGCGCAGCAGGGCGTGGCGGAACTGGTAGCCGTCCTCGTGATTGGTCAGCAGCTGGTGGGCGACCGCCGCGCGCAACGCACCGTCCAGCTGTGCTTTGTCCAGGCCGGCGACGGCGGCCAGCAGCCGATGTGGGACATGCCCCCCGGCCACTGCCGCCGCCCGAAGGGCCTGCTGGGCCGGCTCGGGCAGGTCCTCGATGCGACCTTGGAGCAGGTCGCGCAAGGTCGTAGGGAGTGTGGCAGAGCCGGCCCGCACGCGTTCTAGCAGCTCCTCGGTGAAGAACGGGTTGCCCTCGGACCGGGCGAAGAGGCCATCGACCAGGTCGACGGCTGGGGCGGTGCCCAGGATTCCGGTGAGCTGGGCGGCCGTCTCGGCCCGGTCCAAGCGGGGCAGCTCCAGGCGCTGGACCGGGCCGCCACGGTCCAGCTCGGCCAGATAGCCCCCCAGCCGCGACGGGCCCGGCTCGTCGTCGCGGTAGGTCGCCATCAGCAGGAGCCGCTCACGGCGGAGGTTGCGGACCAGAAAGACCAGCAGGTCACGAGTTGACTGGTCGGCCCAGTGCAAATCCTCGACTACTAGCACCACTGGTGTCTGCTCGCTGAGCCTCCCCAGCAGCCTGAGCAGCAATTCGAACAGGCGGAGTTGGGCGGCCGGGCCGGGCGGCAGGCTGCTGGCTGGCTCTCCTAAGGTGGGCAGGATCCGGGCCAGTTCAGCCCAGCTCGGACCGACCAGCTCGCGGACGGCGGCCACGCCGTCCTCGGAGGTAAGGTCCCGCAGGGCCTCCGCGATCGGTGCATAAGCCAGGCCGCCATCGCCAACCGGGACACAGCCCCCCGCCAGCACCCGGGTCCCATCGGCGACCCAACGGTCAGTCAGCTCGGCGACCAGGCGGGTCTTGCCCACCCCGGCCTCGCCCCCCACCAGGACGACAGCCGGCGCACCATCTGCGGCCCGCCTCCTAGCCGCCTCGAGGGCTTGGAGCTCCTCGATGCGGCCGACGAAGGTCGGGCTCGCCACGCGGCCGCCCATCTCACTCGGATTATCCCGTGCGACCGGCCGGAGCGAAACGGCGGCTGTAAAGAAGCAGCGACTAGAGATGGGGAACCCGCGAGGCCAGACCTATGGCAGGTGCCAGATTCGCGGCGACCGGCTCAGCGCCAATCTGAGCTGGCCAGCGACAACCATCCTCTACCGGATCGCTGGCGGAAGACAGCGAACGGAGGGAAGGCACATGCAAAACCAACCCATGGGGTTGAGCCAGCTGCTGGCCGCCCAGCGCAGCAGCGAACACTACGAGCAGGCCACCCAGGCGCGGCTGGTCCGCGGCGCTCGGCCGCCGCGTCGCCGGCGTCCGTCGAGAGCGCCCCGTTGGGACTGACACCCCGGTGGCTGCTGGCAGCGGATCCGGTGGCCGGTCGTCACCGCCGACAGCCATCCCGTCGCCCGCACCGCGTCCGTTGATCGATCGGAGGCACCATGCCGACGCCAAAGCCGCCCAATGGCCCATGGGCGACGCTGCTGCGGGTCGCCTGGCTGGCCATCCTGCTCGGGCTCCTGCTGCAGTTGACCGTGCTGCTGGTGGCGGCCGGGTTCGGCAAGGACATCAGCCCCCGACCGCTCCTGGCCGAGACCTTCAAGACCGTGTCGTGGTCGCTGCTGGTCTGTATCGGCGTTGCCCTCGGCCGGGTGGCCGCCAAGGGCCGGGTGCCGCTGGAGGGCGTCACCGGATTGCTGGCCGCCCCGCTGGCCTTGACGGCCGCCAACGCCGTGCAGAAGGGCGTGGCTGAGGCCGTGGACGCCGCTGGCGTCCCGGCCGGTCCGGCGCCCCTGTGGGTCCTGGCCATCAAGGCCACCGAATACGCCTGCCTGGGCCTGGCGCTGGAGTGGGTCGGCCGGCGAGCCTGGCACAGCGCCTTTGGGCACCTGGCAGTCGGACTGCTGATCGGGGTGGTCTTTGGCGGAGTGTTCCTGGCGGTGGTCGTCCAGTCGTCCCTCACCCCGCTGTCCACTCCCTCGCTGGTGGCCCGAGGCCTCAATGAGCTGCTGTTCCCGGTCGGCTGCGCGTTCGTCGTCTTCATCGCCGAGGTCCTCAGAACCCCCGTCGATCCCGCCGCTGCAGCGAGTCGGCCCCTGAAGGCAAGCTCTGCTGAGGCCGAGGAGCCAACTCCAGACCCGGTTCCCGGTGGCGTCGGTTCCCGCCCGATCACGCTCACGGTCGGACCGTTGTGCGAGTTGGACCGCGGCCACTGGGCGTGCCTCAGCCACCGCCGCCAGTTCCGCACTCGAGGGAGCTTGGACCGCCACACCCGCCTTGGTGAGCACCGCCTGGTCTGGCTGTGCTGGGCCCACGGACCCGAACAGCCAAGCCCCGGACACCTAGGCCAGCCCGGTGGCCACAGCCAGCCGACCGCACGCTTGCCTTCGCCGCTGGCTAGGCTCAGCCAGCGGAGCTATCGCCGGTCGGCATAGCGGCCAGCGAGGACTCGCAGCCGCTTGGTAGTAAGCAGGTTCTGGTGCCCAAGTCCGGAGTAATCTGAAGGTGAGGGCGACCCGAACCGCGGCCAACGGTGTCTAGCTCAATGGGGCGCTCGGACTGGAGCCGGCTAGAGCGCATTACTTGACCCTCTACGGTCGCGAGTTACCTGCGAAAACGCCGGGTCGCATAGCGGTAAGCGCGTGATTGCTGATAAGGATGAGGTCCCAGGTTCAAGTCCTGGCAGGCCCACCACACTAGTCCTGACCAGCGGAAACGCTGGTCATCTCACGTTCGGGGCCGGTGGACCAGACTGACAGCCCTGACTGTGAGAGCCAATTTCCGACCCCGGCTGCTTCCTGGAGTTCGCACTACTCTTCGCGGTCATGGCCACGACCGCCGATATGCTCATCCTCGTATCCCCAAGCAGCTGAGGCAGACCATCCAGGCCTGCCCCGGGACGGCTGTGCCGGTGGCGACCGCCCCGCAGCAACGACCACCTGGTGCTGGCCGGCCTCAGTCCAGGCCAACGCGGTGGGCGACCGCGGCGGCCTCGACCCGGGTGGCGACGCCGAGCTTGGCGAGGATGTTCGAGACGTGCACGCTGGCGGTCTTGGGGCTGATGAACAACGCCTGGGCGATCTGGCGGTTGCTGCGCCCGGCCGCCACCAGCGCGAGGACCTCCGCCTCGCGCGGGGTGAGGCCGAGCTGGCCCGCGGGCGTCGGCACCTCGGCCGGGGCCGCGGCCGGCTCGCCCAGGTCGAGGCGGGCACGCAGCGCCAGGGCCCTGATCTCGCCGTCCAGCGGGCGGGCGCCCAGCCGGCCGGTGATGGCGGCGGCGCGGCGCAGCGCCTCGGCCGCCGCCTGGCGGTCGCCGGCGCCGGCCAGCAGCGCCTCGGCGCGCCGGAAGCGGGCGTAGGCGACCCGGTAGGGCTGGCCGAGCCGCTCCCAGGCCGTGACCGTCGCCGCCCAAGCGGCCGGGTCCGGCCGGCCCTGCTGCCTGGTCCGCTCGGCCAGCGCGGTGGCGTGCCAGGCGGCCAGCTCCGGGATGGTCTTGGCCGCCGGGCCGTTGGTGGCGTCCTGGAGCCGCTCCAGCAGCGCGGCGGCGGTGCCGTCGTCGGGCGCCGCCTCGCCGGGGCGGTGGGCCCTGGCCAGCTCGGCGCGGTCGGCCTCCACCCGCAGCCCCAGGGCGTACAGCGGTGCTGCGTAGCGGGGGTTCGCCTCCACCAGCGGCACGGCCTCGGCCACCAGCGCCCTGGCCCGCTCCGGATCGCCGCGCCACAGCGCCAGCTCGGCCAGGCCGCTGAACAGCGGGCCGGCCTTCTGGGCTTCGGGGATCGGGGCGGGCAGCAGGCGGCGGGCCTCCCGCAGGCGCGCCTCGGCGGCGGCTAGGTCGCCGCGGCCCAGCTCCAGGGTGGCCCGAACCAGCGGCAGGCCGCGCCAGGCCGGGTCGGAGGCGGCGATCTCCAGCGCCTGGCGGGAGACGCGTTCGGCCTCCTCCCAGCGGCCGAGCGCGAACAGCGCCTCGCTGGCGTTGCCGCCCAGGTCCGGGCCGAAGGAACGGGCCAGGCCGAGGCGGCGGGCCTCCACCATGCCGTCGAGGGCGACGGTGGCCGCCTCGTCCAGCAGGCCGGCGGTCAGCAGCATGTCGGAGCGGTTGACGGTCGACCGCCCCATGACGACCGGATCGGCGGCCTGAGCGGCGAGCCGGTAGGCCGCCTCCATGGCCGCGAGCCCGGCCTCGGCGTCGCCGAGCTGGGCGAGGGCGACACCCAGCGCGGACCGGGCGTTGGCCTCCTCGACGCGGGCGCCGACCTGCCGGGCGATGGCGATTGCTTCCTCCGCGACGCCCCTGGCCTCCTCGAAGCGGTCCACCAGCGCCAGGCAGAGCGCCAGCGAGCCGAGCACCTGCGCCCGCTCCAGCGACGGCCTTGGGGGCACCAGCCGCACCGCCTGCCGCTGGGCGTCGAGCGCGCCGGGGTCGCTCAGCGCCCGCAGGCAGCGCGCCAGCCGCTCGTACAGCAACCCGGCCCGCTGCGGTTGGCGCGCCTCGTCGACCAGCGCCAAGGCCTCGCGGACCGCCCGCGCGGCGCTGGTGGTGTCGCCGGCGGCGTAGGCTGCCTCGGCGCCGCGCGACAGCAGCGCCACCTGGTCCATGCCCGCCCGCTGCTCGGCGTCCGCCACCCGGTCCCACAGCCCCAGCACGCGATCGAGCTGGAGCTGCGCCTCGGCAAAGGCGTACACCCGCTCGGCGGCGGCGGCGGCCTGGATGCTCGCGCTCAGCGCGCGTGGCTGGTCGCCGGCCGCCGCCCAGTGGTGGGCCAGCCGCGCCGCCCAGGTCGCCGGCGTATCTCCGCCTTCCATGCCAGCCTCTAGGGCAGCCGCCAGCGCGGCGTGCAGCCGCACCCGCTCCCCGGGCAGGAGCTGGCCGTAGACCGCCTCGGCGACCAGCGCGTGGCGGAACGCGTAGCCGTCGCCGTCGGGCTCGGGCACCAGGAGCTGCTGGTCGACTGCCTCGTGCAGGCCCTCCAGCAGCGCCGCCTCGCCCATGCCGCTGACCGCGGCCAACAGTGGCTGGGTGACGCCCGGGCCGGCCGCGGCGGCGGCGCCGAGGACCCGCTGGGTACCGCGGTCGAGTCGCTCCACCCGGGCCAGCAGCACGTCCTGCAGGCTGGGCGGCAGCGCGCCGTCGGCGCCGTCGGCACCGGCCATCACCAGCTCCTCGGCGAAGAACGGATTGCCATGGCAGCGGGCGTAGATGTCGTCGACCAGCCGGGCGGGCGGGTGGGCGCCGAGCAGGGCGACGAGCTGCTCGGCCAGCTCGGCGCGGCTGAAGCGGCCAAGCTCCAGCCGCCGCACCCGGCGGTTGCGGGCCAGCTCGCCCAGCAGGCCCCGCAGCGGGTGCAGCCGGTGCAGCTCGTCGCTGCGGAAGGTGCCCACCAGCAGCACCGGGTGGGGGCCGAGGGAGACGGCGAGGAAGGCCAGTAGCTCGCGGGTGGAGCGGTCCGCCCAGTGCAGGTCCTCCAGCACCCACAGCAGCGGCGTCGCCGTGGCCAGCCGCTCCACCACCCCCAGCAGCAGCGCGAACAGCCGCCCCTGTCCGGCCTGCCCGGCGACGGCGCCGGCGGCCACCTCGCCGCCCCAGGGCAGGTCGGGCAGCAGGCGGGCCAGCTCGGTGCGGGCGGGGCCGGCGACCGCCGCCAGCTCGGCCGGGTCCAGCTCGCCGGCCAGGCCACGCAGCGCCTGGGTGACAGGCGCGAACGGCAGGCCCTCCTCGCCCAGCGGCACGCAGCCGCCGCGCAGCACCCGCGCGCCGCCCTCGGCGGCGGTGGCGGCTAGCCGCTCGACCAGCCGGGTCTTGCCGACCCCCGCCTCCCCGCCGACCAGGGCGATCAGCGGTTCGCCGCTGGCGGCGTGCGCCAGCAGGTCGCGCAGCCGCCCCAGCTCTTCGGTGCGGCCGATGAAGCGCCCGGTCAGGAGCTGGTCGGCCATGTCGCAAGTATGCCCGCGCCGGTTCCTGAGGAGGGTCGGCGCGGATCTGAGGACCCCCGGATCGGGATCTGAGGACCCTGGATAGAGCGGGGTGCCGATGCCGCCGGCGGTGCTCGCCCGTAGGGTCACCAGCAGCAAGCGGCCCGCAATAGATCGGAGGCCATGTATCGGCATCCCTCTTGGAGCAGCCAAGATGCCGCGCCGCCTGATTGTGGGCGCCACGCCGGCGAGCGCAGCAGGCCGCGACCTTTGTACGGCGGTTCCCCAGGGTGAACGCCCAACGGTCGCTCCACCCAGGTCCCTCGGCCCGCGGAAGGACTCAAGCCATGTCTTCGCATCTCATCCATCCTGAGCTGGGTCAGGAGCTGGCCCGGCTGCAGACACAGGAGCTCCAGCGCCGGGCGGACGCCTGGCGCTTACGACACAACAGGG
>Ga0081538_10003284_pt1 | contig 15350 bp, 12 predicted proteins | sample TabmetS5T2R1_FD_71022 | JGI IMG/M metagenome (GOLD analysis project Ga0081538, IMG submission 71022) | Tabebuia heterophylla rhizosphere microbial communities from the University of Puerto Rico - S5T2R1 | ecosystem: Host-associated > Plants > Roots > Rhizosphere ... | reverse complement strand
CTCGTCCCAGTCGGCGGCGCCGAAGCGGGCGAACGCCTCGTGCGGGGAGATGTCCTTGGGCGGGGCCGGAAACACGCCGGTCTTAAGCTCGGCGAGAAGCTGCTCGCACAGGCCGATGACGCCGCGGAACAGGAGCGTCGGTATGATCGCGAGCTTGTAGCCCATGGCGGCGGCGGCATCGAGCTCGATCGGCGGCGTCTTGCCGCGCCGCACGACGTTGAGCAGGCACGGGCCGGCGACCCGCTTGGGCACTGCCTTGATCTCGTCGACGGTCTGCGGCGCTTCCACGAACGCGATGTCGGCGCCGGCCGCGAGCGCCGCATTGGCGCGCCGGATGGCTTCGTCGAACCCGACGACGGCACGTGCGTCGGTGCGGGCGATGATGACGAAGTCGGGATTTCGACGCGCGTCCGCGGCCGCCCGGATCTTGGCGATATAGTCGTCGAACGCGATGATCTCCTTGTCGTCGAGGTGCCCGCACTTCTTCGGGAACACCTGATCCTCGATGTGGATGGCGGCAATGCCGTGCCGCTCGTATTCGCGCACGGTGCGCACCACGTTGAGCTCGTTGCCGTAGCCGGTGTCGGCATCGGCGATCACCGGCAGATCGACCGTGCCGGCGATGCGCGCCGCATTGGCCACCATCTCGCTCATGGTGACGAGCCCGTAGTCGGGATAGCCGTGGCTCGCGGCGGTGCCGGCGCCGGTCATGTAAACCGCGGTAAAGCCCGCCTGCGCGATCAGGGTGGCGGTGATGCAGTCATAGGCCCCCGGCGCGATGGTCATGCCGTCCTGCCGGAGCAGGCTGCGCAGCTCGGTCGCTTTGCTCATGATGACTGGTCCTTGTTATGCGCCAACTTGCGTTCGAGATACGGCACCAGGCCGCCCGCGCGCACCATGTCGGTGAGATGCGCGGGCAGGGGCTCGCAGGCCCAGGTCTCGTCGCGCGTGAGATTGCGGACGATGCCGCGTTCGGGATCGACCGCGATCCGGTCGCCCGCATGGAGCTTATCGGTATCGGGCGAAATCAGCACCATGAGGCCGAGATTGAGCGCATTGCGGTAGAAGATGCCGCCGTATGAATTTGCCAGCACGGCGCTGATGCCGAGATGGATCAAGGCCTGGGCGGCTTGCTCGCGCGACGAGCCCATGCCGAAATTGCGCCCCGCCACGACGACGTCCCCGCGCTCCACCTCGGCGGCAAAGCGCGGATCGACATCCTCCAGGCAATGGCGTGCCATCTCGTCGATCGGCCGCTTCATGTAGAGGCCGGGCGCCAATTGGTCGGTGCCGATGTTGCTGCCGAACACCCAGGCTTTTCCGGCTTGCGTCATGCGGATTCGCCCATCAATTCGCGCGGGTCGCTGATCCGTCCCGCGACCGCCGAGGCCGCGACCGTATAGGGCGAGGCGAGATAGACCTGCGCGGTGCGCGCTCCCATGCGGCCGCGCGAGTTGCGCGCCGTGGAGGAGATGCAGATCTCGTTCTCTGCCAGCACGCCGAAGCCGTAGCCGGCGCAGGCGCCGCACCCGCTCGGCATCATCACGGCACCCGCGTCGATCAGGGTGGCGAGCGTTCCCTCGGACGCAGCGGTCGCGGTCTCGCGGCGCGAGGCTGGCGCCACCAGGAGGCGGACGCCCTTGGCGACCTCGCGCCCCTTGAGCACCTCGGCCGCCATGCGCAGGTCGGCGAGCTTCGCGCCGGTGCAGCTGCCGATGTAGGCGAGGTCGATGCGCTCGCCGCTGACCGCATCGACCGGTCCGGCGTTGGCCGGGCTGTGCGGCAGTGCGACCTGCGGGGCCAGTTCAGCGGCCGCGAAGGCAAGCGTCTCGCGGTAGTGCGCATCGTCGTCGCCCTGCCATTCGGCCGGGTCGATCGTGCCGCCGCCGGCAGCCGCAACGGCGGAGGCGGTGATGGGGTCGGGCGCGATCAGCCCGGTTTGGGCGCCGAGCTCGGTTGCCATGTTGCACAGCGTCATCCGCTCCTGCATCGGTAGTCGCGCGATCAACGATCCGGTGTACTGGATCACCTGGTAGTCGCCGCCGTCCATGCCGAGCCGGGCGCACAGGGCGAGCATCACGTCCTTGGCGCAGACGCCGGGGCCGAGTTGGCCCGACCAGTCGATGCGGATCGTCTCCGGCACCCTGAGCCAGGTCTCGCCGGTGACCAGAACTCCGGCCATTTCGGTCGCGCCGATGCCGAACATGAAGCAGCCGAAGGCGCCGCCGGTCGGCGAATGGCTGTCGCCGCCGACGACGAACAGCCCCGGCCGCAGGTGGCCGCGCTCCGGCAATACCACGTGACAGATACCCTGCATGTCGTAGAAGCGCGCCACGGCGTTGTCGCTCACCCACTTGCGCGTCAGCTCGAGGATGGCGGCGCTGTCGGCGTCGGTTGCCGGGACGTAGTGGTCGGAGATGACCACAATCTTGTCGGTGTCCCACACCTTTGCGCCGAGGCGTTCGAGGATCGGCTTGACCCGGCGCGGCCCGCCGGAATCGTGCATCATCGCCAGATCGACCTTGCACGTGACGATCTCGCCCGGGCGAACGCTCCTGCCGGTCGCCCGTGCAATGATCTTTTCCGCCAGTGTCGCGCCCATCGTTCCTCGATCGTGCCGAACTCCGCGATCATATCACCTGTTCGGCTTACGGCCGAAAGCCTTCGAAGATCATCTGGTCGGCCCACCGCTCGGCACGCCGCCGCTGCTCCGGCGAGCGCACCGTCCAGGTGAGCAGCGGCAGGCCCAGCACGTAGCGCGCAATGAGCGGCGCCGGCGCCGGCAGGTCGCCGACATGATAGGCCACGAAGTGCGGCCGGCTGCGCAGCACGTGCCGCACATAGGCAAGCTTGTCGCGCCCGGCCACGCCCGGCTTGCCTTCGCGCCGATAGGTTCGCTGCGCCACGATGCCGCGCGGCAAGCCGGGTGCGAACTCCTGGATCGCCTCGACCTGGTAGGGATCGAACGACATGACGGCGACCGGCCCGGCATACGATCGCAGCGTTTCGGCGATGCGCGCCGCAAGGCGGCGATCGCGGTCGAAACGGCTCTTGAGCTCGAGAAAAAGCGCGGACTTTCCGGCGACCAGATCGAGAAGGTCGACAAGCCTCATCATGCGATCGGACGTCGACTTGAAGCGGACGGCGGCAAGATCGGCCGCGTCCATGCGATCGAGTTCGCCGTCGCCCTCGTTGAGGCGCCCGAGCGCCTCGTCGTGATGCACCATCGCCTCGCCGTCGCGGGTGATCTGCAGGTCGACCTCGATGCCGTAACCGGCCGCAACGGCGGCGGACACGGCCGACGCGGTGTTCTCGATGACGCCGGCAGCGGCGTCATGAAGCCCGCGATGCGCGACCGGGCGCGCGATCAGCCAATCGAGGCCAGGCATCGCGGATTTGGCTCAGGCGACTTCGAACATGCCCTCGACCTCGACCGCGGCGTCCAGCGGAAGCACCGAGACACCCACGGTCGTGCGGGCATGCCGGCCCTTGTCGGCGAAAGCCGTCACCATCAGGTCCGAGGCGCCGTTCATCACCTTGGGACCGTCGAGAAAATCCGGCGTCGCATTGATGAAGCCGCCGAGCCGGACCACGCGGCCGATCTTGTCGAGATCGCCGAGCGCGGCCTTGACCTGCGCCAGCAGGTTGATGGCGCAGGCGCGGGCCGCCTTCTCGCCGTCCTCGATCGACAAACCCGCCACGTATTCCGGCGTAATGGCGCTGATATCCGGCTGCTGTGCCTGAACGCTTGCGCCGCCGCATCCGCCGGCCACCATCGCCACGGCGATGGACGCGATCCAACCAATCACCGCCCTCATCCATTCCCCCAAGAAGATCCGCCTAGTTTTCCAGAATGGCGAGTGCCGCCTGGTACATCGCCGTATCGTGTGCATCGATGATGCAGGCGCCGCGCTCTTCCAGCTTCCCGCGCGCCGCGCAGCGTGCCGCCACCGTGTCGCTGAGGCCGAGCAGTTCGGCGCTGAGGCTGGTGAAGCAGGAATTGCCCGGCTCCTCCGGCTTGCCCTTGCAGCGCTCGGTGAGGGTATCGTTCAGCGTCTTGAGCGCGCGCTCGTGCGATTGCTCCGGCTGCGACCAGTCGAAGTCGGTATCGGGGTTGCCGCCGATCGCCAGCAGCCAGTCGACCCCGGACCGGCCGAACTGCACGCAGTTGCGCACCGTCTTGAGATCCGGCTGACCACGGCAGTGGCTGGACAGGAATCCGTAGCGATCGAACGCCTTCAGCATGCGCGCGCTGACGCAGGCCTCCCAGTCGATATCGGGGTTGCCGCTGCACGGCGCGGTCTCGGCCGCGACCACCTCGTTGGAGAGCTGGTTGACCGGCAGGCGCGATTGCCCCGCCGGGAGGGACGCGACATATTCAGGCGAGATCTGGTTGTCGCCGCTCGCTGGCGCGGCCGTCTCGCCAGGCAACTGGTCATCGGGCCAGTAGCATCCGTTCAGGATAACGAGCATAGCGAACGAAACAACCCGCCATCGAAGGTTTGCCATCGGTGCGCCGCTGATCCGCTTCAAGTGCGCACGCCCTTGTTGTCCTCCATGCGGGTCAGCGCCGCGTCGAAGGCTTGCTCGAGATGGCTGCGTAGTTCGCAACTGAATGCGGTTTTCACGTCGCCCATCTCTATGCACGTCAAGACCTGCTCCCGGCTCAAGGACAAGGACGCGCCGAACTGCTCGAGCACGCATCGCTCGACCCGTGCCCTGGATCCGCGATATCGGCACTGCGAGAGGCTCTGGTCCGCAATGGCACTCAGCGTGCTCTTGAGAGACGCCACCGGATCCTGCCAGTCGTAGCCCACCGACAAGTCGGGTTCCTGACGGCGTGCGAGATTGTAGCCATAGGATCCGAACATATAGCAGAGGATCCTTTCGTCCGTGTCCGCGCAGTGGCGGCGCGCGTCGCCGGTCTCGTCAAAGCCGGTCAGGATCGCCTCGTTCACGCATTGCGCTCTCGACGGCACGCTGACCTCGTCCGCGCAGGTTGCCATGAGGCGGCTCAGGACATTGTCTTTCAGGCGATCGAAGAACTCTTCGTCAAGGAGGCGCGCCGCGCGCTCGGCTTCCTCCGGCGATGGATCGTAGCGCTCCGGCGCGCCGGACGTCTGGCACGCCGCCAGCCCGATCGCGAATGCGACCAGAGCGACCTTCCACATTGGCATCGATTGCGCCATTCGGCTCCCGTTCGGCTAGGACAGAGACCTGATTGCCCGCTGGTATACCTCGGCGCTCTGCGCGTCCATGAGGCAAATCATCCGATCGTCCAACGTCTCATGGAGCTGGCAGGATTTCGTGACCGTGGGCGACAGGCCAAGGAGTGTCGCCGCCTGCTCGACGAGGCAGTGGTCGTCGTTGCCGCATTTCTCAATGATGAACTTTGCGAACTGCCTTCTGGCTGCGTTGTTGGTGCTGTCGACGTCGGACCAGTCGATATCCGTGGCTGGATCTCCACCGGCCGCAGTCACCATCGGAACGGTCTCAACGGCGACCATCAGGCAAAGATGGTATTCCTTCCCGGTCCCATTCACCTTGCACAGCGGCGCCAACTCGCCACTCTGGTCGAACGCTGCTTCGAATTGCTTGCTGAGGCAGGCATCTGCATCGACAGGACAGCGCCCCAGCGCCTCGCGAAGGTAGGTTTGCCTGATCGAACTGAGGGCCGCTTCCGCCCGATCTCGCGGCAAGGACGCGACGTATTCCGGCGTCACCACCGCCGGATCGATGTTGGCCGCAGGCTTGGGCGTCGCGTCAGACGTTGACTTGGGCGTGGTGCCAGACGTTGAGCCGCCTGTCTGTGAGCAGGCGGCGGCCAGGAACAAGACAACGAGAGACACCAGGAATGGACGCACACGGACCTCCCACAGCCGGAACGCGTGTCCACAGTAGTGAACGGGAGGTGCTCGTTCAACAGGAACGAGCGACAGGCCCTTTCAGATGTTGCTGTCCAGGGGAGCCGCCATCCGCTCACGCGATCGGCCGAGCCGTGGTTCTTTCACCAAGAGCAACAGCGCGGCGCCGATGACGAAGAATGGCAGGATGGTCGCCATGCCCACGCGCTGGCTGCCGGCTGCAAGTGTGACCCATCCGACGAGCGCCGGCCCGACGAACGCCGTCACCTTTCCGGCCAGGGCGAACAGTCCGAAGAACTCCGCGCTGCTTTCCGGCGGCGCCAGCCGCGCCATCAGCGACCGGCTCGCCGCTTGGGCCGGGCCAAAGAACAGGCCGAGCCCGATCGCCAGCACGGTGAATGCCGTCTTCGACTCCACCAGCAGGATGGCCGCGCCGAGCACCGTCATGCCGACGAGTGCGACCAGGATCGTCGGCTTCGCGCCGAGCCAGTCGTCGATCCAGGAGAATGCGATCGCCCCCAGGCCCGATGACACGTTGAGGAGGATGGCGAAGACGAGGATCTCGTCGAACGACATGCCGAACGTGACGGCCGCATAGACGCCGCCGAACGCGAACAGCGTGTTCAGGCCGTCGATGTAGATCATCTTGGCGCAGAGAAAGATCATGATGTTGCGGTGCGCCCGCACGCGGCGGATGGTCGCGACGAGCGCGGCAATCCCGGCGCGTCCGGCGGCAACCCAACCCACGTCGCCGCGGGCCCGATCGGGCACTAGCAGGAACAATGGTACGGCAAACACGGCGAACCAGACGGCGGCAAAGGGATTCGTGATGCGCACATGTTCCGCCGCGCCGCGGTCCAGACCGAGGGGTGAAGGGTCCGGCTGCACGAAGATCAGCAGGCAAATGATCAGGGACGCCAGCCCGCCAAGATAGCCGATGCCCCATCCCCATCCCGAAATGCGGCCGATCCTGTCCGTCCCCGCCAGATCAGGCAGCATGGCATTGTAGAATACGAGCGCCAGCTCGAAGCCAAGCGCGCCCACCCCATAGGCGAGGAGCGCGAACACCATGTCGGAAGGGTCCGGGCGCACGAACCACAGGCTCGCGGTCGCCGCGATGCAGACGACGCTGAAAAGGAGCAGCCACGCCTTGCGTCTGCCGCTTTGATCGGCGATGGCGCCGAGCAGCGGCGCGAGAACCGCCACGACGAGCGCGCTTGCGCTGTTCACCTGCCCCCACAAGGCGGTGCCCAGTTCAGGATTTGGCGCCACTGCCTTGGTGAAGTAGGCGGCGAACACAAAGGTGGCGAGAATTGTTGGAAAGGCGGAATTGGCCCAGTCGAACAGGCACCAGGCAATGACGGCGGTTCTATTTCCGCCAACGGGCTTGGCGATGTTAGTCTGATGCGAGATCACCACGCGACCGGGCTCCTTCTCAGCGGCTAGTCCGCAACCAGACGGGCGACGCGAACATGCCGAACCTCCATCTTAGCGACCAACCGGCAACGAGTCTCTCCCAGGCCGGAGAACTGCGCACGCTGGTCGATCTGGTGGAACGCTGGCGGAAGAACGAAGAGCCTGCGGTCATTGTCGACCATGACGGCGAGCCGGATGCGACACCCTACAGCTGGCTGGCTGACACGGCGACGAAGATCGCAACCGGGCTGCGTGCGGAGGGAGTCGAAGCGGAGGACTGCATCGCCATCCTGGCGCCCAACTCTCCCGCCTGGATCGCGGCCTACTTCGGGATCGTGGCAACCGGCGCGACCGCCGTCCCGCTGGATTATCACAGCGCCGCCGCGGATCTCGAAGGCATGCTGACGCGCAGCAAGTGTCGCCGGCTGTTCACAAGCAAGGCCGCGCTGGAGCGGCTTCCGGAATCCTGGCGTGACCGCGCCGATGCCATCTATGTCCTGGATCAATTCGAAAGCACCGAGGGCAAGGTCACGAGTTGGACGACCCTGTGCGCAGACTCGCGTGAAGCACCGCTCCCCGACCTTCAGCCCGATGCGCGCGCGTCCCTCTTGTTCACCTCCGGGACAACGGGCACGCCCAAGGCAGTGCCGCTGACCCACAGTCATTTCCTGTCCAATGTCAATGCGCTGTTCTCGGCGAACCTCGTCCACCCGGGCGATCGCGTGCTGCTGCCGCTGCCGCTGCATCACACCTATCCATTCACGGTGGGAATGCTGACCAGCCTCGCTATCGGGGCGACGCTGGTGATTCCAGGCGGCGCGACAGGGCCGCAGATCCTGCAGGCCGCGCGCAGCGCAGAAGTGTCCGCGATCATCGGCGTGCCGGGTCTCTATGTCGCGATGGTCAACGGCATCGAGGCGCGGGTCAAGCGGCGCGGCCGTCTCGCGCGACGCGTCTTTCGCGGCCTGCTCTCGCTTTCCACCGCTCTGTGCCGCCGTTTCGGCGTGCGCATCGGCCGGGTCCTGTTCGCGCCGCTGCATCGCGCGTTCGGCGGCAAGCTGCGCGTGCTGAGCTCCGGCGGCGCGAAGCTCGATCCCGAGATCGCCTGGAAACTGGAGGGCCTGGGATGGCGCGTGCTGACAGGGTACGGACTGACGGAGACAGCGCCGATCCTCACCTTCAACGCGCCCCGCGACGCGCGCATCGGCACAGAAGGCAAGCCGATCCCCGGCGTCAAGCTGCGCGTCGCGCCCGTCGAAGGCAGCGAATTCGGCGAGATCGTGGCCTCAGGCCCGAGCGTCTTCTCCGGCTATCTCGACAACCCCGAAGCAAACGCCGAGGCCTTTCCCGAAGAAGGCTGGTTCCGCACCAAGGACCTCGGCTTCGTCGATGAGGATGGCTATCTCCACATCGTCGGGCGCGCCAACGAGACATTGGTACTGTCCGGGGGCAAGAAGCTGTTCCCGGAAGATATCGAGAAGCATTATGCGGGCATCGACTTCATCAAGGAAATCGCGATCCTCCAGCACAAGAACACGTTGGTCGCGCTGGTTGTCCCCAATCCCGAGGCGATCCGCACGCGCGGCGCGACGCGCCTCGAAGCGCTGGTGCGTGAGGAGATCGAGCACACCACCGCGACGCTCCGGCCGCACGAGCGGATCTCCGGTTATGCCGTCACCACCGAAGCGCTCCCACGCACGCAGCTCGGCAAACTGAAGCGGCACCTCCTCCCCAAGATCTATGAGCAGGCGAAGGCTGGGAGGCGCGAGAAGCCGCGGGTCGAGCTGACCGCGGAGGACGAGGAGCTGCTGGCGCGCAGCGACGTCAAACCAATCTGGGATTGGCTAGTCGCGCGCTATCCCGACCAGACGCTCTCGCCTGAAACAAGTCCGCAACTCGACCTCGGCGTCGATTCTCTGCAATGGATCGAGCTCACGCTCGAGCTGCAGGACCACTTTGGTATCAGGCTTGACGAAGCGGCGATCGGGCGCGTGCTGACCATTCGGGACCTGTTGAACGAGGCGGCACAGAGTCGATCAGAGGGAGCCCAACCGGCCGAACCCGCACCGGATGCAACGCGATGGGTGCAACCGATCGGCCCCGGTCACAAGCTCTTCGGCCTCGTCCTCTACGCGATCGACGCGCTGCTCGCGCGCCTGATGTTCCGATTGGAGGTCATCGGCAAGGAGAACCTGCCGCCAAAGGACCGCGTCGTGCTCACGCCCAACCATGCCAGCTATCTGGATCCCATCCTGCTGGCGGCCGCCTTCAATCTGAACGAATTGCGCCGGACCTGCTGGGTCGGCTGGTCAGGCATCATGCTGGCCGGCCCGATCATGCGTCTCATTACCCGCACGGCGAGCGTGCTGCCGATCGATCCCGATCGCGATCCGGGTGCAGCGCTGACCCTGGTCGACAAGGCCTTGGAAACGAGGAATCGGCTGGTCTGGTTTCCCGAAGGGCGCCGCTCCCCAACCGGCGAGATTACGGACTTCCTCCCCGGCATCGCCCTCGTGCTGGAGCGCACCGGTGCCAAGGCCGTGCCGATCCACATCGGTGGCACCTACGAAGCCTGGCCCCGCTCGCGCATGCTTCCGCGCCCGCACAAGGTGACGATCCGATTTGGGGCACCCATCGGCGCCGATGATCTCGCCGAACGCGGCGAGGGCGCGAGCCAACACGCCCGCATCGCTTATGCCTTGCAGAAAGAAGTTGTGGCGCTGGCGAACGGAAAGCTACCCGTGAGTAAACGTTAGACGTTGCTGTCCGGCACCTCGCGAGCTGCTCCGCTCCCTATCTGACGTAGGGCAGCGCTCTCTTGAGAGCTTCGATCCTGACCAATCCCATGGCGCAGCTTGCCTGCCGCTTCATGTCGGAGGTCACGACGCAACGATCGGTATCAACCCGTTTGACCGCAAGCAGGGCGGCCATCTCGCGCGCGATGCAATCCCCTTGGGCAGGGTCGGCACACCTCGATGTCAGCCGCGTCGCGACCAGTTGCGACACCGTGGCGTGCGAATCATATGGGTCATCCCAGTCCGCGACGCTCTGCGGATCGACGCCCAGGGCGCGATATGCCTGCTCCGTCGCGGTAAGAAGCTCGACGCATAAGAGCAAACCCTCCGAGAAATCTCGTGTCTGGCAGTGCGAGCCCGCATTGTTTTGCATTGCAAAGCTCTCGATGACCTTCGCTTTCAGGCACTTGTCGTTGTTCAGGAAACCCTGAGGCGGGCAACTCTTTACGGTCGCGTCAATGAACTGATCGTAAACAACCTTGTGTGCGTCGAGCCACCATTCGGGGTCGGCCGACGCCTTCTTTGGGACTGTCCGATGCGTGGTACAGGCAGCGGACATCACCAGGGCCGTCGCCGTGATAAACCAGAGCGCAAGCCGGATGGCCCGGCGCATGATATTGCCGAGAAACGCCTTCGAAAACGACAATGACTGCCCCCTCCCCACAAGCCGGGCGCAGTTTGCCGTCACTGCCTGCGAAAGACAATGATTGGTTTGCGGCGATATTGGGTCGGGCAGCTACACGTTGCTGTCCGGAACCGCCGCCTTCTTCTTGGCCATGAACTCGGTCAGCGCCTCGTCGATCGCCGGATCCAGCGCCGGGGCTTCGTATTCCGCCAGCATCTTCTTGTAGAGCTTGTTGGCGCGCTGGGCGGCGTCCTGGCGGCCTTCCGCCTCCCACTGCTCGAAACTGTTGTTGTCGGCGATGGTCGAGCGGTAGAACGCGGTCTCGAAATTCGCCTGGGTGTGGGCGCAGCCGAGGAAGTGGCTGCCCGGGCCGACCTCGCGGATGGCGTCGAGCGCCTGGCCGTTCTCGCTGAGATCCACGCCCTTGGCCAGCACCTGCATCATGCCGAGCTGGTCGGCATCCATCACGAACTTCTCGTAGCCGGAGGCGAGGCCGCCCTCCAGCCAGCCTGCGCCGTGCAGCACGAAGTTGGTGTTGGCCAGCAGCGTCGGCAGCAGGGTGTGGGCGCTCTCATACGCCGCCTGCGCGTCCGCGGTCTTGGAGCCGCACAGCGAACCGCCGGTGCGGTACGGAATCCCGAGGCGTCGCGCCAGCTGGCCGCACGCGAACGAGACCAGGCTCGGCTCCGGCGTGCCGAAGGTGGGCGCGCCGGACTGCATGGAGATCGAGCTGGCGAACACGCCGAAGATCACCGGCGCGCCCGGCTTGTAGAGCTGGCAGGTGCCGGCGCCCGCCAGCACTTCCGCCAGCACCTGCGCGATCGTGCCGGCCGCGGTCACCGGGCTCATCGCGCCGGCGAGAATGAACGGCGTCGTGATGCAGGCCTGGTTGGCGCGGGCATAGACCTTCATCGCGCCCAGCATGGTGCCGTCCCACACCATCGGCGAGTTGGCGTTGATCAGGCTGGTGATGACGGTGTTCTTGTCCAGGAAGTCGGCGCCGAACACGATCTTCGCCATCTCGACGGTGTCGGCCGCGCGCTCCGGCTGGGTGACCGAGCCCATGAACGGCTTGTCGGAATACTTGATGTGCGAATAGACCATGTCGAGGTGACGCTTGTTCACCGGCAAGTCGACGGGCTCGCATACCGTGCCGCCCGAATGATGGATCGAGGGCGACATGTAGGCGAGCTTCACGAAATTGCGGAAGTCCTCGATGGTCGCGTAGCGGCGGCCCTCGTCGAGGTTGCGCACGAACGGCGGGCCATAGACCGGCGCGAACACCGTGTTGTTGCCGCCGATGGTGACGTTGCGCTCCGGGTTGCGCGCATACTGCACGTATTCCCGCGGCGCGGACTTCTGGATGATGGAGCGCGGTAGGCCCTTCGGGAAGCGGATGCGCGTGCCCTTCACGTCGGCGCCGGCCTTCTTCCACAGCTCGATCGCTTCCGGCTCGTCGCGGAACTCGATGCCGACTTCCTGCAGGATCGTGTCGGCATTCGCTTCGACGATCTGCAGCCCCTCCTCGCTCAGCACCTCGTAGATCGGGATGCGGCGGGAGATGAAGGGGTTCTGCACCAGCTTCGGCTTGTTGCGCGCATGGCGCCGCGCCTCGGCGCCGCCGCCGCCACGACCGCGGCGACCGCCGCCCTGTTCCGCGCTGGATTCTGCGATGGCCATAGACCTGCCTCTTTGTGACGAAAACGACTGCCGGCGGCCCCATTTGGACTCCGGCCGGAGATGCCGCCATTTCGTCACCAGGGGCCGGTTTCCTCTAGCGGATGAGCGACAGGCGATACCCTTTTCGCGCCCCCTCCCCAGGTGCAAAATGAGTTGTTTTCCAGGGGTTATACGGCCGGCCCCGGCGGGCGGGGTGTCGCGGCGCATTTTGCTCATGTCGCTAACAGGCGGCCAGGGCGCCAGCGCATCCCTATGATCCGCGACAAAGGCATTTGGGACCATTCAGGAGCTGGGGCAATGGCAGGGTTTCCGGACAAGGCGAAGGTCGTCATCGTCGGATTGGGCGGCATCGTGGGCGCCTCGGTCGCCCATCACCTGATCCAGCGCGGCTGGAGCGACATCGTCGGCATCGACAAGTCCGGCATCCCGACCGACGTCGGCTCGACCGCCCACGCTTCCGACTTCTGCTACATGACCAGCCACGACTTCCTGTCGTGTTGGACCTCGCTCTACTCGATCGAGTTCTACGAGAAGCTCGGCCACTACGAGCGCATCGGCGGCCTGGAGGTCGCGCGCGTCGGCGACGATGCCCGCATGGACGAGATCAAGCGCAAGGTGGCCTCGGGCAAGGCCTTCGGCACCCGCGCCCGCCTGATCGACCCGGCCGAGATCAAGAAGAAATTTCCCCTGATCGAGCAGGACAAGGTGCAGGGCGGCCTGTGGGACCCCGATGCCGGCCTCGTCATCCCGCGCTCGCAGACCGTCGCCGGCAAGCTGATCGACCAGGCCACCGCGCAAGGCAAGCTCCGCGCCTTCGCCAACACGCCGGCCACGTCGCTGGTGATCGAGAACGGCCGCATCAAGGGCGTCAAGACCGAGCGCGGCACCATCATGGCCGACCATGTCGTGGTGTGCGCCGGCCTGTGGGGCCGCCTGATCGCGGAGATGGCGGGCGAGGATCTGCCGGTGATGCCGGTCGACCATCCCCTCACCTTCTTCGGGCCGTACACCGAGTTCGCCGGCACCGGCAAGGAGATCGGCTTCCCGCTGCTGCGCGACCAGGGCAACTCCGCCTACATGCGCGACACCGGCGATCCGACCACCTCGGAAGGCGGCATGATCGAGTGGGGCTACTACGAGCAGCACAATCCGCGCCTGTGCCATCCGCGCGACATCCTCGAAAAGGAGCAGGCGCGCCTGTCGCCCTCGCAGCGCGACCTCGACATGGAGCAGATCATCGAGCCGCTGGAGCGCGCGATCGAGCTGACGCCGATCCTGGGCGAGCTCGGCTACAACGAGCAGCGCTCCTTCAACGGCCTGCTGCAGGTGACCGCCGACGGCGGCCCTTCGATCGGCGAAAGCCAGAACGTGCGCGGCCTGTGGTACGCCGTCGCGATCTGGGTCAAGGATGCGCCCGGCATGGCCAAGCTGGTCGCTGACTGGATGACCGACGGCCGCACCGAGATCGATCACGCCAAGATCGACTACGCCCGCTTCTACCCGCACCAGCTGAAGGAGGCCTTCATCGAGGGCCGCTGCGGCGAGGCGGCGCAGAAGATCTACAATCCCGCCGTCCATCCGCGCGAGCCCTACGCCACCGGCCGCAACGTCAAGCGCTCGCCGTTCTACGAGCGCGAGAAGGAGCTCGGCGGCTACTTCATGGAGCTCGGCGGCTGGGAGCGCGCCCACGGCTACGCCGCCAACGAGCACCTGCTGAAGAAATACGGCAACCGCGTGCCGGTGCGCGAGAACGAATGGGACAATCGCCATTTCTGGCGCGTCTCCAATGCCGAGCACCTCGCTATGAGCGAGGATTGCGGCATCGTCAACCTGTCGCATTTCTACATGTTCGACGTCGAAGGCCCGGACCACGTCGCACTGATGGAATGGATCTGTGCCGCCAAGATCGGCGGTGACGCCAACATCGGCAAGGGTATCTACACCCACTTCCTCGACGACGAAGGCATGGTGCGCGCCGACCTCACGGTGTTCCGCATGGCCGACCGCTGCCGCGTGGTCGACGGCGCCGATGCCGGCCCGCGCGACCTGCGCTACGTGCAGCGCCTCGCGCAGGACAAGGGCTACAACGTCACCGTCACCGACGTGAGCGAGCAATACGTCACCATCGGCCTCTGGGGGCCAAACGCGCGCGTCACGCTGCAGAAGGTCGTGGAAGATCCGAACGGCGTGACGCACGAGAACTTCCCGTTCGCCGCGATCAAGACGATCAAGATCGCCGGCAAGACCGTCTCCGCCTTCCGCATCTCCTATGTCGGCGAGCAGGGCTGGGAGCTGCACATGAAATACGAGGACGGCCTCGCCGTCTGGGACGCGCTGCGCGCGACCGGCGTGATGGCGTTCGGCGTCGAGACCTACGCCAACAGCCGCCGCATGGAAAAGAGCCTGCGCCTGCAGAACGCCGACCTGCTGACCGAATACAACCTGCTCGAATCCGATCTGCAGCGCCCGAAGGTCAAGGACGCCGACTTCCGCGGCAAGGCCAGGCACCTGGAGCACCGCGCCCGCAAGCACCAGCCCGCCATGCTGTGCACGCTGGTGATGACCGGCAACACCGATTCAAAGGGCGTCGCGCGCTATCCCGTCGGCACCATGCCGGTGATGGACCCGGAAACGAAGGAGACGCTGGTCGACGAGCTCGGCCGCCGCTCCTTCACCACCTCGGTCGCCTACGGCCCCACCATCGGCAAGAACATCGCGCTCGCCTACCTGCCGTGGAGCTACTGCCAGGAAGGCCGCAAGCTGCTGGTGGAGTATTTCGGCGAGACCTACCCGGTTGAGGTCGCCGGCGTCGGCTATAAGCCGCTGTACGATCCGGAGAATTTGAAGCCAAGGACCTGATACCGAACGTTCTGCTGGCTTCGCGCATAGCCCAATGACGAGATTGGGCGCGAAATGGCACCGCGCTTCCCTTGTCACCGTCTTGTCCTCGCGGAGCGCCACTGCGGCGGG
>Ga0081538_10003283_pt1 | contig 15354 bp, 13 predicted proteins | sample TabmetS5T2R1_FD_71022 | JGI IMG/M metagenome (GOLD analysis project Ga0081538, IMG submission 71022) | Tabebuia heterophylla rhizosphere microbial communities from the University of Puerto Rico - S5T2R1 | ecosystem: Host-associated > Plants > Roots > Rhizosphere ... | reverse complement strand
TTGCATACCCCAGGCTGGGCGGACGTCAAGTACACGTTTGACAAGACCAAGATGTTCAGGATCGCCCTAGTAGTTTGTTACTCTAATTCCTTTGGATAGAGGCTCTTCAGTTTGATCCGCGCATCTTTAGTGGTAAAGCGCCAATCGATCGTCGCCTGGTGGCGATTCCGTCGCGCTTCCCAGGCCGCCACCTCGCGCGTCATGATGTGGATATCGGCCATCCGTCGATTCAAACACTGGCGCGCCAGCACGGCCAGCTCGATTTCCGCCATATTCAACCAACTGCCATGCACGGGCGTCGGATGAAACTCGAGTTTGCGCAGTATCCGACGGGCGTCAGCCGGGGGGAAGACTTCGTAGAGCGCCGCTGGTGTATGGGTGCTCAAGTTATCGAGGACGACACGGATCTTCTCGGCGTCGGGGAAATGCACGTCCACCAGCTCGGCCATGCACTGGGCAAACTCCTGCTTGGTACGGCGTGGGGTCACACTGAGATGCCGCCATCCCTGAAAGGGCTCCACCATAATGAAGAGATTACAGGTGCCATGCCGGGTGTATTCGTAGTCGAAGCGTGCCGGATGCTTCGGAATCATGGGCAGTGGCTCACGGCTATCCGCCAGCAACTGGCAGGGGCGCTCATCAAAGCAGACGCGCGGGCGCGTGGGATCATCCGGTTCCTCGTAGAGATCGAGCAGGTCTTCCATCCGCGCGACGAACTCGGCGTTCGCCTTGGGGATGCACCACTGCTCCTTTAACCACGGCTTGAGCTCGTTTTTTTTTGAGCACCCGCCGGACCGTGGCATAGGAGATGTCATCGACGAGGCCCAACTCCACGAGGCGATCGGCTAAGAGCCGCAAGCTCCAACGGTCTCGTCCGGCGGGGGGCCGACTACAGGCCAGCGCCACCAGATGGGCTTCTTGGCGCCCATCCAGTTTCCGGCGGCTTCCCGGCCGGGGCCGATCATACAGCGCGGCCTCCAGGCCCGCGGTCAGGAACTGCTTGCACGTCTGCGTGACGGTCACGGCCGAGGTATGTAACATCGCCGCAATGGTTTGCGCCGGTTGCTGCTCATGGGCCAGGAGCAGCGTATGCGCCCGGCGCACCGTACGGGCTGGGGCGTTGCCCTTCTGAATGAGGGCATACAGCAAGCCGCATTGGGCCTCACTCAACTGCACGACATATTTCTTAGGCATGGCTCCCTCCTTTCCAGAGGAGAGTATACCTAAGAAAGCTGATAAAAGAAATCAGTGTAACAGACTACTAGTTGGCTGTGATGAAGTTGTCAATGTCACCTCCATCATGAGAACCGAGTAGTCTATGACGGCTTTGCCGACCTGGCCAATGCAAGCATCGGTTGCCTTTCAGCATTGCTCAACTTGTAACTCAAATCTACTTGCGGATAGCTTCCCTATTTTGCCGCGCTTTACTCTATTTTCCGTATCGCAACTCACTGAAGTCATTGATTTTCCCACAAGTCCGCGAAAAGGCGGCATTTTCTCTTGACACCCCCCCGAAAAGACGACACAATCGCACTCGTTATACGTGCACATTGGAGCCATTTCAGGGGTCTCAGGTGTGGTAAGCACCTGTGCAAATGTGAGCGAGGCCAACCATGAGCAGCGCGAGCGAACAGGTGATCTCCGGACTCGAAGGGGTGCTGGCGTGTGAATCCAGCGTGGCCTTTATCGATGGCACGATCCCTGAGCTGTCCTATCGCGGCTATAACATCCACGACATCGCGGAAACCCTTACCTACGAGCAGGTGGTGTATCTCTTATGGAATGGCGAGCTGCCGTCGGCCGACCAGTTGCGCTCATTCAATGCTGACCTCGCCGCACGGCGCGGTTTGCCGTCGGTCGTCATCGATCTGCTGCGCTTAATGCCGTCATCGGCACATCCGATGGCTGGGCTGCGCACAGCCGTGTCGCTTCTGGGGACGCTCGATCCGCAGGCTGATGACAATAACCCGACGGATTTACGGCGCAAGGCTGCCGACTTGACGGCGAAAATGCCCACCATCGTGGCAGCCCAGGCCCGCTTGCAGATGGGGCAAGCGGCCATCGAGCCTGATGCATCGTTGAGCCTGGCCGCCAACTACTACTACATGCTGACCGGCAAGCAGCCTGATGCGACGATCACCCGTACCATCGACACCAGCCTGCTCCTGTACGCTGAGCATGAGACCAATGCCTCGACATTCACCTGCCGTGCCGTCGTCGGGACGGAGTCGGACTTTTATTCCGCGGTGGTGGCGGGCATCGGCGCCATCAAAGGCCCGTTGCATGGCGGGGCGATCGATGAAGTGATGAAGATGTTTTTGGAGATCGACCAGCCTGAGCGGGCCGCCGCCTATATCGATCAAGCGTTGGCCGCGAGGCGCAAGGTCGCGGGGTTTGGCCATCGCGTCTATCGGGCCGGCGATGCCCGCGCTCCCCATTTGCGCACCATGGCTCAGCGGCTGGCGGAATCGGCTGGCGAGCGCAAATGGTTCACCATCGCCACGACCGTCGAGCAGCGCATGCGGGAGGCCAAGGGGATCATCGCCAACGTCGATTATTATGCGGCCCCCGTCCTATACTATTTGGGCTTTCCCCTGGCGCTGTTCACCAATTTCGTCGCCAGCGCGCGCATCAGTGGGTGGTCGGCGCATATCTTCGAGCAGTATGCCAATAACCGCCTCATCCGCCCCCGCGCCCTGTATACCGGTCATCGTGGGCGTCAGCTGCCAGCGGGCTATCGTTAGACCCTGCACAGCGTCAAACCGCCAAGCCCCACGCCTAGCGTTCCCTCTCCCTCTGGGAGGGGGCTGGGGTGAGGGATTCTCTGGATCTCGCGCAACAGTCCTCACTTGAGTGGTCTCCAGGTGAGCGGCAGAACACAAGGAGCACGATTCATGCAACTGAAAATCCCGGCATCTTTCTGGCGCGGTGGTACCAGTCGTGCCGTGTTTTTTGAGGAAGAAGACCTGGCTTCCTATGATGCACCGACGCGCGACCTCATCATCCTGGCAGCATTGGGCAGTCCGGACCCTTATGGCCGGCAGGTGGATGGGTTGGGGGGCGGCATCTCGTCGCTCAGTAAGGTGGGCATCATCGGTCGCGGCACCGATGCGGAGACGGACGTGCGCTTCACCTTTGGACAGGTGGATGTCGAGCGGCCATTCGTTGATTACATGGGTACCTGCGGCAATATGTCCGCTGCCGTCGGGCCATTCGCCATCGATGCGGGCTGGGTTCGGGCGGTCGAGCCGGTTACCACGGTGCGCGTGCTGTCGACCAACACCGGCAAGCACTACCTCGCGTATGTGCCGGTACGCGACGGACAGGCAGAGACCGAGGGGGATTACAGCATCGATGGGGTTCCCGGTCCGGGCGCGCGTATTGCGCTTGAGTTCCTCGACCCCGGTGGATCCACGGGCGGGCGTCTGGTGCCAACAGGGCACCCCACCGACACGCTGACCCTCGAAAGCGGCCGTCGCGTCACGGTCTCCCTAGTTGATGCCGCCGCCCCCATGGTTTTTGTGATGGCAGAGGAATTAGCCGCCAGCGCCACTGAGCTACCGCAAGATCTGGATGGGAACCATGCCCTGCAGGCGCTGCTGGAAGAGATTCGCGCCCAGGCGGCGGTGCAATTGGGCATGGCTGAGAGTGTGGCGCAGGCTCGGGAAACGGTGAAAGCTATCCCCAAAATCGCCATGGTGGCGCCGCCGACCGCGTATCGTACGACCAGGGGTACGCCCATCGGCGCCGATCAGGTTGACCTCGTGTCGCGCATGATCTCGATGGGGAAGACGCACCGCACGTTCGCCGGTACCTCCTCCATGTGCTTGGCGGTGGCAGCGGCGATCCCCGGCACAGTCGTCCACGCTGTCGCCCGCCGGGCGCTGCCGGATCTGGTGCGCATCGGCCATCCCGCCGGCATCATGGAGGTGGGCGCCAAGGTGCGACCCGAAGGCGACGATTGGCGAGTGGAGAGCGTCACCACACAGCGTACGGCCCGCCGCATCATGGACGGCTTCATTTACGTGCCGCAGAGTTATATCCAGGGGAAGCCGTGGTTTGCCTAGACACGAGCCCCCTCACCTAACTCGCTCCCAGAGGGAGGGGGATGGGAGTTGAGCGCGATGAACCTCACACAGAAAGTGATGACACCCCATCTAGTCAGCGGCGATATGACGCCGGGGGCGGAGATCGCTCTACGCATCGACCAAACGCTGACCCAGGATGCCCTCGGGACGCTGTGTTACTTGCAATTCGAGGCGATGGGTGTGCCGCGCGTGCGCACCAAGCTGTCGGTGAGCTATGTCGATCACCAACTCCTGCAGGCCGATTTTCGCAACGCCGACGATCATGCCTACCTTCAAGACATCGCCGCGAAGTTTGGCATTTACTATTCACGCCCCGGCAATGGCATTTGTCATCAGGTGCATCTCGAACGCTTTGCGACGCCCGGCGACACGCTCCTCGGCACCGACAGTCACACGCCGACCTGCGGGGGCATGGGCATGCTGGCCATCGGCGCCGGCGGCCTGGATGTGGCCATCGCCATGGCCGGCAGCCCCTACGTCTTGCGCATGCCGAAAGTGCTGGGAGTTGAACTGCTCGGCCGCTTGCCGGCCGGCGTCACCGCCAAGGACATCATCTTCGAGATTCTGCAACGCCTCACCGTCAAGGGGGGCATCGGCCGTATCCTCGAATATTACGGGCCCGGCGTCGCCAGCCTCGAAGTCCCGGAGCGCGGCACTATCGCCAACATGGGCGCCGAGCTGGGGGCGACCACGTCGATCTTCCCGAGCGATCGCCGGACGCGGGCCTATCTCAAGCGTCAGGGGCGCGAGGCCGCGTTCTCGGCGCAGCAGCCCGATCCGGATGCGACCTACGATGAGCACGTGCGCGTCGATCTCGACCGGGTTGAGCCGCTGATTGCCTGCCCGGACAGCCCTGATAACGTCTGTCGCGTGCGACAGGTGGCGGGCACGGCGGTCGATCAGGTGGCGGTCGGGAGCTGTACGAATTCGTCCTACGCCGACCTCATGGCGGTGGCGGAAATCCTCAAGGGGCGCAAGGTGCACCCGCGCGTCAGCCTGGTGGTCAGCCCGGGGTCCAAGCAGGTGTACCAGATGATCGCCCGCAACGGTGCCCTGGCCGAACTGATCGCCGCCGGGGCGCGCATCCTGGAGTCGGCCTGTGGACCTTGTGCGGGTATGGGGCAGGTGCCCTCCTCCGGGGGGGTGTCGGTGCGTTCGTTCAACCGCAATTTCCCCGGCCGCAGCGGGGGCACCGACAATCGCGTCTACCTCGCCAGCCCGGCCGTATGCGCCGCGTCGGCCGTCGCCGGCGAGATCACCGACCCGCGCGACCTCGGGACCCCGCGGCGCTTTCGTCTTCCCACGCGGTACGTCGTGGACGATAGCGGTATCCTGCCACCAGCGCCTGAGTCAGCCCAGGTACAGGTTCGCCGTGGTCCCAATATCAGGCCCCTCCCCACACGCGGCCTGCTGGAAGACCCCATCGCCGGTGAGGTCTTGATCAAGCTGGGCGATAATGTCTCGACCGATACGATTCTCCCGGCTGGGGCTCAGGTCCTGCCGTTGCGATCGAACATCCCGGCCATCGCCGAGTTCGTCTTCCACTACCCGGACCCCACCTTCGTCGGGCGCGCCAAGGCAAAAGGGGGCGGGATCATCGTCGCCGGTCAGAACTACGGTCAGGGCAGCTCCCGGGAACATGCGGCGATCTGCCCGATGTACCTCGGCATCAAGGCGATTCTGGCCAAATCTTTCGCCCGCATCCACCACGACAATCTGGTGAACTTCGGGGTGGTGCCCCTGACCTTTGCCGCTGAGGCCGATTACGACGCCATCGAGCCGGGGGATATGCTGGAGATTCGCGATCTCGGTTCACGTGTGCGTGACGGCGCCAGCACGCTGGACATTGTCGATATCTCCAAAGGGACTACCATCATCACGCATCTGGACCTGCTGCCACGCTTGCGGGGTGTTTTGCTCGCCGGGGGTTTACTGAATTTCGTCGGACAGGCAGCGAAGGAGGCGAAGGCATGAAGGACCTGCCGCTTTTGCCGACCACGGTGGTCGGCTCACACGGGCATCCGGGCTGGTGGCATGAGGGCAAGGCCGCGTATGAAGCCGGGAAGTGGGGCCCGTACGACCTGGAGGAGCTGTTCAACGACGCCGCGGACATCGCCATTCTGGATCAGGAGCGCGCGGGGGTGGACATCATCACCGACGGCGAGGTGCGTCGCCTCGACGGCTATGTGGATAGCTACTACCACATCATCGAAGGCCTGCGCCCGATCCCCTCCACCCGGCAGGCAGGCCCCTGGGGCTATGACCAGCAGACACGTTACGAGGCCGTCGGCAAGATCAAGGTGCCGAGCGGCCTCGGCATCGTGCAGGAATTTGCGTACTTGAGAGCGCACTCCACTCGCGCCACCAAAGCCACCTGCGCTGGGCCGCTGACCTTCGGCTCGCGCGTGCGGCCGGGCAGCGCCTACAAGGATGTGGTCGAGGTCTCAGAGGAGTTTGCCCACGTCATCAACGAGGAGTTGAAGGCCTTGGTGGAGGCCGGCGCCGATTTCATCCAGCTCGATGAGCCCGCCCGCGGCAATGTCAGCGGCCAGGAGATGGCCCGCCTCTTCAACCTGGCGACGCAGGGGGTCAAGGCCAAGCTTGCGTTCCATATCTGCTTCGGTAATCGCTTCGGTAGAGCGCGCTTCAAGCGCAGCTATCAGGATTACTTCCCGGGCGTGCTGGAGGCGCGGACCGATCAGTTCGTCCTCGAGTTCGCCAGCCGCGAGCTGGCCGAGATCGAGCTCTGGCGCGAGTGGGATGATGGCCGTGAACTCGGCGCCGGGGTGATCGACGTGAAATCGTTCCACCCGGAGACGCCCGAAGACGTGGCGGCGCGCATTCGCCGGCTGCTGCGGTTTGTGCCACCTGAAAGGCTCTACCTCAACCCGGACTGTGGATTCGGATGGAGCCCCCGTGGCATGTGTGTGCAAAAGCTGCAAGCCTTGGTGGCCGGGGCGAAGATCGTGCGGGAGGAGCTCAGCAAGAGATAGCTACGGCGATTCACCACAGCTGGACACAGGGATACGCCGGTAGCGAAGACCATCTGGGGGTGCAGAGGAGAATGCATGGCCGAGATGTCTGGCAAGCAAGCGCTGGCAGAGCTGCTCTGCCAGGAGGGTGTCGAGTACATCTTTGGGAATCCCGGGACGACCGAGTTACCGTTGATGGATGTGCTCGCCCAGCGCGACGATTTGCGGTATATCCTGTCGTTGCACGAGGGAGTAGCTCTGGCCATGGCGGCAGGCTATGCCGAGGCCTCGGGGAAGATCGGGGTGAGTAATTTTCATGTCGCTCCCGGTCTGGGCAACGCCTTGGGGTTGGTGTATACCGCCTACATGGGGCGGACCCCGCTTCTGGTGACGGCCGGTCAGCAAGATCGTCGTATGCAATTGGAAGAGCCCTTGCTGTGGGGCGATCTCGTGCAGATGGCACGGCCTTATACCAAATGGGCGTATGAAATCTCCCGCCCCGAAGACCTGCCGCGGGCGGTGCGTCGCGCCATCAAAGTGGCCATGACGCCCCCGACTGGGCCGGTTTTCCTGTCGCTGCCCATGGACGCATTGGAGGCGTCGGTTGACCTCGATCTCTCCCCTGCCACGCGACCCGACCTGCGCCCCGGGCCGCTTCCGGAGCTGCTTGCGCGGGCAGCCGAGGTGTTGTGTGCGGCGAGAAACCCGACGATCATCGTCGGCGACCGTGTGTCCAAGGCGGGAGCGCTAGGCGAGGCCGTCGAGCTGGCCGAAACCCTTGGGGCTCGGGTCTACAGCGAACCACAGGCGAACTCCATCGCCTTCCCTTCCGAGCATCCGCTCTTCGCCGGCGTGTTGCCAGCGCTGAGTCAGGGGATTCGGCGGGCTCTGGAGCCGGCGGATGGGCTGCTGGTGATCGGATTGAATCTGTTCCAGCCATTCTTGTATACGGCTAGAGGACCGCTGCCGGATGGCATGACGGTCGTGCACATCGATTCCGACCCGTGGGAAGTCGGCAAAACCTATCCGGTCAAGGTGGGTATCCTTTCCGATCCAAAGGCGGCTATGGCACAACTGACGCCGCTGCTGCGCCAGCGTATGACTGCAACGCAGAAGGATGCGGCCAGGCAGCGCCTGGAAGCCGAGCGCGAGCTGCGCCTGCAGGAACGCAGGAGTCTCGAGTCGCGTACCGCCGAAGATGATGCCAAAGCACCCATGTCCCCGCTCGTGTTGATGCGCGAAGTCGCCCGTGCCCTCCCCGTCGACGCCGTAGTGGTCAATGAATCCATCACGGCTGGCGGCACGCTGCGCGCTTGGCTGAAACTCCAAGATGAAAAAAGCTTCTTTCAGGCCAAGGGGGGCGGGCTCGGATTCGGCTTGCCCGCCGTCGTCGGGGTCAAGCTGGCGTTGCCGCATCGTCCCGTCGTTGGCCTCATCGGCGAGGGCAGCGCGATGTATGCCATCCAGGGCTTATGGACGGCGGCCCATTATGACCTGTCGGTGGTATTCGTGATCTGCAATAACGCCCAATACCGCATTCTCAAGTCCGGCTTGCTGGCCTTCCGCAGCGAGCCCGCCAAACAGGGCAGATTCGTGGGCATGGATCTGATCCAGCCCGAGATCGATTTCGTCAGGCTGGCCGAATCTTTGGGGGTGGCGGCCGAACGCGTGACGCGGCCAAAGGATGTGGGACCCGCCCTGCAGCAGGCCCTGTCCCGCCCTGGCCCGTCGCTCATCGATATCCCCATCGACCGCTCGGTACGGGCGTTGTTTTGAAGTCCCTTGCCTCCAAGAGCTGGCTGGTGGCGCATGGCTTGGACCGATGAGCGGTGAGGAGGGATATAGTATGATCGAACACACCGTATCGCTGACCAATCGGCGCGGGCTGCCTTTCGCAGTCGACATCCGACGGCCGGTGGGGCAAGGGGCGCGGCCGATTCTCATCGTCTGCCATGGTTTTAAGGGCTTCAAAGACTTCGCGTTCTTTCCCTATACATCTCGCAAACTCTGCGAGCAGGGCTTTGCCGTTGTGACGATGAACTTCTCCGGCAACGGGATTGGCCCTGACCCGGTGAATTTCACGGAACTGGAGAAATTTGCGCAGAACACCATTAGCCAGGAGCTCGACGATATCGATGCGGTGCTGGACGGCATCGCATCGGGCGTGCTCTTGGGGACTCAAGGCGATGCGCGCCGGATCGGCATTATGGGGCACAGCCGCGGTGGGTGTACCGCGATCGTCAAGGCCTCTCTTGACCCTCGCCTCAAATGTCTGGTGACCTGGGCCTCACCCGCTGCCCTGGGGCGATATTCGGATGAGCTGCTGCGGCAGTGGAAAGAAGACGGGCGCTATAACTTCGTCAACGCGCGCACCAAGCAGGACATGTTCGTCAACTATGCCTATCTCGAAGACATCCAAGCCAACCACGATCGCTACAGCTTGGATCTGGCGGTCTCCCAAATAACCATTCCCTACCTGACCGTCCATGGCACCACCGATGAGTCGGTCGCGGTTGATGCCGCGCATCGATTGCACAGTTATGCCAAGACCGGCCAGGCGGAGCTAGCGCTTGTAGACGGGGGCACGCACACGTTCGGGACGAAACACCCGTTTGAGGGCTCGACACCTGCCCTGGACCAAGCCGTTGACAGGACCGCGGCCTGGTTTCGTCGGTGGCTCGGATAGCGCTCTCCGGACGCGATCGTCCGATAGCACGGTCCCCTCTCCCGCCCCCCCCTTGCAAGCGCCATATGTGACCACAAATGCCGGCCCGCAAGTTCCCTCCTCCTCCGGGAGAGGGTGGGGGTGGGGGGCGAATGCCGAGAAACAGCCCTCGCCTCTCTTCAGGCAGGAGAGCGAAAAAGCTCGGGAGGAATCGGTGGCTGGGCGACTGGCTTTCAAGGATCTGGAAGCGATGATCCGAGCGGGGGACGTAGACACGGTCCTCACGGTATTCCCGGATATACAGGGCCGGCTCATGGGCAAGCGCGTGATGGGGTACTATTTTCTCGACCATGTGGTGGGCGAGGGCTTACACGCCTGCATCTATCTTTTCACCGTCGATATCGACATGGAGCCGCTCCCAGGCTTCAAGCTGACTTCCTGGGAGAAAGGCTACGGGGACATGCAGATGGTCCCCGATATGGGCACCCTGCGCCTCATCCCCTGGCTGCCCAAAACCGCCTTGGTCTTCTGCGATGTGTATACGGAAGAGGGTGAGCCCATCGAGGAAGCGCCGCGCTGGGTGCTGCGGCGTCAGGTCGAGCGCGCCGCCGCGGCAGGATATACGGTCAAGATAGGATCGGAGCTCGAGCTCTACCTGTTCAGAGAGTCTTTTGAAGACGCACGAACCAAGCGTTACCAGGGGCTCACGCCGGTTTCAGGGTATCTGGAAGACTATCACATCCTCCAGACTACCCGGGAGGAGCCGCTTATCCGCGCCATTCGCAACGGTATGCAAGGGGCCAATGTGCCGGTGGAGTTCTCCAAGGGGGAATGGGGCAAAGGCCAGGAGGAGATCAACTTGCGCTATGCCGAAGCGCTGGAGATGGCCGACCGTCACACGCTTTACAAACATGGTGCGAAAGAGATCGCCCACCTGCAGGGCTGTTCGCTCACCTTCATGGCCAAGTACGATGTCGGCGCGGCAGGGTCGTCCTGCCACCTGCACTCCTCGCTCTGGGACAGAGCCGGCGAGAGGCCGCTCTTCGCAGGGAAGCGCCGGCGCACCGGAACCGCATTGTTCCAACATTGGCTCGCCGGCCAATTAGCCCTGGCACACGAGCTGACCTATTTCTATGCGCCAACCGTCAACGCCTACAAGCGATACCAGGCGGCCTCCTTTGCGCCGACCCGGATCGTCGCCGGCTGGGACAACCGCACCTGCGGCTTCAGGTTATGCGGTGAGGGGGCGGGCTTCCGCGTCGAAAATCGGATCCCGGGCGCCGATGCCAATCCCTACCTGGCTTTTGCCGCGACCATCGCCGCAGGACTTTACGGCATCCAGCATAAACTGGAGCCGCCGACGCTGTATGAGGGCAATGCCTACGAAGACGCCGCACTGCCCCAAGTGCCCAAGACTTTGCGCCAGGCGATGAACACGTTGGAGCAGTCGGGCGCGGCTCGTGAAGCCTTCGGCGCGCGGGTCATCGAGCATTATCTGCACATGGCGCGCCTGGAGCAAGAGGCCTTTGACCGCGCAGTAACCGACTGGGAGCTGGGGCGAAATTTCGAGCGGATCTAGGTAGGGGTGCAACCAGTGGCACGCTTAGCCGGCAAGGTCGCGCTGATCACAGGCGCGGGAATGGGCATGGGACGAGAGGCCTCGCTGCTGTTCGCCGCCCATGGCGCACGCGTCATCGTTGCCGATATCAACCGCCAGGCCGCTGACGAGACCGGCGACTTGGTGCGGGCGGCCGGAGGTGAGGCGATCGTGGTCAACGGTGACGTGGCCATTGAGGCTGACGTCAAACGGATGGTGGGGGAAGGTGTTCAAGCCTTCAAAGACCTGCACATTCTCTATAACAATGCCGGCGTTCTGTGGAAAGACCGCGATCGGTCGGTGCTGGAGACCGACGAGACGCATTGGGAACGGGTCATCGCGATCAATCTGAAGTCGGTCTTCTGGGTCACCAAGTACGGCATCCCGCATCTGCAACGGGCCGGCGGCGGATCGATCATCTTGGTGGGATCAGTGTCGGCGCTGGCCGGTTTCACCCGGGCACAGGATGCCTACACGGCGGCGAAGGGCGCGCTGATCTCGCTCAACAAGTCGCTCGCCATCCAATTCGCCAAGGACAACATCCGCTCCAACATCGTCCACCCAGGCATCGTCGATACGCCGTTGCAGGCGCCCTATCTCAGCGAGGCGCTCCGGAAAGAATTCGAGTCCGAGATCCCGCTCGGTCGCATCGCCCATCCGCGCGAAATCGCTCATGTTGCCCTGTTCCTGGCGTCCGACGAGTCCTCCTACATGACCGGCGCTGAGCTGGTGGTGGACGGCGGCTTTATGGCAAGATAGTGTCCAGGTGACTGGTGAATGGTGCATGGATCAAGTGACGGCAATCCACCGCGGCGGAGGAAGACACCGTGATCGTTGAAGACAAGCTGACAGCCTTGGGTCTTGAGCTGCCGGACCTCGATGAGCAGTATCACCGGAATGCCTCGGGAGCGCGCTTCATTTCACATTACGCCGTGCAAAACCTCCTCTACCTGTCGGGCACGACGCCGGTGAAGGATGGGCAACCCTTTAATCCGGGGGTTTTGGGCCAGGATGTGACCCTTGAACAGGGCTACGAAGCCGCCCGCTATGCTACTCTGGCCAGCCTGGCGGCCGTCAAGTATGCGTTGGGCGATCTCGACCGCGTGCAGCAGATCGTGCAGGTGATCGGCTTCGTCAACTCAGCGCCGGGCTTTAGCGAGCAGCCTCGCGTCATCAACGGTGCCACGGACCTCCTGGTCAACCTGTTCGGCGAACGCGGCAAGCCAACACGCGCGGCGATTGGCTGCCAGGGTTTGGCGTTGAACCATTCGGTCGAAATCGTCATGACGCTGTTGTTTTCCGGCAGCGACGTGCGCGCCCCATTGGCCCGCGACCACTATGCCAGATAACCAGGGGAGAGGGCCACATGCGCGTGCAAGGAGGCTATAACCTTTACGGTTTCAGCATCGGCATCTTGATGCTCGACACCCGATTTCCGCGCATCCCCGGCGACATGGGCAACGCCACGACTTTCCCGTTTCCCGTCCTCTACCATCGCATCCAGGGGGCTTCGCCGGAGCTCGTGGTGCGCCAAGGATCGCCGGAACTGCTGCCGGCGTTCATCGCGGGCGCGAAATTCCTGCAACGGGAGGGCGTGCAAGCCATCACCACCAACTGCGGCTTTCTGGCCAAGTTCCAGCGCGAGATCGCCGCGGCGGTGACGGTGCCTGTGTTCACCTCCAGTTTGATGCTGGTGCCGATGGTGCACCGCATGCTCCCTCCTGGGAAGGCGGTGGGGATTCTGACCGTCGATGCCTCGTCGCTCACACCGGGCGATTTCGAGGGCGCCGGTATCACGCCGGATATGGCAATCGCCGTCGCCGGCCTGGAAGCCGAGAGAGAATTCACCCGCGTCCTGCTCGGCAATCAGATGACCCTCGACGTCGAGGCCGCGCGTCGGGAGCATATCCGGGTGGCGCAGCGGCTCTGTGCCGAGCACCCCGAGGTGGGCGCCATGGTCCTCGAATGCACCAATATGCCACCCTACCGGGCCGATATTCAGGCAGCCACCGGGCTGGCGGTGTTCGATATCGTGCACCTGGTGCAGATGGTCCACACCGCGCTCGGGCACGGCATTCCGCCACGCCAAGTGCTATGAGCGGCGAAGGGTGACGGAAACCTGCGCACAGAATCCTATCGTCACTGAGGCTGGCACGTCGAGGATCCATAACTGTGCAGGAGAGGAGGCATGGCACGCTACCGAAATCATCTGCCGCAACTCTCTGGTGGTCTCTTCCTCACCGATGGCGGCATCGAAACCACGCTGATTTTTCACGAAGGCCTTGAGTTGCCTTACTTCGCCGCCTTCGATTTATTGAAGGACGACAAGGGCTATGCCGCGCTTCAGAAGTACTTCCGTACCTATGCCGCTCTCGCCAGACGCTATGCCATCGGGTGCATCCTGGAGAGTGCGACCTGGCGCGCCAGTCCTGATTGGGGCACGAAGCTCGGTTATTCCGTCACAGCGCTGGCTGAGCTGAATCGCCAGGCGATCCGATTACTGCAGGAGATTCGCGACGCATACGAACATGACACCGCGCCGATGGTCATCAGCGGATGTATCGGGCCGCGCGGCGACGGGTACAATCCGGCGGCATTGATGACCGAGAACGAAGCCGAGCGCTACCATGCCATGCAGGCCCAAACGTTCCGCGATACGGAGGCGGACATGGTGACGGCCATCACCATGACCTATGCCGCCGAAGCCATCGGTCTTACACGAGCGGCGCAGGCCGCGGGTATGCCCGTAGTGATCTCGTTCACCCTGGAAACCGATGGCCGCCTGCCAACCGGACAGCCGTTGCCGGAGGCGATTGAACAGGTCGACGACGCCACCGGTCATGCCCCGGCGTATTACATGATCAATTGTGCCCATCCGACGCATTTCGCCGCCACGCTGGCGGCTGGCCAACCGTGGCTCGACAGAATTCGTGGTCTCAGGGCCAATGCCTCCGCCAAGAGTCATGCAGAACTGGATGAAGCGGCAGAGCTTGATGACGGCAACCCCGTAGAGCTCGGCCTGCAGTACCGCGAGCTGAAAGGGAAATTGACGCGGCTAAACGTGCTTGGCGGTTGCTGTGGCACGGATCACCGCCATGTCGAAGAGATCTGCAAGGCGTGTATGCCGCTGTTCTAACGACGGACCGGGCAAGAGATCGGCGATACGTTTGACTGCCACTGCTGGCCTGCTAACCTCAGAGGGTGCCGCTCATGTGCGCGAGCGGATAATATCAGCCAAACATCCAGGTTGTGAGAGGGGGAGCAATGATGACGACGCAAACCGACCTGAAGCCCGTGCGGGTTTCCATGATGAACGCCGTCCATGACTTGGCAGTGCTCGTGGCGAGGGATGAGGGCCTGTTCCGTGACGAGGGGCTCGAGGTGGAGATCATCAACACCCCAGGCACTGCCCAGGTCAATGTGGATCGCCAGGCGTTGCGCCATGAGATCTTCGACCGCACGATGGAAGCCCTGTACAACACCGGCGGTGTCGATCAGTACCGCATGTGCGAGTGGGGGGTCATGAAGCGCACCGTGGAAGCCATTCAGTGTGGCCAGCGGCCGGCGAAGATCGTCGCCTTGGGCGCTGCGATGTCCAAGATGGCCATCATCACCGCGCCACACAGCCGCATCTACGAGCCTGAGCAGCTCAAAGACACGCCCGTAGCCGTCAGCCCGTTCAATGGGTCACATTTCACCACCCTCAAGATGCTTGAGGGCTTTATCAAGAAGGAGCATATCCGCGTGGTCCACGCCGGCACCATGCAAGAGCGCCTGGAGGCAGTGCGCAAGGGGGAGGTGGCGGCGGGCAACTTCATGGAGCCCTGGATTAGCATCGCCCAAAAGCAGGGATTCCGCATCCTGATGGAGAGCCACTCAACTCGCAGCGAGGCCGCCAGCGATACGCTGGACGGCCCCACCCTCGCCGCGATGTTCCGCGCCGAGGCGCGGGCCGCCGAGATGATCAATCAGAACCCCGGCAGGTACGCACATTATTTGGCTCGAGAAGCCAAGGGCCTCCTCGAACCTCAC
>Ga0081538_10003282_pt1 | contig 15355 bp, 14 predicted proteins | sample TabmetS5T2R1_FD_71022 | JGI IMG/M metagenome (GOLD analysis project Ga0081538, IMG submission 71022) | Tabebuia heterophylla rhizosphere microbial communities from the University of Puerto Rico - S5T2R1 | ecosystem: Host-associated > Plants > Roots > Rhizosphere ... | reverse complement strand
CCGGAGATGGGACGGGCGCTGGCGCCGTGGGCGGCTGCTCGGCCTGGGTGGTCGCCGCCCCACTGGGCTGGGGAGCAGCCGGCGGCACAGGCTCGTCCGACGCGACGAGCGAGCTCGGCAGCACGAGCGCGGCGACGAGCGCGTACACCGACGTCAGCAGAGCCAGATGCCTCACGGGGGTGACCACCCTAATCCCTGAGTCTTACGCACGCGCCGCCGGAAAGGATCGGCCGAACTTGGCCTATCGGTGCAGATCCGAGCATGGCCCATCGGCTTCGAATTATGATATAACTACGATTACGATATAATTCCATGCAGAAACGCCTGACACGAGACCAACGCCGGGAGCGGACACGCACCGATCTCCTCGCGGCGGCGCGACAGGTCTTCCTCGAGCGCGGGTTCCACGGCGCGTCCCTCGAGGAGATCAGCAGCGCGGCCGGCTACACCACGGGCGCCCTGCAGTCGAATTTCGAGTCCAAGGACCAGCTCTTCTTGGCCGTCTTCGACGAGTACAGCGCTTCGCGTGTGCGCTCGTTGGTTGAGGCCGTGCTTGATGAGGCCAGCTTCGAGGAGGGCGTCCGTGCTGCAGCTCGTCTCGCCTGGGAGGCGACCCTCGACGAGCCGCGCTGGAACCCGCTACTCGTGGAGTTCTGGACTCATGCGGCTCGCCGTGAGCCGACTCGGCGAGCGATGTCCGAACGCCACGAGCGGGCGATGGACGCCATCGCCACCTTGATCGACGAGCTCGGGCGGCGCCACGGCGTGGAGTACGTAATCCCCGCCCGCGAGGTGGCACGGGGCTCGGCGGCCCTCGTCCGCGGGATGGTGCTCGAGCGCGTACTCGACCCGGACGTCGGCGACTCCGCCCAGTTCGAGGAGATGTGGACGGCGATGACCATGGGTCTGGCCCGACCTCGGAAGGAGAACCTAGGCAAATGACCGCCACCGCCACCGCCACCGCGACCGCCGACGGCAGCCAGCTGCACCGCATTCGCACTCTTGCCGCCAGGCTGGCGGAGCGCGACCGCTGGTCGCGCGACGAGCTCCTCGCATATCAGCAAGAGCGTCTCCGAGGCCTGGTCCGCGACGCGGTGACGAACTCGCCCTACTACCGCGACGTGCTCGGCCGGGACGCCGGACGCGATCCCGTTCTGCTCGAGGAGCTGCCCAAACTGCCGAAGGCGACCCTGATGGAGCATTTCGACGAGCTGGTCACCGACCAGCGGGTGACCCTCGCGGGCATCCAGGCTCATCTCGAGGGCGCGGATCCCGACGCGCTCTTCCTCGGTCGCTACCGCGTGCTGTCCACCTCGGGAACCACCGGGCTTCGCGGCGTCGTCGTCATGGGCGGGGAGGAGTTCGAAACGTGGATCGCACTGACCATGCGCGTCCTTGCCAAGATCGGCCTCCTTCCGGAGACGCGCCTTGCCGCTCTCGGAGCTCCCAGCCCGCTCCACTGGACGAACCAGCTGTTTTCAGCCCTTCGGGCCGGTCGCAAGGGCGCCCCGCGCCTGTCTGTGCTCAGTCCGATCGAAGAGACGACGGACGCCCTCGACGCCTACCAGCCCGAAGCCCTGCTCGGCTACCCGTCGTTCCACGGCGTGCTCGCTCAGGAGCAGCTCGAGGGCAGACTGAGCATCCGACCCTCGGTCGTTGGCTGTGGCGGTGAGGCGGTGACGGGGGACGTGGCCCGGCGTATAGATGCGGCCTGGGGCATTCGGCCCACCGTCATCTACGCCGCGACCGAGGCTCCGATCCTCGCCGCCGGCTCGAAGGAACACGCCCTGCTGGAGATCCCGGAGGACGTGGTGATCGTGGAGGTCGTCGACGAGCGAGACGGGCCGGTGCCGCCCGGAACCGCCGGCGCAAAGGTGCTCGTGACCAACCTCGTCAACCGAGTGCAGCCGCTGATCCGCTACGAGCTGTCGGACGCGGTCACGCCGGCCGGCGGCGCGAACCCGACGGGGAGGCCGTACGCGTGCATCGCAGGCGTGGAGGGACGCGCCGCCGACACGCTCGAGCTGCCCTCGCGGAACGGTGGGGTGGTGGCGGTGCACCCGGTCCGGCTCGGAGCGCCGTTCGCCGGGCTTCTCGCCGTGCGCCAGTTCCAGATCCTCCACGACGAGTCGGGCATCACAGTCCACGCGGTCCTGCGCGATCCGGCCGCCGTGGATGTGCTCCAACACGTCCGCGCCGCGCTGGTCGAGGCGCTGGAGGAGGCAGGAGCGGTGCCTCCGCGGGTCCGCGTGGAGGCGGTGACCGAGATCGAGCGCGAGCCCGGGCCTGCGGCGAAGTTCCGGATCGTCAAGTCGAGCGTCGCCGGCAAGCGGCCCGGCTAGGGACGGCGAGGTCTCGGCTACGGAGCCGCCGGGGCGCGATCGCGGGCCGCGGGACGCGCGCCGTCGCCCGCCCCATCCGAACCGTGGGCGTCGACCTCGTGGACGAGCGTGCTCACGGAGTCGCGGACCGACAGCTTGTGCAGCAGCGCGAGCCTGGACGCCCGGTCGGCGTCATGGTCGCGGAGCGCAGCCATGATGCCCTCGTGCTCACGCTGGGAGATGGCGAGTCGCTCCGGGACCATGCGAAACACCCGCTGGAAGCCGGAATGGCGCTGCCAGATCTCCATCGTCAGCTCGCGCAACATGTCGTTGCCGCAGCGGGCCACGATCATGCGGTGGAACTCCTGATTGAGGTCGGAGAAGGCCGGGCCGTCCTGTGCCTCGACGGCCGCCTTCATCTCGGCCATTAGCCGGTCGAGCTGGGTCAGCTCGGCGTCGGTGATGCGCTCAGCTGCCAGGCCCGTGGCGATGCTCTCCAGATGCGAGCGGATGAAGTAGGTCTCCTCGACCTCCTTGGCCGTGAGCGTGGTGACTCTCGCCCCACGGTAGGGAGCGGTTTCGACCAACCCGTCTCGCTCGAGCATGCGCAGCGCTTCGCGGACGGGGATGTCACTGGCCCGGTACTGGTTCGCCACGTCGCGCATCACGAGACGCGTGCCGGGCCCGATGTCGTTGGAGAGGATGCGCTCACGAAGGGCGCTGTAGATCGCGTGCGATTTCAGGTTGGTCACGAGCCGTGTCCTCGCTTGAGTACCGGTATGCGAGGGAGAACATATCTGATATGTTCGCCCAGCACTTGCGGGGGTTGAGGGAATGGAGCGGGGATGAAGAAGGTGTTGGCAGTGGTCGCGGCACTGGCGCTTTGCCTTGCGGCGTGCGGGGGCGATGACGACTCGGGAGGCGAAGGCGGTGGTGGCAACATCCGGGTCGCCCTCGGCGACATCGAGGGGGTCGAGACGCTCGCCCTCCTGATCGCCCTGGAGCGGGTGCGCGAGCGGGGCACCCAGGTCGAGCTGGTAGAGCTCGCCGACGAGGACCTCGCCAACCAGGCCGTGGTCGGCGGGCAGGCGGATATGGGGCTCGGTGCGCCGTACGGTCTGATCGAGAGCGCCGGCGCTCCACTGCGGATCGTCTGCCAGCTGCAGCGCCTGCGCTTCTTCCCCGTTGTCGACAAGGCCACCTATCCCGACTGGCAGTCGCTCGACGGTGAGACCTTCACCGTGCACTCCCGCGGCTCTACGAGCGAGGCGCTCGCCCAGCTGATCGAGGAGGAGGAGGGCATCGAGTTCGGAAAGATCAGCTACGTGCCGGGTGCCGAGGTGCGCGCGACCGCGCTGCTGCGCGGCAATGTCAAGGCCGCAATGCTCGACATTCCGACGAAGAACTTCGTCATGTCCGAGGAGCCCGGCAAGTTCCTGGTCCTCCCGGCGCCCGAGACCGGCGCGAGCGACGAGGTGTTGTTCGGCAACAGCGAGTGGATGCAGCAGAACCAGGAGTCGGTCCAGGTCCTGCTCGAGGAGATCCTCACGGTCTGGCGCTCCATGGTCGACGATCCTTCGTTCGTTCAGAAGGAGCGGGAGCGGCTCGGGCTCGTGCCCGACCTGCCGCCCGAGCTCGAGAAGGAGCTGCTGCCCTACTACGAGCAGGCTGCCGAGGAGGGTCTGTTCACTCAGGACTGCGGTGGCGAGGCCGCCGCGCAGGAGGACTTCGAGTTCTACAGCGCCGCGGGCCAGCTCAAAGGTGACCCGGCGGACCTTCGGGTCGAGGACTTCTGGAGCCTCGACCAGCTCGAGGGCGCGGTGAGCTCGGTGAGGGAATCGGGCAGCTGACGGTGGAGGCCGGGTCCGCCGTCGGGTCCGTCCGGATCCGCGCCGGCCGCGCGGCGGCCGGGCTGACCAGCCCGTGGGTGCTGAAGAGCGCGTCGATCCTGTTCGTGCTCGGCCTGTGGCAATGGGCCGGCACCGTGCCGGTGAGCATCGCCTTTCCCTCGTGCACCGAGACGCTCGCCGCGCTATGGGACATGCTGGTGGACGGTACGCTCGCTAGCGCCTACGCCGAGACCGCGGGCCCCCTCATCGTCGGCATCCTGCTCACCGGCGTCGGCGGCGTCCTCGCCGGGCTCGTCATGGGGCTCTCGCGGCGGGCCGAGTGGCTGGGGCTGCCCCTGTTCATCGTTTTGCAGGCATCGCCGTCGGCGGCGATCGTCCCGCTGATCACCTTCATCTACGGCATCGGCTTCACGGCCAAGGTGTTCGCGGTGGTGCTGCTCAGCGCACCCGTGATCGTGCTCAACTCGTACCGCGGCATCGCCAACACTCCGCGGTCGCTGCTGGAGATGAGCAGCGCATTCCTGGCCAGCCGCTGGCAGCGGATCTGGAAGGTGGTCATCCCGGCGGGCAGCGGCCTGATCTTCGCCGGGCTGCGGCTCGGGGTCGCCCAGGGTTTCACCGGGGCGATCCTCGCCGAGCTGATCATCACGCCCACCGGCGTCGGCGACCTGATCACCTACTACCGGTCCGTCGCCGACTATCCGGCGATGTTCGCGTCCATCCTGTCGATCATCGTGGTCGCGAGCGTCAGCGTGACCCTGCTCCAGCGCGCGGAGCAGCGCCTCTTCCGCCCGGAGATGAGGGCCCTATGACGCGGAGCGCGAGCATTACCTCCCGGCCCGGGGCGGGCGATTCGACGCAGGACGCTCGCGGGCCCGCCGTTCGGGTCGTCGATCTCACCAAGGACTTCCCGGGTGGGGTCCGTGCCCTCGGCGGCGTCACCTTCGACGTGCCGAGGGGCGAGCTCACCTGCATCATCGGTCCCAGCGGGTGCGGGAAGACCACGACGCTGAAGATCATCGCCGGACTGGTCGAGGCGACATCGGGGCGGGTCGAGGTCGACGGCACACCCGTCACCGGGCCCGGCCCCGACCGGGCGTTCGTGTTCCAGGATTTCGCCCTCATGCCGTGGGCGACCGTGCTCCGCAACGTCGCCTTCGGCCTGGAGCTGCGCGGCGTGCCGCGCAGGGAGCGTGAGGAGACCGCGCGCGAGTACGTGGAGAAGGTGGGGCTCACCGGCTTCGAGGACGCGTACCCGCACCAGCTCTCCGGTGGAATGAGGCAACGCGTCGGGCTCGCCCGGGCCTTGGCCGTGGACGCCGAGATCCTGCTGATGGACGAGCCCTTCGCGTCGGTCGACGAGCAGATCCGCCGCAAGTTCCAGGAGGACCTGCTGCGGCTGCTCAGCCACGAGGAGAAGACGGTGATCTTCGTGACCCACTCGATCGAGGAGGCCGTCTACGTCTCCGATCAGGTCGTCATCTTGACCCGGGGCCCCGGCCGGGTGTCGAAGGCGGTCCGCCCCGGTGTCGACCGCAGCGGTGACTCCGACAGCATCCGGCGCAGCGAGGCCTACCTCGATTGGGTCGAGCGGATCTGGGGCGAGCTCCAGGGCTACCTGGAGAAGTGACGTGGAGCTTCGCGGTCACCGGATCCCGATGGCGTTCTCGCTGCTGGTGTGGTTCGCGCTCTGGGAGGTCGTCGGCCGGCTCGACCTGGTGTCGCTGCTCCCGCCGTTCACCGACGTGCTCGCGGCTCTCGTCGAGGTGGTTCCGTCACCGACCTTCGTCGACGCCGCCTGGATCACCCTGCAGGCCTTCGTGATCGGGATGGGGCTGTCCTTCGCCGTCGGCATCGGCGTCGGCATCCTGATGGGCACCAGCCGTGCGGTCGGCTCTGTGATGGGGATGTGGGTGAACATCTTCGAGAGCTCGCCCCTCACCGCCGTCGTGCCGGCGCTTATGGCGCTGCTCGGCTTCGGGCTGCCGACGATGATCGTGACCGTGTTCCTGTTCTCGGTCTGGGTGATCGCCCTCGACACCCAAGTCGGCGTGGAGCGAGTCAACCCATCGCTTGTCGAGATGGGGCGGTCCTTCGGCGCCACGAAGCGGGTGCTGTACTCCCGGATCATCCTGCTGGCGGCTCTGCCCGAGCTGCTGGCCGGCATCCGGCTCGGCCTGATCCGCGGGCTGAAGGGGGTCGTGATCGGACAGCTGCTGATCGCCGTCGTCGGTGTGGGCTACCTGTTCGAGCTCTACTCCCGCAGCTTCTTGATGCCGGAGTTCTGGGCGCTTTTGATCGTCCTGTTCGGCTTCGCCTTCCTCGCCGCCGAGGTGGTCGCCTACTTCGAACGAAAGGTGTCGTTCTATGCATCGAGCCGTTGACCGACTGAGCGGCTACGCGATTGCGGCACCCCCCATCACGACCGTCGCCGTTGCCGGCACGGATGCGGTTTTCCCCGTCGCGCGGGTGTACTGCGTCGGGCGCAACTACGCCGAGCACTCGATCGAGATGGGCCACGACCCGGACCGCGAGCCCCCTTTCTTCTTCATGAAGCCGGCCGACGCGGTCGTGCAGACGGACAGGCTGCCGTTTCCCACCCGGACGCGGGAGCTGCACCACGAGATCGAGCTGGTGGTGGCGCTCGGCCAGGGCGGCCGCGACATCCCGGTGGAGCGGGCCCTCGACCACGTCTTCGGGTACGCGGTGGGGCTGGACATGACGCGGCGCGACATGCAGGCGGCGGCGAAAAAGGCAGGCCGCCCCTGGGACATGGCCAAGGGCTTCGACCAGTCCGCCCCCACCGGCGCGATCCATGCCGTGGAGGAGATCGGCCACCCGACCGCGGGAGCCGTCTGGCTACGGATAAACGGGCAGCCGCGCCAGGAGGGCGACCTCGCCCAGCAGATCTGGAAGGTGCCCGAGACGATCAGCCTCCTGAGCAGGCTCGTCACGTTGCGTCCCGGCGATCTGATCATGACCGGGACGCCCAAGGGGGTCGGCCCGGTCGAGCCGGGCGACCATCTCGAGGGTCACATCGACGGCGTGGGCGAGCTGAGCGTCAGCTACGAACCCTGAGCCCGCCGCCGGGACAGGTCAGAACACCGGCGTCTCGGTGTAGGTGCCGAACACGCGTTGGAGCGATTCGACGATCTCGCCTTCGGTGCAGTGGGCCCGGGCGGCGTCGAGCAGCGGCTCCATCAGGTTGACCTCGCCGGCGGCGGCCTCGCGCAGCCCGGCGAGGGCGCGCTCGGCGGCCGCTGCGTCCCGGCCGGCGCGCACTGCTTTGACGCGGTCCATCTGCTTGCGCTCGAGCTCGGGCGGGATGCGCAGGATCTGAAGCGGCGGCTCGCCCTCCTGCTGGTAGCGGTTTACGCCCACGATGGTCCGTTCGCCGCGCTCGATCTCCTCCTGCAACCTAAAGCTGGCCTCGGCGATCTCGCGCTGCGGGTAGTTCTGCTTGATCGCCTCCACCATGCCGCCCAGCTCGTCGATCTTCCCGAAGTAGCCGTACGCCGCCTCCTCCATCCGATCGGTCAGCGCCTCGACGAAATAGGAGCCGCCCAGTGGATCGATCGTGTTCGCCACTCCGGTCTCGTGAGCCAGGATCTGCTGAGTGCGGAGCGCAACGCGCACGGCCTCCTCGGTCGGTAGGGCCAGTGCCTCGTCGAACGAGTTCGTGTGGAGCGACTGCGTACCGCCCAGCACGGCCGACAAGGCCTCGGTCGCGGTTCGGACCACGTTGTTCAGCGGCTGCTGGGCCGTGAGCGACACGCCCGCGGTCTGGCTGTGGAAGCGCATCAGAAGCGAGCGCTCGTCGCGCGCTCCGTAGGTGTCGCGCAGCTCCCTGGCCCAGATCCGCCGCGCGGCCCGGTACTTGGCGATCTCCTCGAAGAAGTCGATGTGGGCGTTGAAAAAGAAACTGAGCCGCGGAGCGAACTCGTCGACCTCGAGGCCGCGCTCGAGCGCCCGCTCGACGTAGGTGAAGCCGTCCTTGAGAGTGAATGCCAGCTCCTGCTGGGCCGTCGAGCCGGCCTCTCGTATGTGGTAGCCGCTGATGCTGATCGGGTGCCAGCGCGGCATGCGGCGCGCGCAGAACTCGATCATGTCCGTGACCAGCCGCATCGCGGGGTCGATCGGGAAGCACCACTCCTTCTGCGCGATGTACTCCTTGAGGATGTCCGTCTGGATCGTCCCGGCCAGCCGCTCCGGCCCCACCCCCTGCCGCTCCGCAGCCACCACGTAGAAGGCCAGCATCACCGCCGCGGGGGCGTTGATCGTCATCGACACCGAGACGTCGCCCAGCGGGATGCCGCGGAACAGCGTCTCCATGTCATCGAGGCTGTCGACGGCCACCCCCTCCCGGCCGACCTCGCCCAGCGACCGCGGATGGTCCGAGTCGTGGCCCATCAGCGACGGCATGTCGAACGCCGTCGACAGGCCCGTCTGGCCGTGGTCGAGGAGATAGCGGAAGCGCTCGTTCGTCTCCTCCGCCGTGCCGAAGCCCGCGAACTGGCGCATCGTCCACAACCGCCCCCGGTACATCGACGGATACACCCCGCGGGTGTACGGAAACTCGCCGGGCAGGCCGATCTGCTCCGGGTCCGGCAGGTCGGCCGAGGTGTACAACGGCTCGACCCGCTCACCCGAGAGGGTCGTGAACAGCGCATCCCGCTCCGGTGTGCGCGCGTACTTTTCGCGGTACCAGCGCTCGGCGTCCGTGAGCGGCCTCGGCTCGACAGCCATCGAGCGAAGTCTAGGCCCGGATCCGCGGGATCCGGGCCCGGCCCGTCAGGCGGCCGCTTCGTCCCGTGCAGCCGCGGCGCCGGCGGCCAGCTCGCGCAGCGTGAGCGCCGCGGTCCAGGCGAAGTCGCGCGCGCCGAGGCCGCGTCCGGAGTCGGGCACGAAGTACTCGCGCATCCCGCCCCCTTCGACCGCGGCGAGCATCTGCCCGCGCAGCATCGCGGCCGCATCGGCGTCGCCCCTGTGTTCGAGCGCCCAGGCCGACAGCCAGGTGATGTTGGTCCACACCGGCCCGCGCCAGTAGTTGCGCGGCGAGCGCTCGGGGTGGTCGCGATCCAGCGACCGCACGCCGTAGGGCGAGGCGAGCGCCCCGCTCGTCACGAGCCTGCTCACCGCGCGCACCTGGGCCTCCTCGAGGCCGGGGGCCATAGCGGCGAGCGCCGAGCCCGCGCTCGTCACCTCGAGCGTCGACTCGTCGGTCATGTCCAGGGCGCGGATCAGGCCGTCGGAATCGGCGCGGGCACGTAGCGCGGCGGCCACCCGCTCGCAGCTCTTGCTGCTCTCCTCGGCGATGCGAGGCTCGAGGAGTCGCTCGGCGAGCCATGCCAGGTCGTGGCAGGCGCGGGCAAGGATTCCGCTGAAGCCCGGGTCGAGGACCCGGAAGGGGCCGGAACGCGCCAGGCGCGTCTGCGCCCAGCCGGCCTCGGTGCCGCGCCGCACGAGGCTGAGGAAGCGGCGGTAGTGCTCGTCGGTCGGGCGTTCCGCCGCGTCGACCGAGTGCGTGTCGCGGCGGTGCACCACGCTCACCTCCGGCATCACTCGCCAGAGCGGCGCATCCCACTCGACCGAGTTGTCGCGACCCGACTCCCACGGATGGATCAGCACCGGCTCGCCCATGCCGCGCGGGTCGCGCTCCTCCAGCAGGAAGCGGTGCCAGCCGAGCAGCGGCCGCAGCAGGGCGCGGGCGCGTTCCTCGTCGGGATGCGCCTCGAAGAGCATGCGCATGCAGGTGGCGGCCAGCGGCGGCTGGGTGATGCCGGAGATGCGCCGGCCGTCGACACTGAAGCGCTTGCCCCACCAGCGCGGGCCGGGCAGGTAGCGCGCATAGGGCCGGACCACGGAGGTGAGGATTCCGCGAAGCCGCCCGTTGACCCTGTCGGGCACGCGCGTGTGGAAGGCGATGTGGGGAATCATGCCCTGGCCGTCCCGCGCGCCCGCGAGCGTCTCGAGCTCGGTCCACGCCCGCGCCGGCTCGAGCTCCGCCCAGCCGAGGGCGGCGAGCGCCGAGTCCCAGTTCCACTGGTGCGGGTACGTGGCCTGCGACGGGACCGTATAGCCGCCCTTGTCGTTGCCGCGCAGCACGTTCGCGGCCATCGTCCGCAGGTCGTGCGCCAGGAGAGGGATCACCTCGCCGATCGTGTGTTCAGAAGTTGGTCGGTCGGCAACGATCGTCGCCCAACGGGCGGACGGCCGCGCAGATACTGAAATCGAATTCATTCCTTTCACCGTAGTCGGGGGCCGTGAAGGCCGCATCAAGCGAACGCTCACGGGCATACAGGTCTTGTGAAGGGCGCCCGAGCACGACGGGGCGGCGGATTCCTTTGTCGGGGTCGGTGTCATGTCGTTTGCCCTCCTGTGGGCGGATGATGGGGCGTACCATCCTGCGCCGAAAAGGCGCATTCCGATAGGCACCCAAGGGTGAGAATCGCCATACCCAAGCGAGATCGGGTCGCCCGCAGCGTCAGCGGCGCAGGCTCGGGAATCTCCGCGGACGACGCGAGCGCGCCGCCGCGTACCCTCCACCGCCCGCCAGGAGCAACAGCGCCCCGGCCGCTCCGGCGACCTTGATGCGCCGCCCGAGCTTGTCGAAGCGCATGATGCGCCAGCCCTCCTCCCGGGCGATGCGCTGGAGAGTAGCGTCCGGGTTCACGGCAACCGGGTGGCCCACGACGCGCAGCATCGGAAGGTCGGACTCCGAGTCCGAATAAGCGTAGGACTCGGCGAGGTCGATGCCCTCCCTGGCCGCGAGCTGACGGATCGCCTCCGCCTTGCCCTCCCGGTAGGTGAACGGGCCGTCGGCCCTGCCTGTGTAGACGCCGTCCTTCACCTCGCTGCGCATGCCGATGCCGCCGTCCAGCACGAGCACCTGGGCCAGCACCTCCGCCAGCTCCTGAGATGCTGCCGTGACGATGTACGCTCGCCGGCCCGCGTCCTGGTGGGCGTAGGCCTCCTCCAGCACTTCGTGGTACAGCAGCGGCAGCACCCCCGCGAGCACGTGCGGCCCGAGCCGCGCGAGGTCGACGACGCGCTGGCCCGCGATCGCCTCGAGTACCCGCTGCTTGAGCTCCTCGGTGCCCTCGTCGGTCGAGCCCCGTAGACGGAACCTGATGTTCGCCCACGCGTCCTTCGCGAGCTGCCGCCGAGACAGCATGCCCGTCGTGTAGGCGGCGCGCGCGAAGTGGAGGGCGCTCGAGCCCTCGATCAGAGTCTTGTCGAGGTCGAAGAAGGCGGCGCCCTGACGGGCCACTATGGCCCCTCAGCCGCCATTGACCTCGATGATCATCGCGTCCCCCTGGCCGCCGCCCGAGCAGATGGCGGCGCAGCCGAGCCCGCCGCCGCGACGGCGCAGCTCGAGCGCGAGCGTCATCAGGATTCGGGCGCCGCTCGCTCCGATGGGGTGGCCGAGCGCGATGGCGCCGCCGTTCACGTTCACCTTCGACTCGTCCACGCCGAGCATGCGCATCGAGTTCAGCGCGACCGACGCAAACGCCTCGTTGATCTCGAACAGGTCGATGTCGTCCACCGACAGCCCGGCCTTCTCGAGGGCCTTGGTCGCCGCGTTGGCCGGCGTGCGGGCGAGGTACGGGAACTCGTCCGCCACCGCCGCCTGGGACACGATCGTGGCAAGCGGCGCACGATCGTTGCGCCTGGCCCAATCGTCGGAGCTGAGCACCAGGGCGCCGGCCCCGTCGTTCACGCCCGGGGCGTTGCCGGCGGTGTGCGCGCCGTCCTTGTTGAAGGCGCCGCGCAGCTTCGACAAGGACTCGAGCGAGCTCTCGCGCCGCGGCGCCTCGTCGACCTCGACGCTGGTGTCGCCCTTCTTGGTCGCGATCGTGACCGAGACGATCTCCTCGGGCAGCCGTCCCTCGTCGGTCGCCTGGATCGCGAGCTCGTGGGAGCGCAGCGCGAACTTGTCCATGTCGGCGCGCGTTATCTCGAGCTCCGCGCCCACCTCGTCGGCCTCCGCGCCCATGTGCTTTCCGGTGAATGGGTTCGTGAGCCCGTCATGGACCATGCCGTCGAGCGCCTTGGCGTCCCCCATGCGGAAGCCGAAGCGGGCCTGCTTCAGCAGGTAGGGGGCGTTCGACATCGACTCCATTCCCCCGGCCACCGCCAGGTCGAGGTCGCCGGCGCGCACCGACTGGTCGACCATCCCCGCGGAGCGCAGCCCGGAGGCGCACACCTTGTTGACCGTCTCCGAGGAGACCTCCTTGGGGATGCCCGCCTTGATCTGCGCCTGGCGGCTCGGGATCTGTCCCTGGCCGGCCTGCAGCACCTGGCCGAAGACGACGTGCTCAACCTGCTCCGGCGCCACTTCGGCGCGCTCGAGAGCGGCGCCGATCGCCCTGCCGCCCAGCTCCGTCGCGTCGAGGGGCGACAGGCCGCCGCCGAGCTTGCCGAACGGCGTGCGGGCGGCGCCGAGGATCACGGTCTTGGACATCGGTGGGTCTCCTTTGGGCTGGGCGATCTAAGCGGGAGGTCAACGATATCCGGGGCGGCGCCGTGGGTAGACTGCCGCGGCCGTGGCCAACCTGACCGTCACAGCCCGCAGAGGCGCCCCCGCGGACACCGCCGCCGACACCAGGGTGGTGGGCCTCTTCGAGGGCGAGCAGCCCGCCGAGCCGACGATCCGGCGGCTCGTGGACCTCGGCGAGGCGAAGCCCGGCCTGAAGAAGGTCGCCCTGACGCACGAGGCCGCGCCGGGCGGGGGCGAACGGCGCGTGCTCGTGGCCGGCCTCGGCAAGCGCGCCGAGTTCGATGCCGAGCGGGCTCGCGTCGCCGCCGCCGCGGCGGGCGAGCGCGCGAAGGAGCTGGGCGCGGTGTCGCTCTCCTGGGCGGCACCGACGGGTGACGGCGTCGCCGGCGCCCTCGTCGAGGGCACCCTGCTGCGCCTTTACAGCTTCGATCGCTTCAAGTCCGATCGCGACGAAAACGAAGACGGCGGCATCGAGTCGCTCGAGATCGCGGGCGAGGACGTGGATGCCGAGGAGGTGGAGCGCGCTCGCGTGGCGACGGTCGCCGCCAACGCGGCCCGTGACCTGCAGAACCTCCCGGGCAACGTCGCCACTCCCACGTTTCTCGCCGAGCGCGCGGCGGAGATCGCGGAGCAGCACACCGCGCTCGAGGTCGAGCTCCTCGACCGCGAGGCGATAGTGGCGCGTGGGATGGGGGCCTTCGCGGCCGTGGCCCAGGGCACCTACGCCGAGCCGCGCCTGATCGTGCTGCGGTACCGGCCCGCCGACGCAAGGGGGCCGCACGTCGGCTTCGTGGGCAAGGCCGTGACCTTCGACACCGGCGGCATCTCCATCAAGCCCAGCGCCAAGATGCAGGAGATGAAGTTCGACATGTCCGGCGGCGCCGCCGTGATCGAATCGATCGGCGCCGTCGCCGAGCTGGGGCTTCCTTCCACCATCACCGCCGTGGTCCCCGCCACCGAGAACATGCCGAGCGGCCGGTCCGTCAAGCCGGGCGACATCGTCACCGCGATGAACGGCAAGACGATCGAGGTGAACAACACCGACGCCGAGGGAAGGCTGATCCTCGCAGACGCCCTCTGTTACGCCGTGGAGCAGGGCGTCGAGCGGATCGTCGACCTCGCCACACTCACCGGCGCGATCCTCGTGGCGCTCGGCCACACCTACGCCGGGCTGTTCTCGAACGACGATGACTGGTGCGCCCAGGTCGAATCGGCCTGCGCCGGCACCGGCGAGATCGGCTGGCGGATGCCGCTGCACACGGAGTTCTTCGAACTGACGAAGGGCCAGTACGCGGACCTCACGAACGCCTCCGATCAGAGGGTCGCGATGTCGAGCTACGCGGCGGAGTTCCTGCGTCAGTTCGTCGACGACCGGCCCTGGGTGCACATGGACATCGCCGGCACCGCCTGGGGCCTGTCTCGCAACTACACGGGCAAGGGCGCTTCGGGGTTCGGGACCCGCGCCCTAATCGAGCTGGCGCGGCGCGTTTCCGCCTGAGCCTCGCCTCAGGCCGTTGTGTGACATCGATCACACAAGCGTTTAATCGATAACAACTCTGGCTACGGTCCTCCCGTTAGTCGAGACATGCCGCCCCGGCCATTTTTGGCTGGGCGGCGGGAACCCGGCCCTGATCGCGTGTCCACTTTTCCGCGCGGTCACGGCAAGCCCTGGCGGTGCGGGAGGAGCGCCAGCCGGGCAGTTTCACCCGGAGGTGATTCGTCTTTGTTACGAAGACGAGCGTTTTTTGCGTGCGTCTGCGTCGCGGGAGCGGCGACGGCCGCGCCTGCCGCGGCTGAGGCGCGGCCGGCTGAGCAACTGCGGATGTCGAGCACGGACGCGTTCGTGCCGGCCTCGAAGCTGCCGCGAACGGGGCTGCAGAGCTCCTATCTGAGCCTCCACCGGAAGGCTGATCGGAGGGGCGCCGAGCCCGGCCGAAACATCCTTCTGGAAGGCGTCAAGACCGAAAACGGACGCGTGCGTGCGGCAAAGCGGGAGGAGCTGCGCCGCTCGAAACGGATCCTGAGGCGACAAGCTGCCCCCGCGCCGCAAGCGAGCCCGGCGCTGGAGGCAATCGCGGCCTGCGAGTCGGGCGGTGACCCGACCGCCATCGGCGGCGGAGGCCTCTACCGCGGCAAGTACCAGTTCACCTACGAGACGTGGCAGTCGGTGGGCGGCAGCGGCGATCCGGCAGCTGCCCCCGAGGCCGAGCAGGACCGTCGCGCGGCCCTCCTGCTGGCCCGTGACGGCGCAGGCCAGTGGCCGGTCTGCGGCGGCTGAGGCAGGGGGAACCTCATGAAGAAGAAGGCACTCATCCTGGGGGCGTGCGCGTGCGCGCTCGCGCCCGCGGCGAGTCCCGCGCTCGCCCAGGAGCCGGCCGGCGCTGAGGAGGTAACCGGCGCCGACCCCGCCACCGGCACGATGGCACCCGGGGCGCGTCCGGCGGGCGAGCGGCTCCAGAAGGCCTACGCGCGCTGGCGGCGCAAGCTCCGCCGCTACGACGTGTGGCACGGGCGCGACCTCGTCCAGGCCGCGCGCGAGGAGCTGCGGCCGCCGAGCGCCGGCGAGCTGAGCCACTCCATCCATCGGATGCAGCGACGCTTCCACCGCTTCCTGCGCACCCCACAGGGACGGGCGGCGCGGTTCCGGCTGAAGGTCCGCGATATCCCGACCTGGGGCCGAAGCC
>Ga0081538_10003281_pt1 | contig 15363 bp, 15 predicted proteins | sample TabmetS5T2R1_FD_71022 | JGI IMG/M metagenome (GOLD analysis project Ga0081538, IMG submission 71022) | Tabebuia heterophylla rhizosphere microbial communities from the University of Puerto Rico - S5T2R1 | ecosystem: Host-associated > Plants > Roots > Rhizosphere ... | reverse complement strand
GAGGAGCGGCTGACGGTGGTGCACGCATTCGACGCGCCCGACGTCGTGGCCGGTCAGGGGACCGTGGGCCTCGAGATCGCCGATCGTGCGCCGGACGTCAGGCTGGTCGTGGTCCCGCTTGGGGGCGGGGGGCTGGCCGCGGGGATCGGGCTGGCGGTGGCCGCAAGGCTGCCGAAGGCGCGGGTGGTAGGTGTGCAGGCGGCGGGCTGCGCCCCCTACATCGACTCTCTCGTCGCTCACCGCCCGATCGGGGCCCGCTCCGCGAATACGCTGTGTGACGGCATCGCCGTCAAGCGCCCGGGCGACTTCACGCTGCCCTTGGTCGAGCGCTACCTCGACGAGGTCGTGACCGTCACGGACGACGAGGTGGCCCAGGCGATGGTGCTGCTCCTGGAGCGCTCGAAGCTGGTGGTTGAGGGTGCGGGAGCCGTGGCGGTGGCGGCGCTCATGCAGGGCCGCGTCGAGGCCCCCGCGAGTGGAGAGGTGTGCGCGGTGCTCTCCGGCGGCAACGTGGACGCCTCGCTCCTCTCGGAGTGCATCCGGCTCGGCGAGACCGCCGCCGGCCGGCGGATGGTCCTCTCCACCGTGGTTCCCGACCGCCCCGGCGCCCTCGCGGGCCTGCTCCGCGTCGTCGCGGACCACGGCGGCAACGTCGTCGACGTCGAGCACCTGCGCGACGGCATCGAGATCCACGTGCGCGAGACCGCGATCAAGCTCGTGCTCCAGACCCGCGGCCGGGAGAACAACCAGGAGATTCTCGACGCGGCGCGCGCCGAGGGCTTCTCGGTACGGGTCGAGCGCGACGCGTAGCACTCTGGTGCGCATAAGTCGACGTGCCTTTGTCCAGCGCTCGGGTGCCGCCGCCGCTGTGGCGGCAACGGCCGGCTGGCCATCGATCGCACGCGCGGCGACAGGTCTGCGCAAGTGCGTCGCGATGGACTCCCTCAACCACGGCGGCGACGTTGAGGATCTGCGGGTGAACGGGAACCTCGAGAAGCTGCTCGCCCTCGGCACGCGCTGGGTGAGGATCTGGATCCGCTGGGACAAGGCGCAGCTGTACCCGTCCGCATTCGTGCCCATGACGGCGCTCGACGGACCGCTCAACAACGCCGCAGTCTGCGGCTCCGGCTGTGGCCTTGGCTACGTCCAGGCGATCGACGAGCAGATCGCCCTGGCTCGCGCGGCCGGTTTGAACGTGATCCTCACGACCTGGTTCTTCCCCCGCTGGGCGAACGACACGGCCGACAAGCCGGCCGACTGGGCGCGCGAGGATCGCGGTTCCGCGACCACTCCGCTCGATCGGCTGAAGCCGCTGGAGTGGCGGATCCCTGTCGGACAGCTCGGCACGACCGGCCACTACGGGCGCTGGCTCGGCTGGCTCATGGACCGATACGAAGGCTACGGGCGCAACTTGGTGCTCGAGATCATGAACGAGCCGAACGGCCACCTGTGGCCCCAGCAGGGCCCCAGCGTGACAGGGGATCCGTACGGGCCCGGCGAGGTCACGGTCGGCTCGCACGTGGCGGAGATGATCGCCACCGCCCGTGCGCTCAGCGCCGAGCGCGGGCACCGCATCCACGTGGCGGCCCCGGCGCTCTCAGACCGCGCGCGCCCCAATGACCGGCTCTTCACCACACTCGAGACGGCAGTGCCGGACACCCTCGAAGCCCTCGACGGGCTCGGCTTCCCCGCGACTCCTAGCTTCATCTGGACGCACCACAACTACTCGGACATCGAGCACGACATTCCGTCTCCCACGCGCGCCGAGTCCGTTCGCGACCTGCTTCGCGGACGATGGCGGGGAAGGGGCGGACCCGGCGACCCGCGCGTCTGGCTCACCGAGGGCGGGGCGCGCCTCGGCTCGGGGGAGGTGAGCGACCTCACGAGGCAGGCGGAGCTCGTGGCCGCCTCCTGGACCCGCATGAGCGCGGCCGCGGGCATCGAGTTGTTCTCCAACTACCTCATGTACGCGGACCCGGTGGCGAACTCGGGGCTGTGCGAGAGCATCGTCGCCGGCGGTGTGCCCCGGCCGGTGTGGAACGTGTTCCGGGGCTTCCCGTCGTTCGCCTAGCGCTCAACCGTCGTCATACCGGCCGGCGCGTAGCGGTCGCCGGCGGTCACGCCGGGCGCGAATGTCTCATTCAGCGCCGTGAGCTGCTCGGCGCTGAGCCGCACGTCCACGGCGGCCGCGTTCTCCTCCAGGTAGCGGATTCGCTTGGTGCCGGGGATCGGCGCCACGTCGTCGCCCTGGTGAAGCAGCCAGGCGAGCGCCAACTGCGCCGGGGTGCAGCCGACCTCCTCGGCGATCGCGCGCGCTCGCTCGACCAGCCGAAGGTTGCGTTCGCGGTTCTCACGCTGGAAGCGGGGGACCGAGCGGCGGAAGTCGTCGTCGGCCGTGATCTCGAGGGCGCCCGTGAGCTCGCCGCGGCCAAGCGGACTGTACGGCACGATCCCCACGCCCAGCTCCCGGGCCGCCGGGACGATCTCGGCCTCGAGCCCGCGCGTGAACAGCGACCACTCGCTCTGAAGCGCCGCGATCGGATGCACCGCACAGGCCGCGCGGAGGGTCTCCACGCTCACCTCGCTGAGTCCGAGGTGCTGGACCTTCCCCTCGCGCACGAGCTCGGCCATCGCGCCGACGCTCTCCTCGATCGGGACGTCCGGGCTGCGGCGGTGCATGTAGTAGAGATCGATCCGCTCGACGCCGAGCCGCCGCAGAGAGGCGTCGCAGGCCTCGCGAATCCACTCGGGCCGGTTGTCGACCCAGCGCCTCTCGCCCTCCCGCCGGTTCCCGAACTTGGTGGCGAGCTGAACCTCGTCGCGGCGGTCTCGGATGGCTCGCCCGACAAGCTCCTCGTTGTGGCCGTCGCCGTACATGTCGGCCGTGTCGAGGAACGTCACCCCGATGTCGAAGGCGCGCCGGATCGTGGCGATCGATTCCTCGTCGTCCGCTGGCCCGTAGAACTCCGACATGCCCATGCAACCGAGGCCCATCGCGGACACGGTCAGGGCGCCAAGCTGATGCTGCGCGGTTGTCATTCCACCGAAGCTACTACGCTCATCCGCGAATGCGGATTGCGCCCGAGGTGGCCGAGGCTCTCGCCCACCGGCGGCCGGTGGTGGCGCTCGAGAGCACCCTGATCAGCCACGGCCTGCCACGCCCGCGCAACCTTGGGATCGCGCACGAGGTGGAGGCGAAGGTTCGGGACGGGGGCGCCGTGCCGGCCACCGTTGCGCTCGTCGCCGGCGAGGCCCGGCTCGGACTCGACGAGGAGGCGCTGCGCGCAATCGCGAGCCGCGAGGACGTGGCCAAGTGCGGGGTGCGTGATCTCGCCCCGGTGGCCGCGCGGAGGGGATACGGGGCGACAACGGTGGCGGCCACCGCGCACCTCGCCGCCCGTGCCGGGATAAGGGTCTTTGCCACCGGCGGTCTCGGCGGGATTCATCGCCGAGCGCGCGACACCTGGGACGAGTCGGCGGATCTCGACACGCTCGCGCGCACCGGCATCGTCGTGGTTTGCGCGGGGGTGAAGTCGATACTCGATGTGGGGGCCACGCTCGAGCGGCTCGAGACCCTCGGCGTGACAGTGCTCGGCTATGGGACGGACCGCTTTCCCGGTTTCTATCTCTCCGACTCCGGGCACCCCGTGCCGTGGCGAGTGGATTCGCCCCGCGAGGTCGCAGCGGTGCTCGCGGCGCAGGCGGAGCTCGGTACCGACGGCCGCGCCGTCATCGTCGCCAACCCGCTCTCGAGCGAGGAGCAGCTGGACCCGGAGCTGCACGACCGCGTCCTGTCCGACGGGCTGATGGCCGCCGATCGCGAGGGCGTGGCCGGCAAGGAGGTCACGCCCTTCCTGCTGGACTTCCTACACCGCGGTACGGCGGGCGAAAGTCTCGCGGCGAATCTCAGGTTGGTCGTCCGCAACGCGGCGCTGGCGGCGGAGATCGCTGCAGCGGTGGCGAGCGAGTGACCGGCATCGAGAACGCTCGCGGTCCGGCCGATCGGGCCGGCGGTGGGCCGCGGATCGTCGTGCTCGGCGACGTGATGGTCGACGTCGTGGCCCACCTCGACGGCCCGGTCGCGCCCGGCAGCGACGCGCCGGCGCGGATCGCCTTCCGTGGCGGCGGGTCGGCGGCCAACGTGGCGGCCTGGCTCGCCGCGGCGGGGACCCGGCCCGCTCTCGTGGCGCGGGTCGGCGAGGACGAGCGCGGTCGTTCCGCTGGCGCGGAGCTGCGGGCCGCAGGCGTGGATACCCGCCTGACCGCCGATCCCGAGCGACCCACCGGCACGTGTGTCGTGCTGGTCGCACCCGGCGGCGAGCGCACGATGATCCCGGACGCCGCCGCCGGGGACAGCCTCGCCCACGCCGACCTGCCGGACGAGCTGCTCGCTCCCGGGCGCCATCTCCACGTCGCGGGCTACGCGCTGCTGCGCGACGGCTCGCGAGCGGCGGCGCTCTCCGCCATCGAGCGCGCGCGGGCGGGTGGGATGACCGTCTCGCTCGACCCCTCCTCGGCCGCCCTCCTGTCGCCGGCGTTCTTCGACCTGACGCCCGGCACCGACCTCCTGCTTCCGAATGCGTCCGAGGCGACGGCGTTGTCCGGCGAATCCGACCCCGAGCGGGCGGCCCGCCGGCTCGCTGGGAGGGTGCCCGAGGTCGTGGTCAAGCTGGGCGAGCTCGGAGCGCTGTGGACCGACGGCCGCGAGACGCGGCGCGTCGACGCGGCGGCCGTCCCGACGCCGATCGACACCACGGGCGCGGGCGACGCATTCGCCGCGGGCCTGCTCGCCGCGCGGCTCGAAGGTGCGTCGCCGGAGGACGCGCTGGCGGCCGGGTGCCGGCTGGCCGCGGAGGCAGTGGCGACGCTCGGGGCGCGGCCCGAGGTTTAGGGCGGTGCGCTCAGGCGAGTGCTGACTCGCGCCGGCGGCGGCGCACCCAGGCCGACGTCAGCCAGGCCGCCGCGCCGATCACGCCGATCGGCAGCGCGAGGGCAAGCACCCGGATCAGCACACCCGCGCTGCCGACCAGGAGGTCGCCGGCGTCGCCGATGGCGTCGTCGAAGGAACCGCCCACGCCGCCCTGGCTTCCGTCCGGGCCGTCTTCCGGGACCAGCAGGCTGACCATCACCACCGCGTAGTCGGTCCGCAGCCGCAGATCGCGCAGCTGTGCGCGCAGCCCGTTGATCTCGCCGGCGACGAGGTCCAGCCGGCGCCGGATCGCCTCGGCCTCCTCGTCGGTGTCCGCGTCCTCGAGCCTGCGGAGCAGGCTCCGCCGTTCGGCCCTGGCCGCCTCGAGCCGGTCCTTCGCGGTCACGTGCCGCCGGGTCACGTCGCGGCCCTCCTGCGTCTGGCGGATGACCGGGGCGAGCTGGGCCAGATCTCGCAGCGCCGGGCGCAGGCGGTCCGCCGGGATGCGGAGCGAGAAGTCGCCGCCCCCGCCGTCCTGGCCCGTGTCCACCGAGGAGCTGAGCACGAAGCCGCCGTGGCGGTTCGTCACGGCCGTGACGTCCTCCGCCACGCGAGCCATCTCGTCAAGCGGCACCTCCAGGTCGAGCGAGACCGAGCGCTCGATCCTACGATCGCTCTGGCCCGGGGCGAAGCCACCGTCGCCGGGCGGCGGGACCGGCACGACGCCGCCAGAGGCGCCTTGATCGGAGGGAGCCTGGAGGCGGGACTCGCCCGCGACGCTGCCACCGCCTCCGCCTCCATCGCTCGCGCCGCCACCGCCCTGGCCGTCCGGGCCGCCCGGACCGGCCAGCGTGACCGCGAGAACGATCGGCAGGAGGATCGCCCCGACGACGCCGGCGGCCGGCAGCCACCGCCGGCCCACGAGCAGGACGCGCCTCGGCGTCTCGCGCAGCGACGCGCCCGTCGCGTGCGCCCGGGCGCGCGCCGAGCCTGGCTCCGGCGGAAAGCCGGCCTGGACTTGGGCGCCCAGGCGCTCCGCGAAGGCGGGGTCGGGAGCGGCGGAGTCGGCCTGTAGTGCCAGGGCGAGCTCCTGCATCTCCCGCGTGCGCGGGTCATCGTCGTGGGCCGCGCCGGACGCGAGCGCCCGGTCGATCGCGGCGAGGTCGCGCTGGATCACCGCGCCGTTTCCGTTCCGCTCACTCATGACAGGCCTTTCGCAGCTTGGTGATGGTGCGGTGGAGTCGCGTGCCGGCGTTCGACTCGGACAGCCCGAGAATCCGGCCGATCTCCGCGTTCGAGAGGCCGCCGGCGAACTTGAGGGCAACCAGGTCCCGCTCGCGGCCGTCGAGCGAGGCGAGCGCGGCGCGTACAACCACGCGCCGTCGCGCGAGCTCGGCCTGCTCGTCGAGAGCGGCCGTGGCGAGGTCCGCCGGCTCGGCCTCGAGGCCGGCGCTTCGCTTGCGGCGCCGCAGCTCGTCGAGGGCCGCGTTGCGGGCGATCCCGAGCAGCCAGGCTTCCGGGGAGCCGCGCCGGGACCGATATGCGCGGCGCTTTCGGTAGGCGCGCTCGAAGGCCTGGGCGGTTACGTCCTCGGCGGCGGCGCGGTCGCGCAGCAGCGAGGCCACGTACGCGTACACCCGGGGAAGGTTCGTTCGTAGAGCGACGCGAACGTCTCGACATCGGAGCCCGCGACTGTGGGCATGCGCTCCGCTACGGCCTCGTCCACGCCCGTACTACGACCGAGACCGGATTCCGTCACGTAGCCAGTGTCTCAGTGCCAGCTGCCGGGGTCGCCGGCTGTCACCCGCTACGCTGGTGCCCAAGCGGGGGTCCGGGCATGATGAGAGTCACGGTGGCACGACTTCTGATTCCCGGCGCGATCGCGGCAGTGCTCGCTCTCGCGCCGGCAAGCCAGGCCCAGCTCGGGGGCGAGCAGCTCACGTCGTCGTGGGCCACCCTGAATATCTGCAACTCCACCCAACTCGGCGCGCGTGCGCAGCTGGCAGGCGACGGCTCGACGAAGGAGCTCTACGTCCGCTTCACGGCCCAGTGGCTCAGCCCGACGGGATGGGTTGCGCTGAGCGGCGCCGCGACCTCCCCGTGGCAGTACGCCGGCTCGGCCGAATACACCTGGGGCCAGGCCGGCTGGACGTTCGCGATCAACGCTCCGCCCGGCCAGAACTATCAGGTGCGTGCGCTGGCCGAGCTCCAGTGGCGTGGCGCCGGAGGACGCTCGGAGACGCGCGTCACCGGCGGCTGCACCGTCGGCGGTTAGATCATCTAAGCGCGTCCGGCCGAAAGCGCGCGGCGCGCGGCCAGGATCAGTTCGGGAGCGGGCCGCGACCCGCTCGTCTCGAGGACGATCGCCTTCGCCGCTCGTCTCGCCTCGCTGCCCATGTGGCCGAGGTGCGCCGGCCGCGGCACGTAACCGATGAAGCGCAGGCCGGGCGCCGCCGGCTCTCCCAGAACCGCGCGCGGCACGCCGCGCTCGTGGAGCACGCCCAGGTGCCCCACCAAGGGCTCAAGCCCGCAGCGATAGCCGGTTGCCGCGATCACCGCGTCGGGCTCGATCCGGGTGCCGTCGGCGAGCTCGACGGCGGTCTCGTCGAGCGCCTCCACGCCCGCGACGACCTCGATGCGCCGCTCCTTGATCGCCTCGATCATCTCCTCGTCGACGATCGCCGGCGCCACGCTCAGCCGCTTCAGTCGGCTGAACACCCCCTCCTCGGGTTGCGGCAGGCCGTACTCGGTCAGGTCCCCAAGTTCCTTTTCCCTGACGCGCTTCATGATGCCGTCCGCCCTGTGCGTCGGCAGCCGCAGCATCGCGTTTGCGAGTAGGGGCCCGATCGCGGAGCGCACGATGATGTTGGGCGGCGTGCGGACCGCGAGTCGCACGCGTGCCGCTCCGTTCTCGGCGAGCTCGTACGCGATCTCCATGCCGGAGCATCCCGGTCCCACGACCAGTACGTCCTGCCCGCGGAAGGGCGTCGCGTTGCGGTACTCGGCCGAGTGGAGCAGCCGCCCCTGGAAGCGCTCCCGTCCCGGCCACTCGGGCAGATACGGCGTGTGCTCGTAGCCGCTCGCGACGATCACCTGATCCGCAGGCACGTCGCCGGTCGAGGTCCGGAGTATCCAGCCGCGGCCGCCCCGGTCGATCCGCTCGAGCCGGGTGCCAAGCCGCACGTCGATGCCGTTGAGAGCGGCGTACTCCTCCAGGTATCGCACCATGTCGTCGCGCGAGGGGAACATCCCGGTGCCGCGCGCGAATCGCGCTCCGGGAAGGTTGGAGAACGGACGGCTCGAGTTCAGCCGCAGCCGGTCGTAGCGGCCGCGCCACGACGAGCCGACGGCGTCCGCCTGCTCGAGCACCAGGGCACGAATCCCCCTGCGGCCGAGCTCGGCCGCCGAGGCCAGTCCCGCCGGGCCCGCACCAACCACCACTACTCGTCGATCGTTCACATAAACACGGACGTCGGCGGGCCCGTGCGTATTCCCCCGCCTCGGGGAACCTTCGCCGCCCGGCGGTTGTAGACGGTCCAGTGAGACGCATCGCCTTTGCCACGTTTCTCGCCGCGCTCGTGCTCTCGCCCGCCGCGGCCGCCAAGGGGCCGCATGCGTCCGTGTCGCCGGCGCCGAACGGCGTCGAGCCCGGGCGGCCGTGGGTGGCGACGCTCACGCTGCTCGAGTACGGAAGGCGCCAGGTCGCGGCGGCGCGCCCGACCGTGATCCTGCGCAGCGGCGACGACACGTTGACGGTGGTTCCGAAGCGCCTCGGGACACACGTCCCGAGGTTCGAGAACGTGCTTGCCGAGGCGCGCTATCGGCTGCGCGTCGCGTTCCCGCGTGAGGGGCGCTGGTCCTTCACGGTGCTCGACGGCACCCCGGCAAACCTGCGTTTCCGCTTTCCCCGGGTGCGCGTTGGCGGCAGCTCCGAGGGCGTGACCCGGGACTACGTGGCGTTCCCCGCCGGCAGTCCGGAGGAGGCGCCCGTCCGCGGCGGGCCGCTGCCGCCGCAGGTCGTCTCAGTGCCCGCGGACGAGTCGGACGGCGGCGGGGCCGGTCTCTGGATCCTGGCCGGGCTGCCGCTCGCCTGCGCGGGGATTCTCGCGCTGCGCGAGCGCCGCCGGCGCACCTCCTGAGCCCAAGCCGGGCGAACTTGGGTAATGCTTCCGTAATGGTCGGCCTACGGACTGGTGACGAGACACGACAGGTGCCGCGGCGCCCCATGACGGGCGGGATGAAATGGTGGGGTTGGGGGGACGAGGGAATCTCGTTCACGCACAGCGACAAACCCGCCCTCGCCCCCTTCATCAAGCGCCATCTCGGGCTTGACGTAGGTCGCGAGACGACCCGGCCGGTCGCGTTCGATGATTTGGACATTCCCGAGCCGGCCCTGGCGCCGGAGCTGCGGGCGGCTCTGGAGGGGGCCGTCGGCGGAGAGCGGGTCTCGACCGAGCCTCTCGATCGGGTCGTTCACGCCCGAGGCAAGTGCCTGCGCGACCTGATTCGGCATCGGCGCGGCGATCTCGGCCGGGTCCCCGACGTGGTGGTTCGCCCCCGGGACGAGGACGAGGTGGCCGCACTGATGCGGGCGGCGCTGGACGGGGACGCCGTCCTCATCCCGTTCGGGGGAGGGACGAACATCTCCGGCAGCCTCGAGGCGCCGGAGAGCGAGACGCGGACCGTCATCTCGGTCGACATGGGCCTGATGGACGGGCTGCTCGGGATCGACGAGGAGTCCCGTCTCGCTCGTGTGCAGGCCGGGGTGCTGGGCCCCCGGCTCGAGGAGCAGGTGAACGCGCGAGGGTGGACTCTTGGGCACTTCCCGGACAGCTTCACCCACTCCACGCTCGGCGGTTGGATCGCGACCCGTTCATCCGGAATGCAGTCCGACAAGTACGGCGACGTCGCCGACCTGACTCGAGCGGTGCGCGTCGTTACTCCGGCCGGCGTGCTGGCCACCCGCCCGGTACCCCACACGTCCACGGGCCCGAGCGTCCGCGAGATGGTGCTGGGCAGCGAGGGACGCCTGGGGATCATCACGGAGGCGACAGTCCACGTCCATCGCGTGCCCGAGCGCCGCACGATCCTGGGCTACCTGTTTCCCTCCTGGTCCGAGGCGCTCGCTGCGATGCGCGAAATCGCGGAGGGCGAGGCGACGCCGTCGGTGACGCGCGTGTCCGACGCCTACGAGACCCAGTTCTCGTTCGCCACGAGGAAGGATCCCTCGCTGCTCGACCGTCTCAAGTCGAAGGCCCTCTCCGAGTACCTGGAGCGACGGCTCGACTTCGACCTCGAGGCCATGTGCCTGTCGTTCATCGGCTACGAGGGCAGCAAGGACCACGTCGCCGCCCAACGCAAGCTCGTCGGGCGGATCGTGTCCCGCCACGGGGGGCTGTGCGTCGGCAAGAGCCCCGGCGAGCTGTACGACCAGAAGAAGTTCGACACCCCCTACATCCGCGACTACCTACTGGATCGCGGCGCGCCGGGGGATGTGTCGGAGACGTCGGCACCTTGGAGCGCGCTCCCCACGCTCTACGACAACGTGATGGCGGCGGCGCGGAAGGCCTTCGACGAGATCGGTGTGCGCGGCTACATCATGTGCCATCTGTCGCACTCCTACCACGCGGGTGCGTGCCTCTACTTCACGTTCGCCTTCAAGCCCTCGGGAGAGCGGGACGTGCTCGAGGAGTACGACGTCGTCAAGTCCGCGATCCAGCAGACGTTCGTCGACTCGGGCGCCACGCTCTCGCACCACCACGCCGTCGGCACCGAGCACGCGCGGTGGCTAGAGGAGGACATCTCCGGCCCCGGCGTAGCGATGCTGAGAGCGCTCTTCGACGGCTTCGATCCCGGCGCGAACCTGAACCCGGGGAAGATCGTGGTCTCAGACCGGCACGTCCCGTCGCCTGAAGCCGACTAGGCCCAGCGCGGTAAGTGCCGTCGCGATCGCCGTGAGGGCGGCAAGCGGAGCGATGCTGAGGTCGGCCGCCGGCAGCAGCGGGACGTGGGTGAAGGGGGAGAGGTCCATGACCCAGTCGGGGAGCGACAGCAGCGGCCCGAGGTAGGCGAGGAGGAAGCAGGCGGCCAGGACGCCCCAGGCAGCCGACGCGGCGCGAGGGACGAGCCCAAACAGGGCGACGGCCGCTCCCACGAGCACCCAGACGGCGGGCGCCAGCGCGAGCGACGAGCCGAGCAGGAGCGGGAGCCGGCCGGCATCGTCGCTGGCGATCGCATCCGCCGCTCCGGCGCCCAGGCCGCACGCGCCGAGCACCAGGATCGTGCCGGCCACCGCCATGGCGATGTGGCCGGCCGCCCAGCGCGGCCGCGCGAGGGCCGTGGCAAGCAGCGGCTCGAGACGGCCGGCGGACTCCTCGCTGCGCATCCGCAGAACGGCCTGGATCGCAAAGCCGGTCCCGATCAGCGCCATGGAGAGCAGCGACACGGCGAGGTAGTTGTCCACGAGGCTGCCGCCCGCGCGGGCGAAGATGTCGTCCACCTGCTGGCTGTCGCCGAGGATGCTGTCGGCGTCCTGGCCGGTGAGACCGATCGACAGGCCGCCGAGGAAGAGCCCGGCCGCCCATCCGATGAGGGCGCCGCGATGCAGTCGCAGCGCGAACCCGAGCGGCCGGGTGAGTGCGGGCAGGGCGACCGGCGGACCCGGCCGGGGAGCGACGAGCCCCGCGCCGTCGTCCCTGCGACCGAGGAGCGCGAAGCCCGCCACAACCAGGGCCGCCCCGAAGCCGAGCAACAGGAGCAGCGGCCACCAGCGCTCGTCCGCGAACGGCCGCATGGACTGTCCCCAGCCGATCGGCGAGAGCCAGGAGAGGGTGCCGTTGCCCACGTCGCCGGCGGCGCGGAGCATGTAGGAGGCCCCGGTCACGGCGCCCACGATGCCGTAGGCGCCGGAGGTGCTCTGGCTGACCTGCATCGCTATGACCGCGACGCCGGCGAACAGCAGACCCACGCCCGCGAGCGAGGCGCCGAACGCGATCGACCCGGCAGCCGGCTGATCGAAGCCCATCATCGTCAGCGTGATCAGGGCGCCGAGAAGCAGGTTGGCGGCGACGACGACGACGAGCGCCGCGGCGGTCGGGGCGTTCCGCCCCACCACGCTCGCACGGACCAGCTCGCTGCGCCCGCTCTGCTCTTCGGCGCGCGTGTGCCGCCCGACCATGAACATGCTCATGAGGGCAGCCACGACGCCGCCGAAGGCGCCCCACTGCCAGGCCACGTCGCCTCCGACGTTTGTGACCGCGTAGGTGGGACCGACCATCGCGATCAGTCCCGGGTTGCCGGCTACCGTGGCCGCGTACTCGTTGCGCTCGGCCTGGGTGGGATAGAGCTCCTCGCTCTGCGCCGCCGTCGAGGCGATCAGCGCGACCATCACCAGCAGGTACACCGGGATCCGCAACCGCTCGCGGCGGACGATGAACCGGATCAGTGTGCCGGTGTTCGCGAGGGTAGTCATGCCGCCTCGGCCGGCTCGTCGCCGTAGTGGCGCAGGAAGAGCTCCTCCAGGGTCGGCGGCTGGCTCGTGAGGCTGCGGATCCCGAAGCGTGTGAGGTGCCGCAGCGCGTCGTCGAGGTGGCTCGTGTCGACGTCGAAGCGGGCGCGATGGTCGTCGACGTGGAGCGCGTGAACGCCCTCGAGCGCGGCCAGGTCCGCCGGCTCCCGGGCGGTCTCGACCGCGATGGAGGTCCGGGTCAGGTGGCGCAGGTCGCCCAGGCTGCCGCTCTCCACGGTCTTGCCGGCGCGGATGATGGTCACGCGGTCGCATAGCGCCTCGACCTCGGCGAGGATGTGGCTGGACAGCAGCACGGTCCGGCCGGCCTGCCGGAGTTCCTCGATGCACTCCTGGAAGACGCTCTCCTTCAGCGGATCGAGCCCGGACGTCGGCTCGTCGAGCAGGAGCAGCTCGACATCCGATGCCAGCGCCGCCACCAGCGCGACCTTCTGCCGGTTTCCCTTCGAGTACGCGCGCCCCTTCTTCGTCGGGTCGAGCTCGAAGCGTTCGAGCAGCTCGGCGCGCCGGGCGTGATCGAGGCCGCCGCGCAGGTTGCCGAGGAGGTCGATCGCCTCGCCGCCGGAGAGGTTGGGCCAGAGACTGACGTCGCCCGGTACGTACGCGAGGCGTCTGTGGAGCGCGACCGCGTCCGCCCACGGGTCGCCCCCCAGCAGGCGTGCCTCGCCCGCGTTGGCGCGCAGCAGCCCGAGGAGGATGCGGATGGTCGTGGACTTGCCGGCTCCGTTGGGCCCTAGGAAGCCGTGTACCTCACCCGTGGCGACCTCGAGGTCAAGGCCGTCGAGCGCCCGGACGCTGCCGAATGTCTTGACGAGGCCGGAGACGGAGATTGCATTCGCCATGTGAGGCAGTCTACACTGGCTTCAGAATTTTCTGAAAAGCAAGCACAACGTAGAATCACGACTCTCCCTATGGCCTCCGAAGACTCTTCCGCGAACGACGCAGTGCGCCGCTTCATCGAGCGCTTTGCGCTGCTGTTGACCGAGGCCGGCATGCCTCGAATGTCGGCCCGTGTGTTCGCCTGCATCCTCGCCGAGGACGAGGGCCAGCTCACCGCCGGCGAGCTCGCCGAGCGCCTCGAGGTCAGCCCGGCCGCGGTCTCCGGCGCGGTGCGCTACCTGACCCAGGTCGGCATGATCTTCCGTGCCCGCGAGCCGGGGGAGCGCCGTGATCACTACCGGCTTCACGACGACGTGTGGGCCGAGATGTACACCTCCCGCGCCGCGATCCTGGCGCGCTGGGAGAAAGCCCTGGCGGAGGGAGTGGAGCTGCTCGGCAGCGACCGCCCGGCCGGGCGCAGGATCGAGGAGACGCGCGAGTTCTTCGCCTTCCTGCGGGAGGAGCTGCCGGCCGTAATTCAGCGCTGGCGGGAGCGGACGCGCAGCGCAGCCGGTTCCTAGCCGGCTGCGCAGGTGCCCTCAAAAGTCGTAGTTGTCCGTACTGTCAGCGGTGGGGCGTGGCTTCTCGATGATGGGGCCGGAGCCGGATGAGGCAAACGCGGTGCTCGCGCTCAAGCCGGCCAGAGTGAGGCTCGCCAGGACACATGCGACCAGGGCTCTGAGGGTGTGCTTGTTAACCGACACGTGGTCTCCTTTCGTCAGTTGCCGTCACAACCTGTACGCCGGCATCGGCCGATCGGATGAGCCCCCGCGAAGGCCGGGCACGGCCAGGCCGGCTGCCCGCGACTGGCACAGCCGGGATCGTGTGCTCGTCTCGCCCCTACCGTGAGGCGATCTCTTCTCGCGCCGCGCGTTCCTCGAGGAAGGCCTTCATCGCGACGACGCTGCCGTCGCGCACGGTCCAGACCCACGACACGCGAACGTCGAGGTCCCCTTCGCCCAGCCTGCTGGCGCCGACGAGGCGTCCGAGCACGAGCACTTGCGAGCCGTGATCCTCGAAGCTCTCTGGTAGCGGCCGCAGACTCCGGTAGGTGATCCGAACGCGGCGAAACCATCGCCGAACTCCCTGATGGCCGACGGCGGGCCTCTCGCCCTCGAGGAAGCGGAGCACCGGAGACCAGCTGACGTCTCGGTCGACGAGCGAGAGAAGCTCCTCCAGATCGCCTTCCTGCCAGGCGAGGTATACGCGTCGCACCAGCTCGACGGTCTCGGCTCCCATCGGCCTCAGTGTCTCGCAGCGACACTCCCCAAGCAGGACTACTGCCTGAACCGCCGCATCGCGACCTTGATGTCGCTGCGCGAGCGGTGAGAGACGACGACGACCGCGCGCTGGCGCCCTCGTTGGGCCAGCATCCGTCGCCCCGCGCGGGACAGGCGCAGGCGCAGGCGCTCGCGACCGGCGCGCGCAGAGCGTGCCTCGGCAATGCCGATCGTCTTCGGTATCCCCCGGTCCCACCTACCCCCGGAAGTGGTGAGCGCTGCGCTTACGACTCCACGCCCGGGCGAGCGCACCCGCAGGATCGGGTCGCCGTTGGCGGCTTTGTCGATTCCGAGCAGGCGAAACGAGCGGCGGCGGCGCGGCGGAGAACCCTCGGTGAGCTCGTCCTCGAACTCGTCGAGCTCGTCGTCCCAGTCGTCGAGCTCGTCGTCCTCGAAGAGCTCGTCGGCGAGGCCGAGGTCCGGGTCCTGCGACTCGTCACCAAGCCCGTCTTGGTCCTCGTCCGGCTCGACGGTGGCGCCGAACAGCAGCTCGGTCCCGGTGCCGCCGTCCATGTGGCATGGCCCGCACGGCTCGGTCAACCACTGGACTGCGCCGTCCGGCCGCGGGCGCATCTTCACGCCCACGTCGACCTCGCCGGCCGGGAGAAGGAACCCGATCGAGTCGCCGGGCTCGACTCGCAGGTGCAGGTCCTGCGCCTCGTGCACCGCCGCGTCGCGCGACACGACCGGCAGCGGTGCGAAGTCGCCGACCGTCACGCCGATTCCGTCGCCGGCGGGGCTCAGCACGGCGATCCTCGGCTGCGCGGCGC
>Ga0081538_10003280_pt1 | contig 15363 bp, 12 predicted proteins | sample TabmetS5T2R1_FD_71022 | JGI IMG/M metagenome (GOLD analysis project Ga0081538, IMG submission 71022) | Tabebuia heterophylla rhizosphere microbial communities from the University of Puerto Rico - S5T2R1 | ecosystem: Host-associated > Plants > Roots > Rhizosphere ... | reverse complement strand
CGCCGACGTCAAGGTCGTTTTGCCATGATCGACATGGCCAATGGTGCCCACGTTGACATGGGGCTTCGTGCGCTGAAACTTCGCTTTCGCCATCCCCTCCCCCCTTTCTTGCCATTTACCATCTAGACATATCTGACATATTAGGACAAAGTCGACCTAGAGCTATCTCTAGCCAAACGACTGCATTGCTCTTCAGTAGAGAAGCGCTAGGGCGTCATAATTTCAGCGCACTTGTGTGCAGGAACTTCGTCATAAAAAGCAACTTGCATGGTAAATGTTGCACGCCCTTGCGTACGTGAACGCAGGTCTGTAGCATAACCAAACATCTCTGCCAAAGGCACCTGTGCGAGTATCACTTTCGCTCCAGCGCGTTCTTCCAGGCCGCGCACTTTTCCGCGCCGGCTATTCAGATCCCCAATGACATCCCCCATATATTCGTTGGGCACGACAACCTCGACGTTCATTATGGGCTCTAATATGCTTGGTTCTGCCTTCTTCGCAGTTTCTTTAAACGCCATAGACGCTGCAATTTTGAAGGCCAGCTCAGAGGAGTCTACCTCATGATAAGAGCCATCATACACAGAGACCTTCACGTCGACAACTGGATATCCGGCAACGATACCACGTTGCATTGCCTCTACGACACCAGCTTCCACAGCTGGGATATACTCCTTGGGGATAACCCCACCAACGACCGCATTCTCAAATGCAAAACCTTCCCCACGCTGCTGCGGCGCAAGGCGAAGTTTCACATGTCCATATTGCCCACGTCCACCACTTTGGCGGATAAACTTTCCCTCGCCTTCTGCCGCCCGACGAATTGACTCTTTGTAGGCAACTTGAGGACGCGCTACATTCGCTGTGACTTGGAATTCTCGCGCCAACCGATCTACCAAAATCTCTAGATGGAGTTCCCCCATACCGGCAATAATGGTTTGACCGGTTTCCTCATCAGTACTCACTCGAAAGGTCGGATCTTCCTGCGACATTTTGTGTAAGGAAACCGAAAGCTTGTCAGCATCCGCTTTGGTTTTTGGCTCAATGGCAACAGCCATCACTGGGGCAGGGAAAGTCATTGACTCAAGAATGACCGCCTTAGCTTCCTCACACAGCGTATCTCCCGTAATGGTATGTTTAAGCCCTACAACTGCCCCAATATCGCCGGCACGTATCTCTTTCACATCTTCACGTTTATTAGCATGCATGCGCACAATGCGCCCGATACGTTCTCGTTTCCCTCTGGATGAGTTGTAGACGTACGACCCAGCCTCTAATACCCCAGAATACACACGTACGAACACCAGTTGTCCAACATACGGATCGACCATAACTTTAAAGGCTAGAGCTGCAAAGGGGTCGTCATCCGAGGCTCGACGTGAGATTGGTTGGTGCGTACCAGGGTCAACCCCAGTAATGGCAGGGACGTCGACAGGAGAGGGTAAATAATCTACGATACCGTCCAGCAGTGGCTGGACCCCTTTATTGCGGAAAGATGCACCACAGAAGACAGGAGTAATTTGGTTACCAATCGTTCCACGGCGGATAGCACGCGTGAGGAGCGCATCAGGTACGATTTCCTCCCCAAGGTACTTTTCCATAACTTCTTCATCAAATTCTGCGAGCTCCTCAACGAGACGTAAGCGATACTCCTGTGCTTCCTCCAAAGACTCATCTGGGAGGTCAGCGGTACGGAAAGTAGCTCCCAGAGTGTCCTCCTCATAGATAATGGCTCGCATCTTGAGGAGATCGACTACCCCGCGAAAGCTGTCCTCAGCGCCCAAAGGCAACTGTAGAATAAGAGGATGTGCTCCCAGACGTTCCCGCATCATATCAACTGTACGAAAGAAATCAGCTCCAGAGCGGTCCAGCTTATTGACAAAAGCGATACGAGGGACATGGTATTTCTCGGCTTGGCGCCATACAGTTTCAGATTGCGGTTGTACCCCACCTACGGCACAGAAAAGTCCTACTGCACCATCCAACACCCGCAGGCTGCGCTCGACTTCAGCAGTAAAGTCTACATGACCCGGAGTATCAATGATGTTAATGAGATGATCGTGCCAGAAACAGGTGGTAGCAGCTGAAGTAATCGTGATCCCACGCTCCTGTTCCTGTACCATCCAGTCCATGGTGGCAGCGCCCTCATCAACCTCTCCTATACGGTGAGATTTACCAGTATAGTAAAGAATACGCTCGGTTGTCGTAGTTTTCCCCGCGTCAATATGCGCAATGATGCCGATATTTCGCATCTTTTCAAGAGACACTGAACGTGGCACAACATCCTCACTTCACTCTAGAGCAAGAATCATCTGAAGAGGGCACAACTTAGTGCCCCTTCCATACTCGTCAATCCTGGATGTAAAACGGGGAGGAAAAGAAAAAATGGCCAACAGACGGAGAAGCAGAGCAGTGATTACCAACGATAGTGTGCAAAGGCCTTATTTGCCTCTGCCATGCGATGCGTATCTTCTCGCTTTTTTACTGCACTACCGGTATTGTTATACGCATCAACAAGCTCTGCCGCCAAGCGACGCATCATACTACGCTCACCACGTGAGCGCGCACTCCCCACAATCCAACGCATACTTAAAGCCACACGCCTGTCTGGAGGGACATCAACAGGAATTTGATATGTCGATCCCCCCACTCTTCGCGACCGCACCTCAAGCACAGGCTTTACATTATCCACTGCCTGCCTGAATACTTTCAGTGGGTCCTCGCCTGTACGCTCTCTAACAATCTCTAAAGCGTCATACATAATACGCTCTGCGAGGCTCTTCTTGCCCTGTTTCATGAGAACATTAATACAACGGGTTATAAACAGGTCATTATATTTTGAATCCGGCAGCACTGGCCGCTTTGCCACAACTTTTCTTCGCGGCATGCACTTTCTCCAAAAAAAACAGGAGACAGCTTACAAAGTCACGGCTGCCTCCCGCGTTCTAACTACGATTTCTTTGCCCCGTATTTCGACCGGCTTTGCCTGCGGTTTTGCACCCCCATAGTATCCAAAGTACCACGGATAATATGATAGCGTACGCCAGGGAGATCCTTGACCCGCCCTCCACGAATCATAACAATAGCATGCTCTTGCAAGTTGTGCCCTACACCAGGGATATACGCCGTTACCTCAACTCCATTCGTCAACCGCACGCGCGCTACCTTCCTTAGCGCGGAGTTTGGCTTCTTTGGTGTCGAGGTATAGACCCTCGTACACACCCCACGTTTTTGAGGATTGCTACGCAATGCAGGGCTGGAGGTCTTTTTCTTCGTACGCTTCCGCCCTTTATGCACAAGCTGATGGATAGTAGGCATTAGGAACCTTTCACCAAGCTCAGGGAGTGCTATCTTTACCACGTATTCTATTATGCTGTCAAGGGATTGCTGTATGCTTCCCCTTCCATACTATCGGCGACAGACAATACATCCTCAGTCGTATCTGTATGTCCATTGTCTGACACCTCTGCCGTGGCTTCGCCACGCCCCTGAACATGGACACCATCGTAGAGTTCAACCAAATCCTCCTGGTGCTGGACGATACCTGTCCCGGCGGGAATAATACGTCCCATAATGACGTTCTCTTTGAGCCCTCGTAAGCGATCGATCATGCCACTCACAGCTGCCTGGGTCAACACCCGAGTCGTCTCCTGGAAAGACGCCGCGGAAATGAAGCTTTCTGTGCTCAGAGATGACTTAGTAATCCCTAGCAAGATAGGCTTCCCACGTGCTGGTGTTCCTCCCTCCTGCATGACGGCTTGATTGCGACGGGCAAAGATCGTCTTCGCTACTTGCTCCCCAACCAGGAAATCAGTATCTCCAGGATCCTCCACTACAACGCGCTTAAGCATTTGTTTCACAATCACCTCGATGTGCTTATCGTTAATCTGCACACCTTGGAGGCGATACACCTCTTGAATCTCATTCACGAGATACCGTTGTAGCTCTTTTTCACCTAAGATATCCAGGATATCATGGGGGTTCGCAGCACCGTCCATAAGCGGTTCACCGGCACGCACGCGGTCACCTTCGTGGACGTTCACGTACTTCCCCCGCGGGATGAGATACTCACGCTCTTCACCACTTTCAGCAGTAACCAGGACCTTGCGTGCACCTCTTTGAAAGCCCCCGAACCTGACCACACCATCAATTTCCGAAATGATCGCCTGTTCTTTCGGCTTCCGGGCCTCAAAAAGCTCTGCCACACGGGGTAAGCCACCAGTAATATCCTTAGTTTTTGTCGTCTCGCGCGGGATCTTCGCAATCGCATCTCCAGGCGAGACAGCTTCACCCTCCACCACCGAAATGTGGGCTCCTGCTGGCAGCAGGTACCGACCAACAGTCACATTATTTTCATCTCTGACCGAAATGCGCGGCTGGCGTTTCTCATCGTGATGATCAATGATAACTTTCTGGGAGAGCCCCGTCTGCTCATCAACTTCCTCCTGTACCGTTATACCTTCGACAATATCACCATAGGCGACACGGCCAGGCACCTCAGCCAGGATTGACAGCGTGTAAGGATCCCACTCAACCAGTTTCTCACCACGCTCAAGCTTCTGCCCATCTTTCACTTTGAGGCGAGCTCCATAGACGATCTGGTAGCGCTCTTTTTCACGCCCCTGCTCATCTTGAATCACCAGCAGACCATTACGGTTCATCACAACCATGGCACCCTCACGGCTGTGTACTGTACGCATGTTTTGATAACGCACAATCCCACTATTTTTTGCCTGGAGGGTACTCTGTTCAACTTGCCGGCTGGCGGTACCCCCGATGTGAAACGTCCGCATGGTGAGCTGCGTACCAGGTTCGCCAATTGACTGAGCCGCAATGACACCTATCGCCTCGCCGATTTCCACAAGGGCACCTGTGGCGAGATTACGCCCATAACACATAGCACATACACCAGTATCTAGCTCACACGTGAGCACAGAACGGATCTCAACACGCTCGCTACCAGCGTTTTCGAGACGCTCCACAGCCTCCTCATCAATGAGCATGTTGCGGGCTACTAGTATCTCGCCACTATAGGGGTCGATGACATCTTCTACAGCCACACGCCCCAAAACGCGTTCGCCGAGCGATTCGATAATTTCTCCACTCTGGACCAATGCTGTGGCGGTAATACCATTGCTTGTACTACAGTCCTGCTTCAACACGATAATATCTTGTGCTACATCAACAAGTCGGCGTGTTAAATATCCGGAGTTCGCCGTCTTCAGAGCCGTGTCTGCCAGCCCCTTCCTCGCACCATGGGTGGAGATAAAGTATTGCAAGACACTCAGCCCTTCACGGAAGTTGGCCGTAATGGGCGTCTCCATGATTTCCCCACTCGGCTTGGCCATTAAGCCGCGCATGCCAGCCAACTGACGAATCTGCTGCAAGCCACCACGCGCTCCAGAATTCGCCATAACGTAGATCGGGTTGAAATCATGGTGTGCGCCATTGCCACTATTCCCGTGCATCACGTCAAGATCTTCTCGCTCGAGCTCCTTAAACATCTCGTTAGAGACCTGCTCGGTAACCTGGGCCCAGATGTCCACAATTTTGTTATACCGTTCACCATTGGTAATAAGCCCTTCACGGTACTGATTCTCGACATCGATGACAGCCCGTCGTGCTTCCTCAACCAAAGGCTCTTTTAGTACTGGAATATGCATATCATCAATGCCAATGGACATTCCAGATTGGGTCGCATAGTAGAAGCCCAGCGCCTTGAGATCTTCTAAGAGCTGTACTGTACGCTCTTTCCCTACCCGCTGATAACACTCGGCAACCAAATCGGTTAATGAACTCTTGTCCATCTGGCGATTGACCCGGTTGAAACCGATTTCGGACGGTAAGATCTCGCTCAAAAGCACGCGCCCAACAGTCGTGGCGACGACCTCCCCATCCATGCGCACGCGAATGCGTGCTTGCAGCCCGACTTCACCCGTATCGTATGCGACACGTACTTCTTGCGGATTGGCAAAAAGCTTGCCTTCCCCCCGAGCTCCTCCGCGCTCTTTTGTTAGATAATAACAACCGAGGATAATATCCTGACTGGGCACAGCGAGCGGTTTCCCATGCGCAGCAGACAAAATATTATTCACGGAGAGCATTAATGTCTTGGCCTCAACTTGAGCCTCCACCGACAACGGCACATGCACGGCCATTTGATCGCCATCAAAATCAGCGTTAAAGGCTGCACAGACCAGAGGATGGATACGGATGGCTTTGCCTTCCACGAGCACGGGTTCAAAAGCCTGAATCCCAAGGCGATGAAGAGTTGGGGCACGGTTGAGCAAGACTGGATACTCCCGGATGATTTCATCGAGTGCGTCCCAGACCTCGGGCCTATCCTTTTCCACCATTTTCTTGGCGCTTTTGATCGTATTGACGTGACCTTGCTCCTCTAGCTTATGGTAGATAAAAGGCTTGAAGAGCTCTAAAGCCATCTTTTTGGGCAAACCACATTGATGGAGTTTCAACTCTGGCCCCACCACGATCACCGAACGACCAGAATAATCGACTCGCTTGCCCAACAGGTTTTGACGGAAACGTCCCTGTTTGCCTTTGAGCATATCGCTTAAAGACTTTAGCGGGCGTTTATTGGGTCCACGTAAGGCCCGCCCACGACGTCCATTATCAAAGAGTGCATCCACAGCCTCTTGGAGCATACGCTTTTCGTTCCGGATGATGATATCCGGTGCCCGCAATTCCTGCAGGCGAATCAACCGGTTGTTCCTGTTAATGACCCGACGATACAAATCGTTCAGATCCGATGTTGCGAACCGTCCACCGTCGAGCGGCACAAGAGGACGTAATTCTGGGGGGATGACAGGGATGACTTCGAGAATCATCCACTCCGGCCGATTCCCAGACTTGCGGAAAGCCTCAACCACTTTCAGGCGTTTGATCGTTTTCTTCCGCTTTTGTAGCGACACCGACTCCCGCATCTCAATGCGCAGCGTTTCTGCCAGAGCATCAAGATCTAAGCGACGGAGCAACTCACGGATGGCTTCAGCACCCATCCCAGCGACAAAACTGCCCTGCCCGTACTCACCGAGGAGTTCACGGTAACGCTCTTCCGTTAACAACTCATGCTCTTTCAGCCCTGTCGTGCGAGGATCAATAACCACATAGTTCTCGAAATAGAGAATCCGCTCCAACTCGCGTAATGACATATCCAGCAGGATCCCAATACGGCTAGGGATGCCCTTAAAGAACCAGACGTGCGATACTGGGCAAGCCAGCTCGATATGGCCCAGGCGTTCACGTCGTACCTTCGATTGGATCACCTCAACGCCGCACTTCTCACAGATGACCCCGCGGTGTTTCATCCGCTTGTATTTCCCACAATTGCACTCCCAATCTTTGACTGGACCAAAGATTTTGGCGCAAAACAACCCGTCACGCTCTGGCTTAAAGGTCCGGTAATTGATCGTTTCCGGCTTCTTGACCTCGCCATGAGACCAGGAGCGGATCTTCTGCGGAGAGGCAATGGAGATACGGATCGCACTGAAAGAGGTAGGGTCTTTGGGTTTCTCGAATAAGTTGAAAATGCTATCCAAAGGCATCCTCCTTCGCTATCAGCCTGCAACTATACACAGTGCTTAACCCCTAGTCTTTGCCTAGTCGATACCTTATGAGGGATACAGGCGCTATGAGACGCTTACTCGGACATTTCTTCGAGCTGCTCCTCCTGTGGCACATCCCCTGCCTCAAGCAACTCTACATCTAGCGCTAAACTCTGGAGTTCTTTAACCAATACATTGAACGATTCTGGCAAACTGGCTTCCAGAGTGTTCTCCCCTTTCACGATTGCTTCGTACATGCGGGTACGTCCAACTACGTCGTCGGACTTGACAGTTAGCATTTCCTGTAAGGTGCGCGCCGCACCATAGGCCTCGAGAGCCCATACCTCCATCTCACCCAAGCGCTGCCCACCAAATTGTGCTTTGCCCCCCAGAGGCTGTTGCGTCACCAGGGAGTATGGACCAGTGGAACGGGCGTGGATCTTGTCGTCTACAAGATGATGCAATTTCATCATATAAATTTGACCTACAACGACTTTCTGATCAAATGGTATACCCGTCTTGCCATCATAAAGCGTGACTCGTCCATCTTCCGGCAACCCTGCTTGACGTAGAGCAGTTTTGATATCCTCTTCAGTTGCCCCGTCAAACACTGGTGTCGCAACGCTCCAGTGCAACTGCTTGGCCGCCCATCCAAGATGGGTTTCCAAGATTTGCCCGACGTTCATCCGGGAAGGAACGCCTAAAGGGTTGAGGATCAGATCAACGGGCGTTCCGTTTTCTGTATAAGGCATATCTTCTTCGGGAACGATGATAGATACCACACCCTTATTACCATGTCGCCCAGCCATCTTGTCCCCAACACTCAGCTTGCGCTTCATGGCAATGTATACTTTGACCATCTTGATCACACCTGGGGGAAGTTCATCACCTCGCCGGAGCTTCGCAATTTTTTCCTCACGTACGGCTTGCAGAGCACGAATTTGCTCCCGCGCTGCCCCTTCAATATCCTCTATTCTCCTGCGCAGCCCCCCGGATTCTGTAACAGGGAGATCAAGAAAGGCTTTGCCTGCATGATTGGCCAAGAACGCTGCGGTCAGTGGTTCCCCCTTGCGCACCACAATCCCGCCGGCCTGATCATTCTCAATGTCCACCGCAGCACTTTGACCAACGAGCAGACTGCGGAGTTTTTTGTCGCGCTCTTCTTCGACAATTTTGATCTCGTCGTAGAAATCCTTTTCAATCCGTGCTACATCCTCTTCTTCAATAGCACGCGCACGTTCATCTTTCTCAGCACCACGCCGTGAGAACACGCGCACCCCCACCACAGTCCCTTCTATTCCAGGCGGCACGATCAATGAAGTATCCCGCACATCCCCAGCTTTCTCACCGAAGATAGCTTTTAGAAGCTTCTCCTCAGGGCTCAGCTGCGTTTCCCCTTTTGGGGTGATCTTACCTACAAGGATATCGCCTGGAGCAACCTTGGCACCAATACGGATGATGCCACTATCATCAAGATTCCTCAAGGCTTCCTCGCCTACATTGGGGATATCACGCGTAATCTCTTCTTTGCCCTGCTTTGTGTCACAGGCTTCAACTTCGAATTCCTCAATGTGAATAGAGGTAAAAATATCCTCCTTTACCACTCTCTCACTAATAACGATGGCGTCCTCAAAGTTATAGCCTCCCCAGGGCATAAAGGCGACCAAGACATTACGACCAAGGGCAAGTTCTCCTTGATCTGTAGACGGCCCATCAGCGAGCACTTGCCCCTTCTGCACGCGCTGTCCAAGGTGCACTACAGGCCGCTGATTAATACACGTGCTTTGATTCGAGCGCTGATATTTCACGAGCGAATAGATATCAACCCGTGGCTCTCCTCCCTCGCTGTCCTCGTCGACTCGGACAACAATACGTGTCGCATCGACGTTCACTACTTCGCCCGCAGTCTTGGCGAGCACCACAGCTCCCGAGTCTCGAGCTGCAATCGCCTCCATCCCTGTCCCCACAATAGGCGCCTCCGTACGCAATAAGGGGACGGCTTGACGTTGCATATTCGATCCCATCAAGGCCCGGTTCGCGTCGTCATTTTCGAGAAAGGGAATGAGAGACGCCGCGACACTGACAAGCTGTTTCGGTGATACGTCCATATAGTTGATCTCGTGCGGGGGTACTAAGACAAATTCTCCCCCCTTCCGCGCTGAGATCACATCACGTATAAAGTCACCTGTGTCCGTCACCTCAGCATTGGCTTGCGCAATGACGTACCGATCCTCCTCAATGGCCGAAAGAAACTCGATTTCATCTGTAACCCGGCCGTTCTCGACTTTACGGTACGGCGTCTCAATAAAACCAAAACGGTTTACTCGTGCATATGTGCTCAAAGAGGCAATCAAGCCAATATTTGGTCCCTCTGGAGTTTCAATGGGGCAAATACGCCCATAATGAGTTGGATGCACGTCGCGCACTTCGAAACCAGCTCTATCGCGTGTGAGACCACCAGGACCTAATGCAGACAGACGGCGTTTGTGGGTGATCTCCGATAGTGGATTGGTCTGATCCATGAATTGCGAGAGCTGGCTGCTGCCAAAGAACTCTTTTACCGCAGCGGTTACAGGTTTCGAATTAATAAGGTCATGTGGCATAGCCATCTCGAGGTCATGGATACTCATGCGCTCGCGAATGGCCCGTTCCATACGCACCAGACCAATGCGCAGTTGGTTCTCAAGGAGCTCACCCACTGAACGCACCCGGCGGTTACCAAGATGATCGATATCGTCTACAGCACCACCCCCCTGACGCAACGTCAGGAGGTAACGCACCACCTCAATAATGTCTTGCCTTGTGAGCATACGTATCTCAAGGGGTAGGTCGAGACCGAGCTTGGTATTTAATTTCAGTCGACCAATGCGAGAGAGATCATAACGTTTAGCATTAAAAAACAGATTATCAAAGAACAGACGAGCAGTATCTTTAGTTGGAATATCGCCCGGACGTAACCGTTTGTATATCTCGAGCAGGGCATCCTCTTGCGTCTCAAGGCGATCCGCAAGTAGGGTGATACGCAGCGACGCATCTGTACGCAATGGATCTAAGAAGAGCAAACGAAAATTCGTCACTCGCTTCGCCTTTAAGCGAGCCACATCATCGGCCGTGAGCTCATGATTAAGCTCAAAAAGTACTTCGCCCGTCGTGGGATCGATGATGTCATCAGCCACCACTTGCCCCCCGAGGCTGTCCTCTGCACAAGAAATCTCATCAACCGTGCTCGTGAGCAGACGGCGCAAAGCACTACGGGAAATCTTTCGCCCCGCACGAATGATCACTTCACCCGACTCTGGATCAATCACGTCATCCCGGCTCTGTTGTTGCATCAGAAGTTCTGATACCTTTTTATAAAAGGTATCACTTTGAGAATCATAGCGTATTGTTTCACTTTTATAGAAGGTTTGGAGGATGTCCCGCGACGACAACCCTAGAGCTCGTAACAGAATAGTTACTGGCAGCTTACGCCGTCGATCAATGCGTACATGCAACTGGTCTTTGATGTCAAACTCAAAATCGAGCCACGAACCTCTATAAGGAATAATACGAGCCGAATACAGCTGCTTGCCACTCGTTGTGCTGCGTCCCTTTTCCTGAGCGAAGAAAACCCCAGGCGAACGATGCAGTTGGCTGACGATGACCCGCTCAGTACCATTAACAATAAAGGTCCCTTTATCGGTCATTAAAGGAATTTCACCGAGATAAACCTTCTGCTCCTTGACATCACGAATAGTCGATGGCTCGCCATCAGCATTTTTCTCGCGCACCACAAGCCGCACCATCACTCGTAATGGATCAGCGTAGGTTATGCCTTTCTGACGGCACTCATCAACATCATACTTAGCATGGTAGATAAGAGGCCGGTGGGTGTTCTCGCTCACGACTCCAAACCCACCTAAGCCCTTATATTCACCTTCTTCTGATTCCCATACCCCGATTTCGTACCCAGCATATTCCAGCGAGGCCATTCCATTGAAATCGGCGATGGGGAAAACACTACGAAATACAGCCTCTAGGCCGCGATCCTCACGATCTAAAGGTGGACGTTCCTGCTGCAAAAAGCGTGCATAGGATTTTTGTTGTACCTCGATAAGATTGGGGAGATCGATGATCGTAGGGATACGCGCAAAGTCCCGTCGCTCCAAGTGCTCATGTCCATTCACCGCTGTGTCTTGCCCTATCATCATTACTCCTCATATGCAGAAGAGATACTATGCCTCTCCCCTCTGCCACCCTTATCTTCTGTTGCCAGCACTGGAAGAATACTACTTGATTTCAACAACCGCTCCTACTTCTTCCAGCTTCTGCCTAATTGACGCTGCTTCCTCTTTCGATATAGCCTGCTTCACGGGTTTTGGTGCTTCATCTACTAGGGCTTTTGCCTCTTTCAGTCCTAAGCCAGTAATAGTACGGACCTCTTTGATTACCTGAATTTTTTTATCTCCTGCGCTGGACAGAATTACATCAAATTCGGTTTGCTCTGCAGGTGCCTCTGCCACAGCCCCAGTCGCTGCTGTAGGCAGCATCGCCATGGGAGCCGCAGCCGTGACACCAAATTTTTCCTCGAGTTCTTTCACAAAGACCGAGAGCTCCAGCACAGTCATGTTTTCGATAAAATCCAGCACCTCTTCCTTTGTAATCGCCACTGCTCTTCTCTCCTATAGCAAATGCCTTCCGACGATCAGCTAGCCTTCTTGGCCGGCTTGCTCTTTGGCATCCTTTACTGCCTGTAAAACATACATAAGCTGCCGTAGCACTCCCTGCAATACACCCACGAGACCTGCCAGCGGACTTTGCATACTAGACAACATACGCCCCAATAGGACTTCCCGAGGAGGCAACTCCGCTAGCGCTATGATTTGTCCAGGAGAAAGTACTTGGCCCTCAACGAGCCCAACGCGCACATGCAGCTTGGGTTCCCTCTTGGCATACTCGGTAAGCGCTTTGGCCATAGCTACTGCATCACGCTGTGAGAACGCCACTGATGTTGGCCCCACAAAATGATCCACTAATGGTACAAAACCAGTTTCCTCTACGGCCCGCCGAGCCAGCGTATTTTTCACGACATGCAGCTCAACTGCGGCCTCGCGCAGCTGGCTGCGTAATTCTGCCAATTGCTGGACATTAAGTCCAGAATAGTCCGCAAGAATGGCTGCCTTGGCATCTACAAACTTCGTGTGCAGAGCTACAACCTTCTCCGCTTTTGCTGCTTTCGCAATCACGCCTTCTTCCTTATTTTCACCCCAGCCCCACATCTCATCAAGGCTATTTTAGTCTATTTCAGCGTATTTGCCACAAGCGCCTCATCCACTTTAACCCCGGGGCCCATCGTCGATGCTAGAGCAATGCTCTTCATGTACTTGCCTTTACTTGTTGCTGGTTTAAGGCGCACGAGGGTTTCCAAGAGTATATGGGCATTTTCTTCTAAAGACTCTACAGGGAAGCTGATCTTCCCAATCCCTGCATGCACAATGCCGGCACGATCAACCCGAAACTCGACCTTGCCGGCTTTAATCTCCCGGACGACTCGACCGATATCAAGCGCTACTGTGCCCGTTCTGGGATTCGGCATCAACCCTCGTGGACCAAGAATTTTGCCCAATCTCCCAACGACCCCCATCATGTCAGGAGTAGCCGCAGCTCGGTCAAAATCTAACCATCCCTCAGTGATTTTTTGTGCTAGCTCTTCAGCACCGACATAATCCGCACCTGCCTCAAACGCTTCTCGCTCTTTTTCGCCCTTGGCAAACACCAGCACCCGCGGGACCTTTCCCACACCATGTGGCAGCACTACACTGCCGCGCACCATCTGGTCCGCGTGCCTGGGGTTTACACCAAGGCGCACGGCCATTTCAACACTCTCATCGAATTTAGCAAAGGCAATATCCTTCACCAGCTGCAAGGCATCATGGAGCTCATACCTTCTACTCTTATCAAACTTTTTGCGCGCCTCCAGCATCTTCTTCCCGTGCAGTGCCATGCTCGTAGTCCTTCCTCGCGGCCGTATAGCTTCAATTAGTAATTTCAATTCCCATACTACGCGCCGTGCCAGCAATGATACGCACCGCGGCTTCTATGGTAATGGCGTTGAGATCTGCCATCTTCGTCTCAGCAATCTGGCGGACTTGCTCAGTTGTTACCTTACCAACTTTTTCACGACTTGGCGTACCCGTGCCTTTCACAACACCTGCTGCCTGTTTTAGCAAGGCAGAAGCTGGTGGTGATTTCGTAATAAACGAAAAGGAACGATCAGAGTAGACTGTGACGACAACTGGAGTGATCATGCCCGCTTGCGTTTGCGTTTGCGCGTTAAAAGCTTTACAAAACTCCATGATATTGACGCCATGCTGTCCAAGAGATGGCCCCACTGGTGGAGAGGGGGTAGCTTGCCCTGCTGGTACCTGCAATTTCACTTTTGCCACCACTTGCTTTGCCATGGTTACTCCACTCGTCTCAGACCACGACGTCTTTTAAACCAACTCGACCTGTAAGAACTCCAGCTCAACCGGGGTGGAACGCCCAAAAATACTCACCATAACTTTGAGCTTACCACGTTCAGGATTTACCTCTTTAATAACTCCTGTAAAGTTGGTAAACGGTCCGTCAATCACGCGCACGTTTTCCCCAAGCTCAAAGAGTACTTTCGGTCTTGGCTCTGCTGTCTCGCCGCGCATGTGTTTTTGGATCTGCATGACCTCTTCATCGGACAGAGGTGTAGGATCCTTTGCTCCCCCTAGGAGGCCGGTCACTTTAGGGGTATCTTTGATCACATACCAGATGTCATCATTCATCTCTGCTTCAATCAGGAGATACCCGGGAAAGAATTTGCGCGATGATACCTTGCGCTTTCCCCCTCTGACCTCGACCACATCCTCCATAGGCACAAGAATTTGTCCAACACGCTCGCGGAGTCCTGAGACATTTAAACGCTCTTCGAGACTGGTTTTCACCTTGTTCTCATAACCAGAATATGTATGTACAACGTACCACTGCTTGTTCATACCAAGCCGTCCTAGTGGTCATCTAAGAATACTATGAAGCACACTCGCCAACACCAAGTCTACAATGCCTAAGTACACAGAAATGATACCCACTGCCGCCAGCACCACCACCGTCGACGCCAGCGTTTCCTTACGCGAAGGGAACGTTACTTTGCGCAGCTCAGACCGTACATCTCGAAGAGCTTGCACGGCTTTCTCATACGTTTCTTTCACCATAACTTCATCTCAGTTGAGAACACAGCTTGTGACGGATAACAGTTCCACCAAGAATGCAGGCCAGGAGGGATTTGAACCCCCATCCCCCGGATTTGGAGTCCGGTGCTCTAACCGTTCGAGCTACTGGCCTGTATGCCTTCTCTCAATCAATATCGCCAGCTTACCTAGGCTACCGCGTTTCTCGGTGCGGGGTATGCTGGCGGCAAAAACGACAATATTTCTTGAATTCAAACCGATCAGGGGTACGACGCTTATTTTTTGTGGTTGTGTAGTTACGGCGTTTGCACTCATTGCACGCTAAGATCACCATCTCCCGCATAGCGCTTTCCTATCCTCAAGCAATCAGCCTCTTTTGATGAGAGAGTGCCCTCTACCGTGCTTGAGCACATCTGCAGAGTGTCCACTCTCTACGCCAGGATATCACTAACGACCCCGGCCCCCACCGTGCGCCCCCCCTCCCGAATGGCAAAGCGCAACTCCTTCTCTAACGCGATCGGCGTGATCAACTCCACCTGCACCGCCACATTGTCCCCCGGCATCACCCTCTCCGTCCCCCCCCGTAACGTCACCACCCCCCTCCCCTC
>Ga0081538_10003279_pt1 | contig 15367 bp, 14 predicted proteins | sample TabmetS5T2R1_FD_71022 | JGI IMG/M metagenome (GOLD analysis project Ga0081538, IMG submission 71022) | Tabebuia heterophylla rhizosphere microbial communities from the University of Puerto Rico - S5T2R1 | ecosystem: Host-associated > Plants > Roots > Rhizosphere ... | reverse complement strand
TGAGATGTAGAGAAGGTGTCGTCATTTTTCTCTGTTTCTTCCTCATAATCTTCTTCTTTTGTCATCTTATCTTCTTTATTATTCAAAAGCTAATTCACCCATTTACCATCTTGGAGTAAGTACCCATCTATCATAAATTATACTAGATTGTATATATTTTTCTACAGCTATTAATTGTAATAACATCTCTATCACGATTTTTTTGTATTTGTTGTTACTATTGATATCATATTGATTAGGTAACCACTACCTGGCCTCTCATTTCTGGATGAATAGAGCAATAATACTCAAACGTACCATTCTTATCTACAATAAAAGTAATGATCTGACTTTGAAAGTATCCTAAATCCTTACTATGGACTTTAAATTCATCTATGTTGAAGTTATGTTTGGAATGAGTATCATAATCTTCATTTATGAAATGAACTGATTCTAATCCTCCTTTTGATAGATACAATGTTGGGCCAGTAGCATTAGGACCCATACCACTATTACTGTTTAGTCCTCTACCAGTAGGGATAAAGCTTTTTCTTGCTCCGCCAGCTGATTGACCCACAAAAATGTAGCCAGATTGTGGATTGTGTGATGCCTTAACAAAATTGTTTTTTGGGGCTCCGAATACAGGCGAATTGCCATTTACAGGAACCATGGATTTAATCCCAAAATATGCGACTATAGAGACAAGAGAGACTATAACGCCGATCACTATTATAGTATTTTTTGTAAAGACAAATTTATCTTCACTGTTGTTCTTAGCATGTTGTCTTTGATGCCTTTTCTTTGTCATAATGATAAATATATAGGGACATTTACAGCTGTACTATAAAGATTATGATTAACTATGTTAATTTATCTCATTTAATCTATGCTTACTAATCTGCATACAATGGGTTAATCAAAAGATGTAAGATGAATGCTAAAGACCAGGACCACTTTGGCAATTACTAATACCGTTAAAACTCATGAGAATTCCTGGATACTGAAAAAGTAGTGAAGTAGGTGCACAACATCAGAAAAGTTAAAGATGTAACTTTTAACAAGTGAATTTAAAAAACTAAGATGGAATTAGAAGAATTCTCACACCCCTGTCATTCGTTTCTGCAATCAGATTTGCTGAGATATGAGAGGATACTGATATACAGTTATGATAACTATGTCAACTAACAACGTTCCGTAATTCTTAATCTTACTCACATGATGGATATCATTGTATGTCAAAGACTAGCAGGTACATGAAAAATAATGAACTTGTGAGTAATACAAATACCAATACCAAATACCAATAACCAACATCCTGTAAGAAATCATGCTAAAGGAAGGCTATGTTCTACAATATCTAATAGTGCAAAAATAAAAGACGAAGATATCTCAATAGACCTTCAAATGGGATTTCTAGGAGATTAATTTTTTTCTTTTATCATATATACTCATTATATACACACATATTTTCTTCGATCATTTCAATAGGTGTCAAATATGAGCCAGACCGTTTTGCACATGTTTTTCTCATGAATAATACGCCAAACATACTACATACTACATACTACAAAATCCATTTTTTCAATTTATCACCCATTCCTAATTCCTTCACCATTACGTTATCTTGCCCAATTCTATAATGGATAGCAGGTTTAGATTATTTTTTCTGAAGTGAGTGTATAATAATATTTGGCAATAAGGTTAATTATGTTAGGTATAAAATATAACTGGTAAATCAGTTGAATAAAGAAATATCTAATGCACTTTCATTTCTTACTAGTAATGGGTATCGCATGCATCCGGATGCCTTTGCTATGCTCAAAGGCCTTGATACCGATATTTTAAGGATTGTACAAGATATTATTAAAATAAAAAGTAAACAGAAACAGAGCTCTACTATCATTATTGATGATATAAAAAGGCTTATCAATCCAGAGAGCAAAGTTACCACAGAGGACAGCAAGAATAGTAATATAGATATCGATCTTGATAATTCTGTATTAGAAAAACAGCATAACCATAAGGTAATTTTAGATGCAAGCATAAACGTTAATACCGGAGAGGGAGTTGAAGGTTATACTGCACTTTTCCGAAGTCGATATGAAAAATCTCTTCGAATTCTATCTTTACGTCCTGAGAGTAAACGAATTACAAAAATTACATCTATAAAGCAAAAGACAGGCAGTAATAGTAAAAATATAAAATCAGATAAATCATATGATGTAAGAGGAAATCCTATTTCAAACTCAACTTCTGTAGTATCAGGTCTCTTAATGTCAAAGCGTGGAAAGAAAAATGGAGTAGAAATAGTAATCGATGACTTTAGTGGAAGCCTTAGTGCATTGGCTACTACAAACGAATTGAAAAAACAAGCTTCAATGCTTACACTTGATCAAATGGTTATGCTAGAAGTTGAAAACATTAGCAATAGTAAGAAAGCATTTCAAGGTTTCGTTGTAAAGGATATAATTTCTCCGGATATTCCAGATCATCTTCCTACCAGATCAAAGATAGAATCCTATGTTGTCTTAATTTCTGATATTCATGTAGGAAGCAAAAATTTTATGGAAGCCGAATTTATTAGGTTTTTAAATTGGCTTTCCTCTAACGATGATGAACTTGTACGTAAAATTAAATTCATATGTATAGGTGGAGATATAATTGATGGTATAGGAATTTTCCCCAATCAAGATAAAGAATTACTCGAAACAGATACCTCAAAACAAGTTTCACATGCAATAGATTTACTTAGCAAGATCCCAAAGAATCTTAGAGTTTTCATAATTCCTGGAAATCATGATCCAGGTAGAAGGGCATTACCACAACCATCGTTGCCAAAGAGAGACTTTAATGAACTATACTTATTAGAGAATTTTACAATGATAGGAAATCCTAGTATGGTAGAATTAGACGGTGTGAAGATTTTGATGTATCATGGTCAAAGTCTAGATGATATCATCGCAACTACCCCCGGTCTAGACTATTCAAAACCTGCAGAAGCCATGAAAATACTGCTAAAAACCCGACACTTATCTCCAATTTATGGACAGCGTACCCCTATAGCGCCTGAACTTGAAGATATGATGGTTATTACGGAGGTTCCAGATATTTTTCATTCTGGACATGTACATGTTATGGGTGTCCAGAACTATCGGGGAACATTAATTGTTAATTCAGGTGCATGGCAGTCACAAACCAAGTTTCAACAAACAATGGGTGTTGTTCCCACTCCAGGGATTGCAATCCTAGTCAATTTGGCTACACTTCAGCCATACCAAATGAGTTTTAATCAACCATTGCTAATGTAGTAAGTATCGGATCATCTTTTAGCGCTTCTCTAATAGTCGAAGATGGAAGTGCGATTTTGATCCTTTGTGATCTGCCATAACGTCCTTGGCTTACTACATCGGTCATCACCAATCCCAACTGATCAAGCTCACTTACTATTTGTGTTATACGACGTTGGGTAAGCGGTTCATGCTCAGAATATTTACATAATGATGAATAAGTTTCGTAAACCTCTCCTGTATTTCCATTCTTAGATTTCATAATTGCTAATAATACTATTTTGGTATGAGTAGTAGAATTTCTTAGAACTTCATAATTGGTATCTTTTTCAATTTTTTCCTGTGCCTGTCTAATATGTATTTCCTGTACGGCTGATGCTCTTTCTCTTTCAGCAATCTCTGCAGCAACTCTCAGCAAATCAATTGCCTTTCTTGCATCTCCATTCTCTTTTCCAGCCATCGCTGCACATAAATTTATTGCTGCAGTAGAAATAGCATAATCATTGAATGCTAGCTTAGCCCTATCAGACAAGATCTTTTGTAATTGCAATATTGTATATGGATTAAACACCATTTCTTCTTCGCTTAGACTGCTTCTTACTCGTGGATCTAGTTTATCCTTAAATGTAAGACTATTAGATATTCCAATTAAACTGATAAAACCACCTTCATACATCCTCTCATTAGCCCTTGTAAAGTTATATAAAATATCATCACCATTTTTGTCCACAAGTGAATCGATCTCATCAATTACGAGAATAACATGAAGCTTCTTTTTCTTTTGTATAAAATCGAGGATCCTATCAGTTGCTTCACCCATAGACAATCCAGTAAAATATACTTGCTGCTTCTTTTCTCCTTTGTTAATTCCCATTTCCTCTGCAATTTCGTAGAGAACTTTGTATGCTGTGTTTGCAGTCTTGGCATTTACAAACGGCACTATAACATCTATTTCTAGTTCCTTTGCTTTCTTTTGCAGCCGCTTAATTATATTCTTTATTACTGCTGTCTTTCCTGTACCTGGTTTCCCAAATAATAATAAATTGGATGGTCTTGCACCTTTTAAGACTATAGACAATGTCTGCGCTATTGTTCTAGCTTCTTCATCTCTAAATGGAAGGTTTTCTGGGACATAATCTATTGTTAAGGTCTTGCGATCCTTTATCAATATTTTTCCTGCTGTAGCCTTTGTGAAGATACCTTCTAGAATATCATCGCTCAAATCTAGTTATCTACTCCTAAATGAATTATTAGTATCTTATACAGGCACCCCTGTCCTTCCTTTCCAACACGATAATATTTGTTAATATTATTATGTTAACTCTATTAACAATAACTTTTAAACACACAAATCAATTATTATAGATTAAGATATAAAATATATTAATTTGATTAATTGATTTATGAGATTATTAATTGGACACGAAATAACAGGGTGTGTGACTTGCCAATATATGATATATTAACACTAATATTAACAGGACATGAACAGAAATGGGAAAACAGCGGAAAATAACCCCTCTATTTCCACTGGAGCGTTAGAATGCCTGTTAACATTGTTAAAATAGGCAGATTGAACCCCTCTATTTCCACTCGAACTATTAAGCTTCTTTTATCGTCGCTAACTGAACTTAACAGTCTGGAACTGTTAATAAAACTATAGGCATCTCACGTTATGTAAATCACAGAAATCATTTGTTAACAAGCCGTTTTCTAATGAAGGTCTATATGTTAATGTTAATGTTAATACTATCCGAGTAAATTTTATTATAGTAGTAGGAGTTGGCATAATCTAGTATTCTAAGCCAGTAAATGAGCAATACTAAAATGGTAGCAAACTATATTTTTGAATGCTATGACAATTGCAGGGACTGCCTACAAGTTAATTATATAAAATCAGTATATATATGATTGTTAAATGCAGATCACAAAAAAACTAGAAATACAATCTAAAAAGAAAATTATAGAATTTCTAAATAATCAACCAGTAGGAAGAATAACATCAATTGATATTAATGGATATCCACAGATTATCCCAATGAATTTTGTATATTTGCAACAAAATTATCCAGATAACAATTTAGACGCAGTGTATATGCATTCCCATCCTTTGGGTGAAAAACTTGATAATATAAAAAGAAACTCGAAGGTGGGATTTGAAGTAGACCAGCATATTTGCTTCTTACCATCATATTATTTCCATCCTACTGATGCATCACAAGCTGATACTCTCTATATTAGCGTGGTTATAAAAGGAACTGCATTTATTGTTGAAAACAATGAAGAAAAAGCCCAGGCATTGAATGGCCTTATGAAAAAATATCAAAAAGAAGGAAAATATGAGATTCTCGATTCCTTTATGCCATCTGTACACGAAGTCGCTGTTATCAAGATAGTTCCAAAGGAAATGCGTGGCAAATATAAAATAGGACAACATTGGGCCCCGGCCTATAGACTAAAGATGGCAAAACATATTATTGAAAGAGAAGAAAAAAAATATGCAGAAACCATTCTCAATACTATGGGTATAAGTATTTCTCCAGATGGTCATTTGATAATAAGGGAAGAACCATTAATGTAATAATCTTAAACTAATTATGATACCAGTTGCATTACAAATCATAAATCATAATGAACTGATAGAAAAGATTTGAATCTGCGTAATTTGCTACATTATTGATTTAGTCCACAAATCTGATATGCGAACATAACATATCCAGTAATTCTGCTCGAACGTCTGAACGGATAAAAGTTATTAGTATTCTTAGGCATAATTCCATATTTTAGTTCTACTGCATTTTGTTTTGATATGGGTAATATAATTAAATATGTACCAAGTATATTGTTCCATGGTACCTCGGGAAATAGATCTTTATTGATAACGATCATGGCGGCTATCCTATTTGATTGTCTCTTATCAGCGATAACAAAATAGTCGTAGTCATCCTTATCTGTAAAGGGATCTGGCACGGTAAATGGATCGATGTGTATGTATCTCCTAAGACTATTTCTGAAATAATTCGCCAGTCCTGTCATTATAGCTATATCAATTATAGTTGATTTTTGTACTTCCTCTAAAGTCGGAGGCTTTATTGAGCTTAACACACATTCACATAACTTCTATTGTTATATAATACAATCGCGATAACCCTACAGGAAATGCCGGGGTACCCAAGCTAGGTAAGTCGTAGACCCTATGAGGGGTCAGCCTCGAGATCTTATTATTGACGTGCCAGCTGATGTCCTTCGGGACTCGTGGGTTCGAGTCCCACCCCCGGCGCCTTGCTATGCTAACTAACTATATCGATTATTGACAACACCATTACCATGATCGAATAACATGATCGAATAACATGATCGAATAACATGATCGAATAACATGATCGAAACTACAGCTCTTCATAAATACCTCTTTTCCATTCATAGGATTGTTATGAAATATAGAAGTAGAACGGATATAACTGTATTAATTTTAGAAGCAGCCAATGGAGGAGCCACAAAGACAAAAATCATGTACAAATCATTCCTATCCTATGCACAATTGAAAGAATACCTTACAATGCTATTGGAAAATGAATTACTAGAATATGAGGAAACACAACAGAATTTTAGAACTACAGAAAAGGGATTGCACCTATTGCAACTATACAACAAGATCGATAGTCTGATACCTAATATTCGCACATCATAGACCAAACATATATTTTTTTATTTATATTATTGGGGTTTTAAGAAAGAGTAAAATCAATCTAAAACCTAATTATTATAATGGGATTAGATCTAAAACCACTCGTCAAGCCATCACCAATTACGATATCTGAACTATCAGGAAAGGTAATAGCTGTTGATGCATACAATACCATATATCAGTTTCTTGCAACAATTCGCGGTACAACTGGTGAATTACTTATGGATAACAGTGGTGAAGTGACGAGTCATCTAAGCGGTCTATTCTATCGCAATGTCAATCTACTTGCTGAAAACATTAAGCTGATTTATATATTTGATGGTGAACCTAGCCCATTAAAGTCAAAAGAGCTTGAGAGAAGACAGCAAATAAAACATGATGCATTTAAAAAATATCAGGAGGCGATAACAGCTGGCAGATTTGAGGATGCCCGTAAATATAGTCAAGGTACGTCTGTTCTAACAGATAAAATGGTGGAGGAATCAAAAATGATTCTTTCTCTTCTTGGAATTCCATATATTCAAGCTCCCTCCGAAGGAGAGGCTACTGCTGCACAACTGACACAATCCAACATAGCATTCGCGTGTGCAAGCCAAGACTATGATTCATTGCTCTTTGGTGCCAAAAGATTAATCCGTAACCTTGCTATAAGTGGAAAAAGAAAGGTACCTAATAGAAATGTGTATATTGATATAGAACCAGAAATTATTCTACAACAGCAACTTCTAGATGGTATCGGTTTGAATTTGGAGCAATTAGTAGATGTTGGAATTTTGATAGGGACTGATTTTAATCCAGGAGGAATCCCACGTATCGGACCCAAAACTGCCTTAAAATTAGTTCGAGAATACAATAAACTAGAGAAAATAGAAAAAATTGAGGACTCGATGGCAAATATACCATATGAGGAAATACGAGAGATATTCTTAAAACAAGAACCATCGAAAGTTGATAACATTAAATTTAATGAGATTAGCTATGATGCCTTGGTTAATTTTTTGTGTATGGAAAAAAACTTTTCTGCAACTAGAGTAAATGCGAGTCTAGATAAAGTGAAAAAATCAGTTACAAATAGAAATCAATCATTAGAGAAGTGGTTTAACTAAGAAGTACACATGTCAATAAGTATTATATATTAATTTATTCCTCGCTTTTTCTTATCCATATTCTTCTCAGCGCCAAATCTTTCCAGTTCATATGTGTTGAGATCCACGAATTTTATTCCACTAGCTAGGATCGGATGAACTTTTTTTATCTGCCTGAACATTTCTTGACAAACTGTACGGTAGTCATGATGTCCTTGAGGAATAGTTCTAAGTTCAATCATATGACATGCTTCACGAAGGTTAATCTTCATAAAATAGGGATATTTGTATGCAAAGTTAACTACATATTGAGCTTCTTCAGGCATTTTCTTATCTATCATTTCATATACCTCGTGGGATTTGTACATACAATCCTTAAAATCTTTGAGTATATCTAGACCATATATTTCTGGAGGAATATCATATCCATGTTTAGTAGATAGGAGTTGTCTTTCCGTAGTAAGGATTCTATGACGATGTAAATCTCTAAACATACCAAAATTTGTAAACATCTCAAAAGTATATCCTGTCATCTCAAAAGCTCGACCCGGACGTTGTCGCCGATTATTACGAAATTTTGTAAATGTTTGAATTACTTTGTGTCTCTCGTGCTCTGGGGCAGACCTGATATGATGAATAATTTTTTCAAGAGAATGACCAACTGTAGAATCATACAAAATTGCAGAAGCAACATTTACTTCTGCATCTAAATTATCTTCATAATCCAACAGTTTTACATTTTGCGGACTATTGTCTATTTCAATACCTGTTAGAGATTGTTGAGCAATTATAGAAATGGCTTTTTTTGTATCTGTTATATATTTCTGGAGAGACTGTCCGTATTTGTCATTTGCCCTTTTTATAAATGCTGGAATAATCTTATTTAGCTCTGTATAGATTTGGTCTGCTAGCAATTTTATTTCAGTTAGGTCTGATGCAAACATTGTTGATAGTAGATATTCAAATGCTCTACCATTTCCTGTAATGCCTAGGTTCGTAAGTGTAGAGGCAGGCAAGATGGCGCGAAGAATGTCTAATGACTTGGCCCTAATAGTTGCCTCATATATGCGTCGGGCAGATTCAATATCTGTACTAGAATTCAGATTTCCATACGATACCTCCTGTTTTGATATAGAATCGAAAAAATGAAAATGTTCAATTGGTTTAAGTTCTTTAATGAATTTTTGCATTGGTTGGATATTTCTGCTATAAGTATCAAATGCGTAATCACATGTCTGAATATATTGATCAGCATATGGTGATGCCATGATCTTTTTTTCTCTATGATATTTATATTGACCGTTGACTCTTCGATCAAACGCGACATAACGTGAAGACTTTTCAAGATATGATAATCCTATTCGATGGTCTTCAATTTTTTTGGCAGCAATATTTGAAATCCATTCTATCGCAATTTGCGCCTCTCCTAACTCAGCGACAGAATCATCTCCATACTCCAATAATATTTTTTGATAAAATTCCTCACCCCTCATCGGGTTATTAGCAAATTCGTTGAGAAATATGCGTCTCATAGTCTTGTCTGTTCTAGAGTATCTAGACATTAATGCTCCTCTATCGACTTGCCTGGGAGTAGTTATGGCGAAAACGGCTCTATCAGAATTAGAAAAATGTGATTTAAGGATAGATTTTTCTTCGTCAGTAAAATCGTCATGAAAATTGTTGCTATTTGCTGAAGCCATAATAAAGTAACCTTATAAACACTGATAAAATCTCTAACAAATAAGACCTATTTGCTGTTATCAGCATTTGTGTTATATATTTGTAGGTAAATGCCTCTTATGGCTGACCTGTATATTAAAATATATCAGAATACTTTAGATCGCAAAATTACCTCACTAAATAACATAATTATTTTGACAACCCTATCATTATATGAACATATTTAACGCTTTATATGAGCGAATTCAAGCTCGAATTTGTTGGAAAGCAGGTCAAGGATTTGTACGGTACTCTAATAGGAAAAGTAATGGGCATGGTAACAGATATCGACGGTTCAATTGAATCCATTAGTGTTGATTGTGGTACTTCTGGCCTGAAACAATTAGCTTATGAACAACTCCTAGTCCAAGGAGACTACGTGATTTATATTCCTAAATGGAGACTGGACGCCCAGAAATTATTAAGACAAAAAAGTCTTACTCTACAAAGAATAAAAGCCCTACAAGATATTGCCACGGAGAACGATTCAATGAAGAATGATGTTGAACTAGTTTATGTGAAGTATGACAAAAGACTTCAGGATCTTGAAGAGAATGCAAATCATCTTAATGAGAATTTAGAGTCTAGGCTAAAGGAACTAGAGGAAGAAAGTCATAGTATTAAAACAATATTATTTGATGCTAAACTGCAGTTCAGGAGTAATGAGATGACAGAGGAAATATATCAACAAATTAATATTTATACAAATGAGTTATTGGAACACATTAATCTAGAAAAGGCTGAGATAAATAATGTGAAGACAAAGCTTTCACAACAGACAACAGAGAATAACAATGTCTTAACTACAACACCTAACACTAAACTGGCAGAAGATCAGCAAAGTTCAGCTAATATTGCTAAACCTACACAACATCTAGAAGAGGAATCTAACATAGAAGAGGAATCTAACATAGAAAATATAACAGTTTCACAGGTGATGACAACTGCTACTGCTACTGCTGCTATAGACACTCCAGAGATTAAAGAAAAAAATACATCAGTCATTGAAGGAAAGATGGCGGAAGAAAAGGAAGGCAAGAATTCCAATGATGAAAGAGAGGAAAACTGGCTCAATCAAGTGATTCAAAACGAATGAACAAATGATAGTTAATGATAATGATTAGATCGTATTGCCGTATTTATCCATTTTATAGAATCATCTTACTAAAAAATGTGTCAATATATTAAAATAAACAAATCCGGAGTATTTTAGTCGTGAAATACAGAAGCAGAACAGAGATTGTAGCAATGATTTTAGAAGCAGCTAATGGAGGAGCCACAAAGACAAAAATCATGTACAAAGCTTTTCTTAGTTATGCACAATTGAGGGAATACCTTTCTGTTCTTATTGAGAACAATCTATTGGAGTATTTAGAAGGCTCTCAAACATACAAGACCACAGAGAAGGGTCTAAACTTCCTGAAGATGCACAATGAAATAGACGAACTTCTACAAACCTCTTCAAAGCAGGGAAAGTAGTTCCTTTTCCTATATTTTTCTAGATATTATAGACAAGTAGATATTGTTGATTTTGATTTTATTCTATTTGTAGCTACCAGTTTAACTGATATCAGGTCGGGTCAGGTCGGGTCATGGAAATGACCTAAAATCTTCTGGTGCATCAAAGCGTTAAAGATAGATACTATAATATTAGTTTTTGAACTACAACTTCCAATTAGGAAGACCAAACTTCAAACTGATATAGCTGATAATGGCGGTTAAGATCAAGTTAAAAATATGAATATGGGATAGAAAAGAAAGACCTTCAAATCGATATGAAATTCATCTATTAGCCTTAAATGATTGAAAGTGTTTTATGTATGTTCAATCTTTCATTTAGTGATATGTCGATGTCAGAAAGTTCAGATTTTAGTGGTTTATCAAAGGTATATGAGGAAAGTGGAAAGGTTCGAATTTCTTTAGAAGGAAAAAAATTTAATAAAATAAGAAAATATGCAGAGGAGCATTTTGAACAATTTTGGGCCGAACAGGCAAAGAATCTGATTTGGTTCAAGGAATGGGATAAGATACTTGATTGGAGAGATCCGCCATTTGCAAAGTGGTTTGTTGGTGGCAAGTTAAACGCCTGTGTCAATTGTCTGGATAGACATATCACTTATGATAACAACAATATAAAGAATAAGGCTGCGATAATCTGGGAAGGCGAAAATGGTGAAAATAGAACAATTACCTATTATCAACTATATCGTTCCGTTAACATATTTGCTAATGCATTGAAAAATATTGGAGTTATGAAAGGTGACCGTGTTACTATATATCTTCCTATGGTTCCAGAGCTTCCAATTGCCATGCTATCATGTGCAAGAATTGGTGCTATACATAATGTTGTTTTTTCTGGTTTTAGTTCCCAGGCTTTGGTCAATAGAATAAATGACTCAAAATCGAAGGTTATAATAACTGCTGATGGCAGTTATAGAAGAGGTAAACTTTTAGAATTAAAAAGAACTGTTGATGAAGCAATTGCTAATACACCTTCCATAGAACATGTTGTGGTTTTGAAGAGAGCATCCAATACTGTCAGAACAGGATCAAAGGATGTGTGGTGGCATGACATAATTGAGAACACATCACAATACTGTGAACCAGAAGTTGTAGATAGTAGTCATCCATTGTATATTCTATATACTTCTGGCACAACGGGTAAACCAAAAGGTGTAGTCCACGATACAGGTGGATATCTTGCATACCTCAATGCAACAGCTAAATGGGTCTATAATTTTAGGAAGGATGACATCTACTTCTGTACTGCAGACGTTGGTTGGGTAACAGGTCATAGCTATATTGTTTACGCTCCGCTCATGCATGGTGTTACTGAAATAATGTACGATGGGACTCCAGATTATCCAAAACCTGATAGATACTGGAAGATAGTTGAAAAACATGGTGCTACAATTCTGCATACTACTCCTACAGCATTACGTATGTATATGAAGTTTGGAGATGCTATTCCTAACTCATTTGATTTGTCTTCATTGCGCTTGTTGGGAACAGTGGGTGAACCAATTAATCCAGATGTATGGATATGGTATTTTAAAACAATAGGAAAGGAAAATTGTCCTATTATTGATACTTGGTGGCAGACAGAAACAGGTGGAATTATGATAAGTGCCTGTACTGATATTGAGGAAAATATTCCTATGAAACCTGGTTCTGCAACATTTCCGTTGCCTGGAATATATATGGACATTGTTGACGAAAAAAATGGAAGTTCAGTAGCTCCTAATAGTAAGGGGTATTTAGTAATTAAAAAACCATGGCCTGGAATGTTGACTACCCTGTGGCAAGATGATGAGAAGTATAAAAATACATATTGGAAAAAGTTTGACAATATTTATTATACAGGTGATTATGCACTATCAGATTCTGATGGCTATATTTGGCTTTTAGGTAGAGCTGATGATGTACTCAAAATAGCCGGACATAGACTTGGTACAATGGAGCTGGAAAGTGCATTTGTATCACATAAATCTATTGCAGAAGCTGCAGTAACTAGTATACCAGATGAGAAAAAAGGTGAGTCTATTATAGCGTTTGTAGTACTTCGGACTGGTTTTTCGATATCGGATAATTTGCGCAAAGAACTTATTGATTATATTAGAAATGTTGTAGGACCAATTGCAACACCTAATGAAATCTATTTTGTTAATAAACTGCCAAAAACTAGAAGTGGAAAAATAATGAGAAGATTATTAAAATCGATTGCAAATGGAGCAACAGAAGTTGGAGATGTGACTACAATAGAGGATGGAACATCATTAGACGAAGTAAGACAAGCCTATAATGAAATGCATAAAGCGCCTAATCCTTAAAATCATACTCACTCACTCACTTCAAATAGGTGTAATCAAGTGATTCAAAACGAATGAACAAATGATAGTTTAATGGATAGGTTAGATGGATATGATGTTCATCTTTGATCGCTCCGTAATCTTGTGTCCATCTATAAATCCTGACGTCGCAGCGAGTATATATTTGGCAGGTTTTGTGTTCTTAAATGTACAGTTGGTTGTATCTAAGGTATTTTTACAAGGAGAAGCATCTTTTACCATGTATACTATATTGCCCTCTTCATCAAACCACATTAAATCAAGATTATATTCAATATTCAAGAGCCACATAGAATACAAGTCCGGTTTTTCATAAACTAGGATCATTGCAGAATCTAAGGGTAACCTTTGTTCTCTGAACATCAACCACCTTTGTCTATCTGCATCAGACTCCGCAATTTCAACCTTAATTACATCTTGATCTACTCTAATTGTTCCCTCAGGGAAGGCTATATTTCTGTGTTTAACATTTGAAGGAACAAAAATTAAGCCAAGTACACCGATGATAACTGCTACAACAATTACCGGCATCAAGATGGCGAGTTTCTGAACCATATTGTATAATAAAAGTACAAAGAATTAGTGAATTTGAACCTTCCTAGTAATAAGATTAGGAACAACAACCAATCAAAAATGATCAAACAAGATTCAAAAAAGAAAATAAAAAGTAATTCTCTGTAGATTGTCGTACATAAGTAAAAAATTTAATAATTAACTTTAAATCCTTGAAACTCACCTACATAAGATTCGTATTTTATTTGGACATCATCAACTTTTGCTTTGGGTGGACCAGCATAAAACCATTCAATTAGTTCGCTGACATCCATTTCATTTCCCTCTAAAACTGCTTCAACCCGTCCGTCTCTCAAGTTTTGTACCCAGCCAGTTACTTTGTGCCTGTTGGCCACAATCCGAGTATTTTGTCTAAAGTAAACGCCTTGTACCTTTCCAATTATAAATACATGTGCCCTAATTTTCTTGTTATTCTCTGATCCTTTTTTGATGAAAGTTGACGGGGGAGAGGACACTACAGTTCAATCAATGTTCCTAATAAAAATACATATAAATCCTATTAACTGACTGAAAAGGCTACTATACTAAAGTATACTACCGCCTTCCTCTACGAATAATTGTTCATATGACATTCCATTTCGAACCAATTTGAATTCTCCATCACTGGTTTTCATAACAATAGGTGGTTTCGTTTGACAATGAAAAGGCATATTGAACACAGTGGAATAGGCTCCTACGTTATAAAAAGAAACATATCTACCAATATTGGCCTCATCAAGTGTCGACACCCTAGATAGTGGAAATACATCATATGTATCACATAGGCGACCAGCCAGATGTATATTCTTTGAAGCCGCCTGTTTTATTGTCGTATTTTCTTCATTTTTGAGTGTCGGAACGATTTCCTGCGGATATTCCTGTTTTAAAAGTGCTGCATCTAATAATAAATGATAACCTGCGTCCACTATGACAATTTTATGGTCATTATATTCCTTTGTATTAACTATCTTAGAGATTAAGATTGATGACTCTGCTACAAGGAATCTTCCACTTTCGACCATTAATTCAAACTTACCATGTGTGTCAATTAAATGATTTAATCTATTTACATAATTCTCTGCCATTTGTATTGGAGATGGTACCGGATTATTATAGAATACTGGAGTTCCGCCTCCTATATCTAATGTATTAATCATGAAATTTGGATGCTCCTTTTTCATCTTTGTGATAAATCCATCCATTTTGTCG
>Ga0081538_10003278_pt1 | contig 15371 bp, 13 predicted proteins | sample TabmetS5T2R1_FD_71022 | JGI IMG/M metagenome (GOLD analysis project Ga0081538, IMG submission 71022) | Tabebuia heterophylla rhizosphere microbial communities from the University of Puerto Rico - S5T2R1 | ecosystem: Host-associated > Plants > Roots > Rhizosphere ... | reverse complement strand
CTCGACGACGACCAGGTGGCGCTCGTGGCCGAGGCGTGGACGAAGCGAACCGACGACCTGGGTGGCGACGTCCTGGCGCTGATCAATGAGGGGCGGCTCGCCGGCGCGAGCCTCCCGCACAGCCACTCGCAGCTGGTGTGGACGCCGCTGCCGGCAGAGCCGGTCGACGAGCTGCCGGCGCTACTCGAGCCGCACCCGCTGGCCAGGCGCGGCGGAGTCGTCGCCGCCGTCCATCCGGTCGGCGCGGGCCCCTACGAGTCCCTGATCGCGCCGCAGGGAGTCGACGGCGAGCTCACCGACGGCCTCATCCTCCTCCGCGACCTGATCCGGCGACTCCGGGAGATCGAAGGCGCCCGGCCCTGGAACGCGTGGCGTCATCCGGGGCCGCCCTGGCATCTCCACGTCCTCCCGCGCCTGACCGCGCTGGCCGGAGTCGAGCTCGGCGCGGGGGTCTACGTGAACGTCATGCCGCCGGAGACGGCGGCGGAGCGGCTCAGGACGGCGGGTTGATCGGAGCGGCGCCCCGCTCGCGCTCGCGGAACCGCCGCGCGGCCTCGATCGCCGCGCCGAGGTTCAGCCCCTTGTCCTTCGCCTGTTTGATCAGCATGACCGTCACGACGGCATCCATGTCGTAGATGCGCTGCTTTCGGCCTTTCGTCGGGATCTGCGCCTTGTTCGTCCAGTAGTCGAGCTGCATCTTCGAGATGCCCGCGATCTGGCAAACCTGGCCCAGGTACAGCTCCACCTTTTCCAGATGGTCGGCGAGATTGATGGGCTCGAGAAGGTCAGCTTGTGTGGTCGGAGACATACACCTCTCACTTGTTGGGGATAGTCCCCCTACTTCGGACGATAACGCGCTTGCTTAATCTTGGGAAGGGCGGAACCGCTCTTTTTCGTCGCGAAACCGCCGCGAAAGCGGATCGCCGCTACTCGGCAGACGGGGGTTCTGCGGCGGTGATTTCGACGCCGCCGTTTCCGTTCTGCGACTCGACGACCGGCGCGAGCGCCGAGACGCGCTCGCCGTCCCGCGGCCGCATGACGATCACGCCCTGGGTGGCCCGGCCCAGCTGCCGGATGTCGTCGACGGGCATCCTGATCACCGTCCCGCCGGTCGAGATCAGCATCACCTGGTAGCCCTCCCGGACGACCCGCGCGCCGGCGAGCTGGCCCTTCGACTCGGTGAGCTGGACGGTCTTGACCCCGAGCCCGCCACGGCCCTTGACCGGGTACTCGTCGATGCGCGTCCGCTTTCCGTAGCCGTTCTCGGTGATGACGAGGAGGTCGGCGTCGTTCTCGGCCCGGTTGATCGCGATCACCTCGTCGCCCTTGCGAAGGTTCATGCCGCGAACGCCACCCGTCGCCCGGCCCATCGGCCTGGCGTCACCTTCGTGGAAGCGGATCGCCTGGCCCTTGCGCGAGACCATAAGGAGGTCGTCGTCGCCGTCCGTATGGACGACGCCGATCAGCTCGTCGCCCTCGCGCAGGTTGATCGCGATGATCCCGTCGGCCTTGAGCGGGGTGTTGTACTCCTCGAAGCGCGTCTTCTTGACGACGCCGTTCTTCGTCGCGGCGACGAGGAACTCGGCCTCGTGGAAGTCGCGCGTGGCGATCACGGCGCGGGTGGCCTCGCCCTGCTGGAAGGGCAGGAAGTTCGCGATTGCGCGCCCCTTCGCCTGCCGAGTGCCGAGCGGGAGCTCGTGCACCTTGAGCCGGTAGACCTTGCCCACCGAGGTGAAGAAGAGGATGTAGTCGTGCGTCGAGGCGACGAAGAGGTGCTCGATGTAGTCGTCGTCCTTGAGCTCCATGCCCATCACGCCGATGCCGCCGCGGCGCTGCTCGCGGTAGGTGGTGACCGGGAGCCGCTTGATGTAGCCCGACCGCGTGATCGCGATGACCATGTCCTCCTCCGCGATCAGGTCCTCGAGCTCGAGCTCGCCCTCGGCGGCGACGATCTCCGTCCGCCGGTCGTCGTTCTTCCCGTAGATCGACACGATCTCGAGCAGCTCCTCGCGGATCAGACCGTCGATCCGCGCCTCGTCGCCGAGGATCGCCCGGAGCTCGGCAATCCGCTCCTGGAGGTCGGCGAACTCGTCCTCGATCCGCTTTCGCTCGAGGCCGGTCAGACGCTGGAGGCGGAGGTCGAGGATCGCCTGCGCCTGGATCTCGGTCAGGTCGAACTCGCGCTGGAGCCCTTCGCGCGCCTCGTCCGGGTCCGCCGAGCCGCGGATCAGCGCAATCACCTCGTCGAGGTTGTCGAGCGCGGTCAGGTAGCCCTGGAGGACGTGCGCCCGAGCTTCGGCCTTGCGGAGCTCGAACTTCGACCGCCGCGTGACGATCTCGCGCTGGAAGTCGAGGTAGTGCTGAAGCATGTCCCGCAGGGACAGCGTGCGCGGGACGCCGTCCACGAGGGCAACGGCGTTGAAGCCGAACGTGCTCTGGAGCGCGGTGTGCTTGAACAGCTTGTTGAGGGCGACCTGAGGCACGGCGTCGCGCTTCAGCTCGATCTGGATCCGCATCCCCGAGCGATCGGAGTGGTCGGCGAGGTCGGAGACCTCCGTCAGCACCTTGTCGCCCACCAGGTCGGCGATCTTCTTGATCACGCCGGCGTCCCCGCCCTTCTTGACGCCGTACGGAAGCTCCGTGACGATGATCGCCGACTTGCCGCCGCGCAGCTCCTCGATGTGCGCCCGGGCGCGCATCACGATCCGGCCGCGGCCCGACCGATAGGCCTCGCGGATCCCCTCGCGGCCGAGAATGATCCCGCCGGTCGGGAAGTCGGGCCCCTTGACGTGCCGCATCAGGCGGTCGACGTCGATCTCCGGATCGTCGATCATCGCGACCAGGGCGTTGATGACCTCGCCGAGATTGTGCGGGGCGATGTTCGTCGCCATCCCGACCGCAATGCCAGCGGAGCCGTTGACGAGCAGGTTCGGCAGCCGAGCCGGCAGCACGGAGGGCTCGCGGCGCGACTCGTCGTAGTTCGGTTGAAAGTCAACCGTGTCTGCGTCGATGTCGCGAAGCAGCTCGGTTGCAAGTCGTGACAGCCGCGACTCGGTGTTGTGGCTCACGAACCCGTTCGAAAGGAAGGAGTGATCCTTGCTGTCGACGCGTAGGGAGTAGACCGGCTGGATCCCCGCATCCTCCACTGACTCCACGGTGGCGTAGAAATAGTCCCCGCTCACAAGCGGCTCGACGACCCGCTTGACCTCCTCGGATTCGACTCGCTCGAGGATCGCGGTGTGACCGCGTTCCAGCCGCTCGATGCGATCGATGTTGTGGCGGCGCAGCCAACGAGACTCGGTTTCCGACGACCGGATGTACTCGGCGACGAAGGGAACATCGTCCCGGCTAAGCGCCCGACTCGTTTCTGGAAGCTCGGCGAGCTCCCGCTCGAGCTTCAGCTGCTTTCGCCCAAGGAAGCCGACGCGCCAGGCGAACAACCGCCCATCTCGACGATTGCTGATGACGAGCTTGATTTCGCCTTTCTCGTAGCGGCAGAGGCGCGCGACGATGCCGAACTCGAGTAGCAACAGCTGGACGTCTTTGGCGAGCTGCTCGCTGTAGGTCGAGTACGAGATCTGAATTGCCCTCGATCCGAGCAGCGAGCACGAGCCGTCTCCAGTGAAAAGGGACTGAAGGAACACTCGCTTGAACTCGTTCGAGCCACACCAGACGCGCTCGGGAACGACCTTCTCGCGACTCGCCTGTCCAACGAGCTCACCCAGCGGACTGTCCCGAAGGGCGTCAAGCTCCTGTACGTCGAGCTCGTGGAGCAGACTTCCTGACTTGATCCGGCGGTGGTAGGCGTAACGCGGCCCACCGACTACCGCGTCGTAAGCGGCTAGCACCTGCTCGAAGTAGGCCTCGTCGACATTGTTGAAGCCCGCCCGCGTGGTGCTGACCCAGCCCTCGGAGACGAACGCCCCGAGTAGCAGCGCCACATCGAGGTCCCGAATGGAAGGCTCGCCGTCGGCTCGACGGGGAGTGCGATTGATGAGGACCCGGTCGCCGGGCCTGATCTCGTCGAGAAGCTTCCACAGCAGCAGAGGCACACCAACCATGTCCACGAGGCACAGCACCGGATGGTTGTGCGTGCCGGTGACCTCGAACCCCTCGCGCGTGCGCAGCCTCAGAGTTGGGTGATCACCGGAGTGAAAGACCTTCGAGACCGAGATCGGCCGCCCAAGCCGGTCGAGCACCTCGAAGGCAGCCTCGCGCTCGGAGTTCGGCGCTGTGCGACCGACGAGGTCCTCGATCTTGACCGTCCCGTGCGGAGTCGCCACACGTGCGCCTGGCGCCAAGCAGTAGCGCATCGCGGCTGCCGGGTAATCATCGATGTTCCCGAAGTTCCCCTGGCCGTCGACGAGCGGGTAGCGCATCGAGAACGGCTGGGCGAGCCGGACGAGCGTGTCGTAGATCGCGGCGTCGCCGTGCGGGTGGTACGAGCCCATGACGTCGCCGACGATGCGCGCCGACTTCTTGAACGGCCGGTTCGGCTGCATCCCGGCCTCGTGCATCCCGTAGAGAACGCGGCGGTGCACCGGCTTCAAGCCGTCACGCACGTCCGGAAGGGCGCGCGAGACGATCACGCTCATCGCGTAGTCGAGGAAGCTGGAGCGGAGCTCCTGCTCGAGCTCGCGCGACTCGATCCGCCCGGCGCCCAGCGGTTCGACGTTAGACATCGAGGAAGCGCACGTCCCTTGCGTTCTGCTCGATGAAGAGGCGCCGCGGCTCGACCTGGTCGCCCATCAGCATCGAGAAGGCGAGGTCCGCGGCGGCGGCGTCCTCGACCTCGACGCGGACCAGCATCCGGTTGGCCGGGTTCATCGTCGTTTCCCAGAGATCCTCGGGATCCATCTCGCCGAGGCCCTTGAAGCGGCCGATCTCGATCCCTTCCTTCGCGAGGTCGAGCGCCTTCGTGCGCAGCTGCTCGAACGTGTCCGCTTCCCGGACCTTCTTGCCGAGCGAGATGCGGAACGGCGGTGAGCCGACGATCTCCTGCAGCTTCGCGTACCTGCTCGCGAGCTCGGCGTAGTGGGGTGACCCGAGTAGCTCGGCCGGGACGATCACGTGTTTCGCCGCGCCGGTCTCCTTCTCGACCACCTTGACGCGGAACGCCTCGGCCGCCTTGTCGACCAGGTCCAGTTCGTAGCCGTCCATGTCGACCGACGCCAATGCGCGCTCGAGGTCGCTACCCGCCTCCGTCGCCTCGAGGAGGCGATGCTCGATCAGGAAGTTGACCGTCGGCGCGCCATGGTCGGCCCGGAGCCGCGAGGCGTACCCCTCGAACTCGGCCAGCGCGCTCGACAGCCGGCGGTACCGCGCCTCGGTCAGTTTCTGGCTCTCGCCCGAGCGGTCGACGATCTCCATGTCCTTGACGCGCTCGCGAACGAGCAGATCCTCGAACTGCGACTCCTTCTCGATGTACGTCTCCTGGTTCCCGATCTTCACTCGATAGAGCGGCGCGACGGCGATGTAGACGTGGCCGCGCTCGACGAGCTCGGGCATCTGCCGGTAGAGGAAGGTCAGGATCAGCGTCCGGATGTGAGCGCCGTCGACGTCGGCGTCCGTCATCACGATCACGCGGTGGTAGCGGAGCTTCGCGTCGTCGTACTCGTCGCCGATGCCGGTGCCGATCGCCGTGATCATCGCCTGGATCTCGGCATTGGAGAGCACCTTGTTGATCCGGTTCTTCTCCGAGTTGATCACCTTGCCGCGCAGCGGCAGGATCGCCTGGTAGAGCCGGTCGCGGGCGTCGACGGCGGAGCCGCCGGCGGAATTTCCCTCGACGAGGAAGAGCTCCGCCGCCTCCGGATCCCTGATCTGGCAGTCCGCGAGCTTGCCCGGGAGCGACGAGCCCTCGAGCGCGCTCTTGCGGCGCGTCAGCTCCCGAGCCTTCCGCGCCGCCTGGCGCGCGTTTCGCGCTGCGACGGCCTTGTTGATGACCTGCTTGGCGTCGGTCGGGTTCTCCTCCAGGAACTCGGCGAGGCGCTGGTTGACCGTCTGCTCGACGAGGCCGCGGACCCACGGGTTCCCGAGCTTGGCCTTGGTCTGGCCCTCGAACTGGGGCTCGCGGAGCTTGACCGAGATTACGGCTGCGAGACCTTCCCTGACGTCCTCACCCTCGAGGTTCTCCTCCTTCTCCTTGAGGAGGCCCTTGTCGCGCGCGTACTTGTTCAGCGTCCCGGTCAGGGCAGCCTTGAAGCCCGAGAGGTGCGTGCCGCCTTCGGTGGTGTTGATGTTGTTTGCGAACGAGAAAACGGACTCGACGTAGGAGCCGTTCCACTGCATCGCCACTTCGACGGTGCCGTCCTCGCCCTCGCCCTCGAGATAGACGATCCGCTTGTGGATCGGCTCCTTGGCCGCATTCACGTGCGCGACGAAGTCCCTGATGCCGCCCTCGTAGTGGAACTCGTGACGGTCCTCGCCCTCACGCTCGTCGGTCACGACGATTCGCAGGCCGCGCGTCAGGAAGGCCGTCTCGCGCATGCGTTGAAGCAGCGTCTCCATCGACCACTCGAACTCGTCCTCGTCGAAGATCTCGAGGTCGGGCAGAAACGAGATCGTCGTACCAGTGTCCTTCTTGCCGGACGTCTTGCCCGCGGTCTTGAGCTCTCCGAGCGCCTCGCCGCGCGAGAACTCCTGCCGGTAGACCTTGCCGTCGCGCCGCACCTCGACCTTCAGCCATTCCGAGAGCGCGTTGACGACCGAGACGCCGACGCCGTGCAGGCCGCCGGAGACCTTGTAGCCCTCGCCGCCGAACTTGCCGCCGGCGTGGAGCTTGGTCAGGACGACCGTGACCGCCGGCAGGCCCTGCTCGGCCATGACGTCGACCGGGATGCCCGAGCCGTTGTCCGAGATCGTGACCGAGTTGTCCGGGTGGAGCGTGATCTCGATGCGATCCGCGCGCCCGGCGAGCGCCTCGTCGACCGAGTTGTCGACCACCTCGTAGACCAGGTGATGGAGCCCGCGAGAGCCCGTCGAACCGATGTACATGCCCGGCCGCAGCCGAACGGGCTCGAGACCCTCGAGAACGGTGATGTCCTTGGCGGTGTAAGCAGCTTCAGCCATAGAAAAAAGCCCTGCATATTGCAGCAATTCGGGCCGCAGTTAGTCTAGCAGACGACCCGGCCGTTTCGCCGGGCGGGCGAGGCTAGCAGCTGCCGCCTTTGCAACAAGTTTGCGCAGATTTTCATCGTCGATCGGAGCGGCCAGCCGGTCGGCTTCTTCACGGTCGTGAGTCGACGGTTTCGGCCCGTGCAGCGGCCCGGGATCGTGGGTCGGTGACGGCGGTTCCGGAAGCCTCCCGGGCGCGAACCGAAGCCCGGTCGGCGCGTCCCCACCCAGCTCCTTCGAGAGCCGCCCGCGGATGTCCGCCTCGAGGAGTCCGAGCTCGAATGCCCAGGCCGAGGAGCTCGTCGCAACGTGGAGCGTGCCATCCCGCCCGACCCGTGCCGGCCACGCGTTGCGTGCGATCGCTTCGCCCACGATCCGCGGCCAGGCCTTGACGATCTCCGCCATCGCACCGGTCGGGCCGAAGCGCTTCAGCTCCCGGCGCACCTCCTCGCCGATCGGCTCCGGGAGGCTCGGCCCTGTCACGCGGCTCTCCGCGCCTGACCCGGACGAACCTCGATCAGCTCGTCCGGAGCACCAGGCAGAGCCGAAGCCGCAGTGGCCGTGACGAGCGTCTGGGCGCCGACGCGGCGGAGCCGCTCCACGAGGCTCCCGCGTCGATCGGGGTCGAGCTCCGACAGGACGTCGTCGAAGAGGAGCAGCGGCGGCCCGTTCCCGCGCTGGATCAGAAGGTCGGCCTCGGCAAGCAGCAGCGCGAGCACGGCCAGGCGCTGCTCGCCCTGCGAGCCGAAGCTACGCAGATCGCGTCCGCCGGCCAAGACAGCCACGTCGTGGAGATGCGGACCGAGCCCGGTGGAGCCGCGCGCGAGGTCCTGCTCCAGCCGACGTTCGAGCTCATCCCATGAGGCCGCCGCGCCTTCGTAGCGGAGCTCACCGCCCTCGAGCCGCAGATCCGCCGCTGCCGCCGCGTACGACGACGAGACCAGCGTGACCAGCTCGCGGCGCGCGTCGACGAGGCGTTTCCCAAGCTCGGCCACTCGCTCCGTCCAGGGCTCCAGCGCCTCACGTGACGAGTACCCCGCTCCCAGCCGCCGCAGGCCGCCGTTTCGCTGCGCCAGCGCGGCGGCGTACTCCATCGGCAAGGACGAGCGACTCGGGAACAGCCTGCCCAGCGACCGGTCAAAGTACGCCCGGCGCACGGCCGGACCGCCTTTCACGATCGCGAGCCGATCGGGGGTGAAGACGAGCGCAGGCAGTCGGGAGCGGAGCTCCTCGCCGGTCCGGAGCGGGGCGCCGTTCAGGCGTGCACGCTTGGCCTCCCCGATCTGCAGCGCGATCTCGACGGAGACCGGAGATCCGCCGTGCTCGCCCGCGACCTCGATCCGGGCACGCTCTTGCCCGAAGCGGATCAGCTGCGCGTCGGCACGCGTTCGCGGCGAGAAGCCCTGCGCGGCGACATGGAGGCTTTCCAGCAGGTTCGTCTTGCCGGCGCCGTTGGGGCCGACCGCGAGGACGATCCCGGGTTCGAGCTCCAGCTCCAGCCGGGGGTACGAGCGGTAGTCCCGGAGCGCGAGCGTCCGAACGATCAGCCGGCGAGCCGGATCGGCATGATCAGGTACGAGAAGTCGTCGCCGGCTCCTTGCAGCACCGCAGGCCGCAGCGGGCTGATCAGCTTCAAGCGCAGGTCGTCGCCCTCGGCCGACTCGATCCCGTCACGGAGGAACTCCGGGTTGAAGCCGATCTCGAGCGCCTCGCCGGAGAACCCGGCCGCCATCGCCTCTCGCGCTTCGCCGACATCCTGCGTCTGCGCTGAGACCGTCAGCTCGCCCTCGGCGAACTTCAGCCGCAGCGGGGCGTTCCGCTGCGCCATCACAGACACACGGCGAACGACCTCGAGCAGCTCCTCCCGAGGCATCACGACCTCGTACTCGAAGCTCTCCGGGAGCAGCTGCCGGTAGTTCGGGAACTGGCCCTCGATCCGGCGTGTCGTCAGCAGAATGCCGTCGGTGGCGAACAGGACTTGGTTCTCCTGCACGCCCAGCTCGAGCTCGGCAGACCCCGCCGCGATTCGACTGAGCTCCGCGAGCGCGCGGGCGGGCACGATCGCATCGAGCTCCGGCCCCGGCCCGGTGAGGGCCGTCTCCTTGACCGCCAGACGATACGAATCCGTCGCGGCCATGATCAGGCTCTCGCCCTCGAAGCGCGCAAGGATTCCGGTCAACACGGGTCGGGACTCGTCCCGCGACGCGGCCCGGCTGACCTTCGTCGAGGTCGCCAGGAGCGCCCCTCCGTCGACGGCGACCATCTCGGTTCCGGCGGGATCGGGCAAGCGCGGGAAGTCCTCGGGGTTGTACGTGTGGACGCGGTAGACCGCCGCACCACTCGTGATCTCGACGATCCCCTCGCCGGCGCGGTGCTCGATGAGGGCCTCCTCACCCGGCAGCGAACGGGAGATGTCGACCAGCAGGCGGGCCGGGACGACGACGGCGCCCTCCGAGCCGACCTCTGCCTCGAGCGCGCTTCGCAGCGAGATCTCCATGTCGGTCGCGCTGAGGCGAAGCCGGTCGCCTTCAGCCTGGAGGAGGATTCCGGCGAGAACCTGCACGGTCGTCCGGGTGGAAGCGGCCCGCGAGACGATCGCGAGCTGACGGATGAGCTCGTCGCGGGGGACGGTGGTCTTCAGTCCGGTGCTGGTCACAGCTTCAGCTTCAATCATCTATCTAAATCCTCTTGTAGTAGTTGTAGGGAGTGTGGAAGCCGGGGAAGACGGTACTTTCCGGCTCCCTGAGCCGTGACAGCCTGGGGACGCGCACTGGGGGCGAGCGCGAGCTTTACACAAGGCTCGCGCAGGTAAGTCGAGACATCCACAGATTCAGTCCGCGTGCTTGATGCGCGCGGTCAAGTCTTGCACGAGGTTGTACACAGAGCGGTCTTCGCGAATCAGCCGCGCGATCTTGACGGTCGCGTGGATGACGGTGGTGTGGTCGCGGCCGCCGAAGTGCCGCCCGATCTTGGGCAGCGAGGAGTCGGTGAGCTCGCGCGACAGGTACATCGCCACCTGGCGGGGATAGACGATGTTCTGGCTCCGCCGGTTCCCGATCAACTCTTCCTTCGAGAGGCCGAAGCGCTCGGAGACTTCGTCCTGGATCCGCTCGATCGAGACCTGCGCGGCCTCACCCTGCGGAAAGACGTCGCGGAGGACGTCCTGGGCCAACTCGACGGTCATCGGACGCCCGGTGAGCGATGAGAAGGCGACGACACGTGTCAACGCCCCCTCGAGCTCGCGGATGTTCGTCGAGACCCGGCCGGCGATGAAGGCCATGAGGTCTGCGTCCGCGACGTGGATCCCGTCCGTGCGAGCCTTCTTCTGGAGAATCGCGATCCGCGTCTCCAGGTCCGGGGGCTGGATGTCCGTCATTAGGCCCCACTCGAACCGGGAGCGAAGGCGCTGCTCGAGAGTCGCGATCTGACGCGGCGGACGGTCGGAGGAGATCACGATCTGCTTGCCGGCCTCGTAGAGCGTGTTGAACGTATGGAAGAACTCTTCCTGGATGCGCTCCTTGTGCTCGAGGAACTGGATGTCGTCGATCAGGAGAACCCCAAAGGTGCGGTAGCGCTGCTTGAAGCCCTCGATCCGCTTGTCACGGAGCGAGTTGATGAAGTCGTTCATGAACCGCTCGCTCGTGACGTAGCAGACCGAGAGGTCACGCAGCTGTTCTCCGATGTAGTGACCGATCGCCTGGAGCAGATGGGTCTTCCCGAGCCCGGTGAGGCCGTAGATGAAGAGCGGGTTGTACGCCTGGGCGGGCGCCTCGGCGACCGCCAGCGCAGCAGCGTGGGCGAACCGGTTCGAGGAGCCGATGACGAAGGAGTCGAAGGTGTACTTCATGTTCAACCCCTCGACGCGGGGCGGGGGCTCCGGCTCTGTGCCGGACGACTGCTCCCGGTTCCGCTCGCGGACGGCGAACTCGACGCGCACGCCTTCGCCGGCCGCGTCCCGGACCGCCGCGCTGATGAGGCCGAGGAAGTGGCCTTCGATCCACTCGCGCGTGAAGTCGTTCGAGACCCGGAGGACGAATGTCTCGTCGGAGAGGTTGAGGCCTTCGGCGTCCGAGAACCACGTGCGGTAGGTCGATTCGTTGAGCGCACCCCGCAGCCGCTCTGAAACCTCCGCCCAAAGTTTCTCTGCTGTGAGCAGCTGCTGACGCTCTACGCTGACTTGAAGGCTCCTCTTTCGCGCGCCCGGAAAGTGGCGAGCATAGCAGCGTCTCCCCGGGGTCTCAATGCCGAATCGCGGCCTGTCGCCTCGGGAAAAAGTGGCCGATTTGCAGGTACTTTCGTCATGTCCCCAACGTCCTCCACAGCTGTGGAGAACCAACTCTCAACTCGTGTATTCACTGGGGAAAACACGCTCGACGCAGGAAATTTCCGACTGTCGGCGTCTCGACGACGGGTGTGGAAAAGCCTGTGGCGAGACGGCTCTCTATACTGGCTCCGCGCCCCTCGTCGAGGGGCATCGACTCTTCTCTCGTCCTCGTGAAACGCACCTACCAGCCCAACGTACGCAGGCGGAAGCGCCGTCATGGATTCCGAGCGCGGATGTCCACCCGCGCCGGCCGGGCCATTCTCAAGCGTCGCCGGGCGCGTGGCCGCAAGCGCCTCTCGGCCTGAGCCTGCGCTCGCACTCCGACGCCGTGCAGCGCCGTAACCGTCTGTCCCGTTCGCGCGACTTCGACGCCGTGTATCGCCACGGCCGCTCGGTGTCGACGCGGTTCTTCGTCCTCTACCGGTTCGATCGTGAAGGCGAGGGCGGGACGGAGGCTCGGCTCGGGATTGCCGTGCCGAAGAAGCTCGGCGGCGCCGTCGTTCGCAATCGCCTCAAGCGACGGCTGAGAGAGGTGTGGCGTCAACTCCTGGCGGAGGTCCCGGGCGGGTCCGACTACGTTCTGCTCGTGCGAAGCCCGCTGGCCGAGGTTGCGCAGGAGCGCGATGAGGCGTGGCTGCGGGAGCGCGTCGAAGACGTCCTGGGGAAGGCCCGGGCGTGAGGTACCTCGGGATCGGCGGGGTGTACCTCTACCGCTTCACGCTGGGAGCGCTCTTTCCGGCGACGTGCAAGTACCACCCGTCCTGCTCGCAGTACGCGATCGACGCCCTGCGGCGCTACGGGCTCTTCAAGGGGTCAGTTCTCGCCGGCTGGCGACTGCTCCGCTGTAATCCGTGGAGTCACGGCGGGGTGGACAAGGTCGAGGACCAGAGGCTCTTTCGGTGATCGAGCTCAGCATCCTCACCCCGATCGAGGACGTCCTCACGTGGGTGCTGGAGTGGTTCCACACCGCCATCGGCCTGACCTGGGCCTGGTCGGTGGTTGCGTTGACTCTTGTCGTCCGAATGCTGCTCGTGCCACTCACTGTCCGGCAGATCCACTCGATGCAGCGCATGCAGCAGTACCTGCCGCAGATGAAGGAGATCCAGAAGCGCTACAAGGCCGACAAGCGCAAGCAGAACGAGGAGCTGATGAAGTTCTACCGGGAGCACCAGATCAACCCGGCCTCGTCCTGCCTCCCGATCCTGCCGCAGATCCCGATCTTCTTCGCGCTCTACTTCGTCCTGCGGGACTTCGACGACGAGATCTACCCGGAGTACCCGGCGTCGACGCTCGGCTGGCTGCACTTCGTGCCGGACATTACGGCGAACATCACCGACCACTGGTCGGGCTACCTCCTGCTTGCCGTGTACGTCCTGAGCCAGGTCGCGTCGACCTGGTATATGCCGATGGCGACGACGAGCCCGGCGCAGCGGTACATCTTCCTCGCGCTCCCGTTCATCCTCGCGATCTTCATCGTCAACCCGCCCGGCGGCGCCACTTTCCCCGTCGGGCTCCTCCTCTACTGGATGACGACGAACCTCTGGACGGTGGGCCAGGGGATCGTGACCCGCCGGCTCCGAGGCCAGCTGCAGCAGGCGCCGGCGAAACGCTCGTCGCGAACGCCGCCCAAGACGGCGCCGGCGCCGGCAAGCGACGGCACTTCTGCCGTCGAGGAGGCAACGGGCCAGAAACAGGCGGCTGCTCCGCGGCGGGTGAAGCGGAAAAAGAAGCGAGCTCGGCGATGACCGACGAGCTTCGCGTCGAGACGGAGGGCGAAACCGTCGGCGAGGCGAAGTGGGCGGCCCTTCGTGAGCTCGAGAAGCTGAACCCGGCGGTCGACAAGGCTGCGGTTCGCTTCCAGGTTGTCTCGGAGGGCGAGCGCGGCATCCTCGGCGTCGGCTACGCGCCGGCACGCGTGATCGCGATCGTCGAGTCCGACGGCGCCGCCGAGCCGTCCTCCGCCGACGAGTCGGAGCCCGCTGCGCTCGTCCGCGACGTGGTCACGAGGATCACGTCTGCGCTCGGGATCAGCTGTCGCATCGACATCGCCGAAGAGGCGGACTCGCTGCTCGTCACCTGCTCGGGGCGCGACCTCGGTCTCCTGATCGGCAGGCACGGGCAGACGATCGACGCCATCCAGTACCTGTGCAACGCGATCCTGGCGCGCGAGGGCGCGGGCGTGTCCGCCGTGGTCGATGCGGCCGGTTATCGGGCTCGCCGTGAGGCGACGCTCGGCACGCTCGCCACGAGCGCTGCCGAGCAGGCGATCCGGACGGGCGAGCGAGTCGAGCTCGAGCCGATGACGGCGGTGGAGCGAAAGATCGTCCACCTCAGCCTCCAGGACGTCCCCGGCGTCGAGACGGAGAGCGAGGGAACCGAGCCGAACCGCTTCGTCGTTGTCCTACCCGGTGGCGCCGACTAGCCGGGGAAACCTCCCGGTTTCCCCAGACCCCTTCCACCTGTCCGCTGACGCGGACGAGTGCCTTCAGCACTGGCTCGCCGCCGTCGTTGCGACGCCGGGCCTGACCGCGCTCCGCGACTTCGACGAGGCGCGACGGGCTCTGCTCGAGGACAGCCTGCGCGGGGTCGAGGTCGTTCGTGGGTTCGACGGGACGATCGTCGACGTCGGCTCCGGCGGCGGGGCACCGGGCATCCCGCTGGCCGCAGCGCTGCCCGATCGCGACGTGACGCTGCTCGAGGCCGAGGAGCGCAAGGCCGAGTTCCTGCGGAGCTGGGAGCAGCGGCTGACGAACCTACGCGTCGTCCGCGGCCGAGCGGAAGAGCAGGAGACGGACGTCTACGGCGTCGCGGTGGCCAAGGCGCTGGCACAACCCCCGGTCGCGACCGAGTGGTGCCTGCCGCTCGTGCGTGCAGGCGGCGCGGTGGTGCTGTGGGTAGGCCCGACCGTCGACCTCGAGCACGTCGCGCGCGTCTCGGCACGGCTGGCGGGCGGCGAGCCCGAGAACCGGGACGGCCTGCTCGTGATCCCGAAGCTCGGGCCGACGCCGGAGGGGTTCCCGCGGCGCCCCGGCATGGCCCGAAAACGTCCGTTGCCCTGAGTACGGTGAGCGCTGGCCTATGGCCATCTACGCGCTCGCCAATCAGAAGGGCGGCGTCGGCAAGACGACGACTGCCGTTAACCTCGCCGCCTGCCTTGCGGAGGCCGGCGAGCCGACCCTGCTCGTCGATCTCGACCCGCAGGCGAACGCCACGTCGGGCCTCGGCGAGCGTGCGAACGGGACCTCCAGCTTCGACCTCCTGGACGGGGCGCCGGCGGACACGCTCGTTTCGAGAACACGCTTCGCCAACCTCGAGCTCATCCCCGCGCGGCCTGACCTGGCCGGCGCGGCGGCGTCGCTCGCCCTGCGCGGCGGCGGAGAGCGCTATCTCGCCGAAGCCCTGCGCTCGGCGGCACCGCGCTACCGCTACGTCTTTCTCGACTGCCCGCCCTCTCTGGGGCCGCTGACCGTCAATGCGCTGGCAGCTGCCGACCGGGTGCTCGTCCCCGTGCAGGCCGAGTACTACGCGCTCGAGGGTGTCGCGCAGATCCTCGAGTCGATCGAGGTGGTGCGGGCCCGCCTCAACCCGCGGCTCACCCTCGCGGGTGTTTTGCTGACGATGGTCGACGGCCGAACGAGGCTTGCCGCCGACGTCTCCGAGGAGCTCGAGCGGCACTTCGGCTCACTGCTGTTCAGAACCCGCGTCCCGCGGTCGGTGAGGATCGCGGAGGCGCCGAGCCACGGACTGCCCGTGATCGCCTACGACCGGCGGTCCGCCGGTGCGGACGCCTACTGGAAGGTGGCGATGGAGCTTGTCGAGCGCAACTGATCCTGGCCCCCGAAGGGGCCTCGGACGGGGGCTCGAGGTGCTGATCGGCGGCGCGCCGACGACGGGGCTCGCCCCGCTTCCGGGCGACCGTGGCCACCCCACC
>Ga0081538_10003277_pt1 | contig 15371 bp, 13 predicted proteins | sample TabmetS5T2R1_FD_71022 | JGI IMG/M metagenome (GOLD analysis project Ga0081538, IMG submission 71022) | Tabebuia heterophylla rhizosphere microbial communities from the University of Puerto Rico - S5T2R1 | ecosystem: Host-associated > Plants > Roots > Rhizosphere ... | reverse complement strand
TCAGTGGGGCGCAGCGCTTGAGGCCGACGACCGCTTCGAGAAGGTCGGGCCGTTCCCGGACTTCTATCGCCGCGCGACCCGGATCGGGGTGCGCAGCGTCCTCTACGAGAAGACGACCGAATGACGAACGACAACCAGAACCCACAGACCTCCGAGATCGCCCGCCCCGAGATGCGCGAGAAGCCGACCGTGATCCTCGGCGCCGGCCCGGCCGGGCTGACCGCGGGATATCTCCTGTCCAGGCGCGGACTGCCGGTGATCGTGCTCGAGGCCGAGGACCAGGTCGGCGGCATCGCCAAGACGGCGGTGCGCGACGGCTACCGCTTCGACCTCGGCGGCCACCGCTTCTTCACGAAGGTGAAGGAGGTCGACGACCTCTGGCACGAGATCATGCGCGAGGAGTTCCTCGAGCGGCCGCGCATGTCGCGCATCTACTGGAACGGCAAGTTCCTCGACTATCCGCTGCGCGGGCCCGACGTGATCAAGAAGCTCGGTCCGGTCGAGCTCACGCGCGCGTTCCTCTCGTACGTCTGGGCCCAGATGAAGCCGAAGGGCGCCGAGGAGACGTTCGAGCAGTGGGTGTCCAACCGCTTCGGCAGGCGGCTCTTCAACCTCTTCTTCAAGTCCTACACCGAGAAGGTCTGGGGCGTGCCGACGTCGGAGATCCGGGCCGAGTGGGCCGCCCAGCGGATCAAGGGGCTGTCCTTCTTCAGCGCCGCGAAGTCGGCCTTCTTCGGGAACCGCGACAACAAGATCAAGTCGCTGATCTCCAAGTTCAACTACCCGCGCTACGGGCCGGGCCAGATGTGGGAGACGATGACCGACGACATCCGCAAGCTCGGCGGGCAGGTGCTGCTCGAGCACCGGGCCACCAAGCTCGAGTTCGAGGACGACCGCTGCGTCCGCGTGCACGTCGGCGAACAGGTCTTCGAGCCGTCGGCGGTGATCTCCTCGCTTCCGCTGCGGAACACGGTCGGCATGGCGGCGCCGCACCCACGAGCCGAGGTGCTCGCCGCCGCGAAGGGACTCCGCTACCGCGACTTCCTCACGGTGGCCGTCGTGCTCGACGGCGAGGACCTGTTTCCCGACAACTGGATCTACATCCACGACCCCAGCGTCATCGTCGGGCGGATCCAGAACTTCCGCTCCTGGAGCCCGTGGATGGTGCCCGACCCGTCGAAGGCCTGCGTGGGCCTCGAGTACTTCTGCTTCGCGGGCGACGAGCTGTGGGAGATGGACGACGGCGATCTCGTCCAGCTCGGCATGCGCGAGCTCGAGCAGCTCGGCCTCGCCCGCCGCGATCAGCTCGAGTTTGGCTTCGTCGAGCGCGTCCCGAAGGCCTACCCGATGTATGACGCCGACTACGCCGAGCGCGTGCACGCGATCCGCTCGTGGCTGGACGGGCTCGACAACTTCATCCAGGTCGGCCGCAACGGGCTGCACCGCTACAACAACTCCGACCACTCGATGCTCACGGCCATGCGGGCGGTCGACAACCTCGTGAGGGGCGCCGACCACGACATCTGGGCGGTGAACGCCGAGTCGGCCTACCACGAGGAGGAGAAGCAGGACCAGCAGCAGCCCTACATCGAGGCTCCGGAGACGCAGTCGATGAAGCAGCCGCTGCACCGCTAGACGCGGCGGTGCCGGGGGTGCGCCCCCTCGGCTTGTAGCGTCGCGCGCCGTGCCCCTCTCCGCTCTCGCTCTCGCGCTCGGCGCCGCGCTCCTGCACGCGACCTGGAACGTGCTGCTCGCGGGCGCGAGCGACAGCGAGGCCGCCACGGCGGTGGCGACGCTCGCGGGAGTGGCGCTGCTGGCGCCGGTCGCGATCGTCACGGGCGGCGTGGAGAGCGCGGCGCTCCCGTTCGCGGCGGCCTCCGCCGCCCTGCACGTGGCGTACCTGGCGCTCCTGGCGCGCGCCTACCACGGCGGTCAGGTGAGCGTCGTCTATCCGGTCTCCCGCGGCGTCGCGCCGGTGCTCGTGTTGGCCTTTGGCACGGTGGCGCTCGGCGAGGGGGCGTCAGCCGCGCAGGTGGCGGGAGTGCTCGCCGTGTCCGCCGGCATCTTCCTGGTCCAGTCCGGCGGGACGACCGTCGCACGCCGCGACCTCCTGTTCGGGCTCACGATCGCGGCGGTCATCGCCGCCTACACCCTGGTGGACGCCGAGGGCGTGGAGCACTCCCGCGCGCCCGCCTACCTGGCCCTGCTCCTCTCACCCGCCGCGGTGATCTACGCGGCCGCGCTCTGGATCGGCGGCCGTGGGCCGGCGATGCGAGCCGAGCTGCGCCCCCGGGCGCTGATCACGGGGGCGTTCGTGGTCGGCGCCTACGGCTCCGTGCTGGGAGCGCTCCAGCTGGCGAACGCGGCGCCGGTGGCCGCGGTGCGCGAGTCGAGCGTGGTGATCGCCGCTCTGCTGGCGGCGGCGTTCCTGCACGAGCACGTGGGCTCGCGGAGACTCGCCGGCGCCGCGCTCGTAGCCGGGGGTGTGGCGGCGGTGGCGCTGGGGTGAGGCTGACACTCGCCCGGCCGCGACGGGCTCGGACCGGGTTTGGGCTGGGTAAGGGGGGTGTGCTGTGTGGGCGGCGCGCGTACTGATCTGCATAGGGGCTCGTATAGGACCCCAATGCAGATCGGATGCGTCCGGGCGTCGATCTCGGCGACGGCGAAACGGACTCTGCCCCTTACCCCGCCCAAGCGCGGCTGGGACTGCGGTGACCTCAGGGAGTAACGAGTGACTCCGCCCGCACCGGCTCCGCCGCGCCGGCCTCCTCAACCATCGCATTCGACAGCGCCCGCAGATAGGCCTTGCCCGAGGCCTCGAGGATGTCCGTCGAGACGCCCACGCCGGAGGCCAGGTCGCCGTCCAGCTCGAGCAGCACGGTGACCTCCCCCAAGGCGTCCCGGCCGCCCGTGACGGCCGAGACTTGGAACTCCTTCAGACGCGCGTCACGGCCGACCGCCGCGTTGATCGCGCTGAAGAACGCGTCGACCGGCCCGTCGCCCGTAAAGCTCCCGGACTCGACCTCGCCGCTCGGCATGCGCACCCGCACCCGCGCCAGCGGCGAGCGGGCGGACGACGCCTCCACGTCGAACGATTCGAGCTCGAAGGCGGCGGGCGCCTGCTTCATCTCGTCCGAGACGATCGCCTCGAGGTCGAGCGCTGTGACCTTCTTCTTCCTGTCCGCGATCTCCTTGAAGCGCTTGAAGGCGGTGTTCAGCGCGACGCCGTCGATCGCGAAGCCGAGCTCCTCCAGCGCTTTCCGGAGCGCGTGGCGGCCGGAATGCTTCCCGAGCACGATCGAGTTCTGCTCGAGGCCGATGGTGGTGGCGTCCATGATCTCGTAGGTGGTGCGATCCTTGAGGACGCCGTCCTGGTGGATCCCCGCCTCGTGGGCGAACGCGTTGCGGCCGACGATCGCCTTGTTCGGCTGGACCGGGTAGCCGGTCAGCCGCGAGACGAGCCGGCTCGCCCGCGCGATCTCGCGCGTGTTGGCGGCCGTCCAGATGCCCACGCTCGACTCGCGCGTGTGGAGCAGCATCACGATCTCCTCGAGCGACGCGTTGCCCGCGCGCTCACCTATGCCGTTCACGGCGCACTCCACCTGGCGGCAGCCTACCGTCAGCCCGGCGAACGAGTTGGCCACCGCCAGGCCGAGGTCGTTATGGCAGTGCACGGATGTCGTGACGTCCCGGAGGTCGGGCACGAGCTCGTACAGGGCGCGCCACATCTCGGCGTACTCGTGGGGCATCGTGTAGCCGACGGTGTCCGGCACGTTGATCGTGGTCGCGCCCTCGTCGATCGCGATCTGGATGACCTCCGCCATGAACTCGACCTCGGAGCGGGAGCCGTCCTCGGGCGAGAACTCGACGTCGTCGGTGTATTCGCGGGCGTGCGCGACCGCTGCCCGAGCCTGGCCCTTCACGTCCTCGCGGGTGGTCTGGAGCTTGCGCTCGATATGGATGTCGCTCGTGGCGATGAAGGTGTGGATCCGCGCGCGCTCTGCGTCCTTGACCGCGTTCCAGGCTGCGTCGATGTCCTCTTTCGAGGTGCGCGCGAGGCCGCAGATGACCGGACCCTCGACCTCGCGGGCGATTGCCTGCACCGCGTCGAAGTCCCCGGGTGAGGTAATCGGGAAGCCGGCCTCGACTACGTCCACGCCGAGGCGGGCGAGCTGATGCGCGATCTCGAGCTTCTCCTGCTTACCCAGCGAGATCCCCGGCGACTGCTCCCCGTCGCGGAGGGTGGTGTCGAAGATCTTTACTCGGTCCTTCTCGCTGCGGCTCATGTCACTCACTGTCCCTTCGTCGGCCTTGCTGGATTCCCCTTCGGCTTGCGGCTGCTAGCGGCCGCCACGCATTAGCTCCCCCTCAGCGGGGGAGGAGAAGGAGAAGTCGCAGGTCCGGCGTGAGCGACACGGAGAGCGAAGCGTACACGTTGGCCTCTAAGTGGCTTTCCGCCGCCCGTCGCGCGCGTTCGTCTGGCGGAGCCGGTCCTTGCTGCTCGGCCGCTTGTACCCGGCGGCCGCCTGGACGCTCGAAGGGCGCCACTCGGCGCCGCCGCGCAGCGTGGGGACGCCCTCCTCGTTCAAGGTGTCTGCGATCGCCTGGAGCGTCATCCCCTCGGCCCGCATGGCGGCGATCCGCTGTTTCAGCGACGGCCGATCGCTCACCGCCGGCCGTCCCGAGCGCCGCATGTGGCGCGCCGCCTCGAGGCCCTTCCGGGTCCGCTCCTCCACCTTCTTGCGTTCGAGCACGCCCACCGTGGCCAGCGCCTTGGCGCTCACCTGCCCCTCGTGGGTGCCGGTGTCGAGGTTCAGGTCGAGGACCACGAGTCGAGCGTCGCACTCATCCAGCCAGCCGAGCATCGTTCCGAGGTGCGAGGCGGTGCGGGTCAGCCGTTCGATGCTCGTCACGACGAGGCAGCTCGCGTCGCGTGCAGCCAGCCGTTCGAGCGCATATGTGAGGCCCGGACGGCGCAGGTCGGAGCTTGCACGCGACTCGATGTCGCGCACCACCTTCGCCAGCGTCAGGCCGCGGCGCTCGCAGGCCTCCTGGATCAGGCGGATCTGGACCTTCAGCTCGTCGCCCGCCTGGCCGTCGGCGGCGGAAACGCTCGCATAGCCGAGCGCACGCTGGCTCGCGGCGCGCGGCTTCGGACCCCGCGTCGGGACGGCGGGCGCCCCGGGCCTGGTCTCCGGCAACCGGTCTTCGGCCGCGCGGGCGGCCGCCGGTGCGGCGGTCGCGGACGGCAGGTCGGCGGCCGGTGCCGCGCCTCTCGTCGGCGCCGCGACCGCCAGCGCGGCATCTCCGGACGCCAGTCCGACCGCCCGTGGGGCGCCTGCGGACCCCCGCCCCGTCGTCGCCGCCGCGGGGCGGAAGCGCCGCCGGAGAATCGCCACGCCTACGACGAGTCCGAGCGCGGCGAGCACCGCGAGGGCCCACGGCAGGACGGATGAGGACCCCTCGTCACCCTCGCTTGGCTCGTCGGGCTGCGCGGGGGCGTCGCCGCCCGGCGCGCTCTCCCGCGCCGAGTCGGGCGGCGGCTGCTCGAGCGGGAACTCGTCCCACAGCTCGGTGGGCGGGCCCTCCGGGGCGGAGGGCTCCTGGCCGGCGGCCGGCACGGCCAAGCCGCCGCCCACCAGCGCGAGGAGCAGTAGCGTGCAGAGCACCCGGCGCATCATCGAATCGTGACCGGCGTCCCCACCGGCATCAACCGACCGAGCCGAGCGATGTCGCGGTTCCGCATCCTGATGCAGCCATGGGAGATACGTCCGGGGATCAGTTCTGGACGACCGGTTCCGTGGACGCCCACGAACCCGCTGTCGGGCCAGTCGGTGAGCGCGGCTGACCGCGCGCTGGTGCCGAAGGCTAGCGGGCCGTAGAAGGTGCTGCGGTAGCGCACGAGCTTGTTACGAATGTAGAACCGCCCCCGCGGTGTCGGCCACCGCGGCAAGCCCACGCCCACTCGCGCCCGGAAGACGGGCTGGCCGTCGCGCTCGAGCGTGGCCGTAAAGCGTCGGAGATTCACGACCAGATGCGTCCTGACCAGGCGATAGCCGCCCAGGGCGTCTCGCGGGACCCAGCCGACCGTGCCGTTCGGAAGCACCGGTAGCCGAGCCTCCACCCAGACCCGCCCGCGGGCGTCCCGGGCGCGCCGGCGCACGAGCACGAGGTTGTCCGTCCCCTCCGGGGTGCGAGTGCGAAGGCGCCCCACCCGCCGCCCACGGCCCGGCGCCGAGAGGGCGCTCGCAGGCCGCTCGACGACCGACCACATGGCGAGGTGCGGATCCCGTTCCAGCGGCGCCGGCGCCGGTACGTCGAGCGCCGGATCGGGCGACGCGGGCAGGCCGCCGACGCGCGGCGCCAACTCCGGCGCGGGCCATAGGAGCACGGCGAGAAAGCCGAGGGCGCCGCCGGCGAGGGCCAGAACCACCCCAGCGCGCCTAGTGCGCCCCCCGGTCACCGGACTCTCACCCCGTATAGCGCGGCGTTCGGCTTCCCTGGGTAGACGGCGTGTTCGTGATGAAGCCCGTGGAGTTCACGACCCTGGTGATCTGCTGCTTCGACTGCGGCTCGTCGAACGCGCGCGTGGCCGGCTGGACACCGAACAGGTACCGCATCCACGCCGCATGACGGGCCTCCACCGAATGGATGGAGAGAGCGGCGGCCAGCGCGGAGCTCGCCTTGATCCGGGTTGCCTGGCCCTTGTAGGCGGCGACCGCGAGGTCCTCGAACGCGACGGCCGTCTTCAGGAAAGCGTTCTGATCCTCGGTCGTGCCCTGGAAGTCGAAGGACGGCCGGCTCGCCGCCTTGCTGCCGAGCACATCCCGGAACGCCGCCACGTGGGCGCGCTCGACCGCGCCGACCACGTCCGCGGCCTCGGCGGCGCGGCCGCGGAGCGCCTTCATCCGTTGAGCCTCCGTGTAGAAGGCCGCCTGGAGGTACTCGAGCGTGAGCGCGTAGTTCAGGATCGCCACGTCGCTCGGACCGGGAGCCTGCGCGATGGCCCGCTCGCCGGCGACCCCCAGAAGCGTGAGCGAGCCGCCGAGCGCGCCCCCGAGAAACGTCGCGCGGGAGACGACACCCGCTCGCTCGGCGGCTTCCGCGATCGCTCCATCGGCGTCCAAGTGATCGAACGAGATGTCGTGCACCCCGGTCACGTCCTCATCCCCGCTTGCCGCAGGCCGTCCAGCACCTCGTCCGCCGACTGCGGCGTGTCGGTGGCCTCCGGAGCCGGCGGTTGGTCGACGATGCTCCGAATCCACGCCGCGTGCCGAGCCTCCACGGACACGATCTTGCCCGCGGCGGCCAGGACGTCCGCGGTGACGTTCGTTCCCTGCCCGTTGTAGGCCGCGACGGCCAGGTCCTCGAGGTCGCCCGCCGCGGTGGCGAACGCTCCGGGCGAGCTCGTCTTGTCGCCGAAATCGAACTGGGGCCTGGCTTCGGCACGGCCGCCCAGGGTGCTCCTGATGGCGTCTAGATGCTGCTTCTCCTGGTCCGCCACTACCTGGGCGTACTCGAGCACCGCGCCGGTCAGATTGCCCTGCCGGAGGGCCTCGGCGTAGAAGGCGCCCTCCGTGTACTCCACGAGCAGCAGGAGGTTGAGCGCACGCAGGTCGGGCTGGGAGAGCTGGGCCGCGTCGGTGAGGCGCGGAGCGCCCGCGATGGCCGCGCCGGCGAGCGCCGCGCCCCCCGCGACGATCCCTCGCTTGACGAAGTCGGACCGCCGGCTGCGTTCGGGCACGGCGAGTTGCCCGGGGGGCGCGACCGCCCGGGTACGAGTCTCGGAGTCCATAGCGCTACTTTGCACTCAATCTCGCGCAAAAGCGCGCTTTGCGGGAGATCCCGTCCGTTTACGCACCCATCAGGTTGCGTACGGCGAGCGGCGATTTGTCCCCGCTTTGGGGTAATTGGTGAGCGCCTGGCGGCCCCGCTGGACCGGGAGGACTATCGTGGGGCCATGGCGACGGCGTCGTCCACGGTCGCTGACATCAAGGACTCGATCCTCGATGCGATCGGCGACACTCCGCTGGTCCGCCTGTCCCGGCTCGGAGCGGGGCTCACCCCCCAGCTCGTCGCGAAGGTCGAGGCGCTCAATCCCGGCGGCTCGATCAAGGACCGCGCGGCCCTGGCGCTGATCGAAGCCGCGGAGCGTGACGGCAAGCTGAGGCCGGGCGGCACGATCGTCGAGCCCACGAGCGGCAACACCGGCACCGGGCTCGCGATCGCCGCCAGCCTGAAGGGCTATCGCGTGATCGCCGTCATGCCCGACAAGATGTCGAAGGAGAAGATCGACCTGCTTCGGGCCTACGGCGCCGAGGTGGTGGTCGCGCCGACCGAGGTGGCACCCGACTCGCCGGAGTCCTACTACCGGGTGGCCGACCGCCTCACCGAGGAGATTCCGGGCGCCTTCCAGCCGAACCAGTACAAGAACCAGGCAAATCCCGAAGCCCACTACCGGACGACCGGCCCGGAGCTATGGCGCCAGTCCGGCGGGCAGATCACTCACCTCGTCCTCGGGATCGGGACCGGCGGCACCGCCACCGGCGTGGGCCGCTATCTCCGCGAGCGGAATCCTCGGATCGAGATCGTCGGCGCGGACCCCGTCGGATCGATCTTCTCGAGCGGCGAGGTGAAGCCCTATCTGGTGGAGGGCGTCGGCGAGGACTTCTGGCCCGACACCTTCGACCCGTCGCTCGTCGATCGGTACATCACCGTCCCGGACAAGGACTCGTTCCTGATGACCCGCCGGCTGGCCGAGACCGAGGGGATCCTCGCCGGCGGGTCGTGCGGCCTGGCGCTCCACGCCGCTCTGGAGGTAGCGCGCGAGATTGACGACCCCGACGCGATGATCGCCGTGATCCTGCCGGACGGCGGGCGCTCATATCTGTCGAAGGTCTTCAACGACGCCTGGATGCGGCAGTACGGCTTCCTCGAGCGCGGCTCCGCGCTGATCGTGGGCGACGTCCTGCGTCGCAAGCACGCCGAGGGCGAGATCCCGCCCCTGCTCACCGTGGAGACCCACGCCAAGGTCCGCGATGCGGTGGCGTTGTTCCACGAGCACCGCGTCTCGCAGCTGCCGGTGGTCTCCGGCCAGGATCCGCACACCGTCGTCGGCTCGGTGAGCGAGCGCGGACTCCTGGGGCATGCGATGGACGATCCGGCCCTCCTCGGCGCGGAGATCGTCGATGTGATGGAGGCCCCGTTCCCCGCCGTCTCCGCCGAGGACGGGGTGCGGGAGGCTGTGGAGCTGCTCACCGACAGGCGCGAGGCGGTGCTCGTCAACCTGGACGGCCGCGCGGCCGGCATCCTCACGCGGGCGGACTTGCTCGAGTCACTGGCCCGATGACCCGGCTCCCGGACGGGGCGCGCTTCGCCACGCGTGCCGTGCACGCCGGCCTCGATCCGGACCCGGCATACGGGTCGGTGATCCCGCCGATCTACCAGACCTCCACCTACGCGCAGCGCGCTCCCGGCGACTTCGTCGAGGGCTATGACTACGCCCGCTCCGCGAATCCCACCCGCGCTGCGCTCGAGCGCGCGCTCGGCGAGCTCGAGGGCGGGTTTGCCTCGTGCTTCGCGAGCGGGATGGCCGCGACGCACGCGCTGCTCACGGCCCATACGGGCGCGGGCGACCACGTCGTCCTCCCCCACGACCTCTATGGCGGGACCTACCGGCTGCTCGACAAGGTGCTGACGCGCTTCGGCCTGGCCTACGACATGGTCGACCAGACCGATCTCGCCGCGCTCGAGCGCGCCCTTCGCCCCGAGACACGCCTGATCTGGGTCGAGACGCCCACGAACCCGCTCCTGAACGTCGTGGACATAGAGGCCGTCGTGGCGCGTCGGCGCGACGCGCTCGTGGCGGTCGACAACACCTTCGCCACGCCCGCGATCCAGCGACCGCTGGAGCTCGGGGCGGACGCCGTCGTCCATTCCGCGACCAAGTACCTCGGCGGGCATTCGGACCTCGTCTCGGGCGCCGTGGTGGTGCGGGATGCGGGGCTCCATGAGCGCGTCCGCTTCGTCCAGAACGCGGTCGGCGCCGTCCCCGGGCCGCTCGACTGCTTCCTCGTGCATCGCGGCCTGCGCACGCTCCACCTGCGGGTGGGGGCGCACACCGAGAACGGCCGCGCGGTGAGCGACTTCCTCCGAGCCGAGCGGGCCGAGGATGTGCGCTGGCCAGGGTTCGGCGGGATGGTCGCGTTCCGCCATCCGGAGGCCACCCGGATCGCCGCCGCCACCGAGATCTTCATGCTCGCCGAGTCCCTGGGCGGGGTCGAATCGTTGATCGAGGTGCCCCAGGCGATGACCCACCAGTCGGTGGAGGACTCCGACGCGGCCGTCCCCCCCGACTTCGTGCGGCTCTCATGCGGCGTGGAGGCCGCCGACGACCTCGTCGAGGACCTTCGCCGGGCGATCGGCGAGCGCCGCTAAGCGTGAGCCACGCGTAGCGATTCGGCTCTAGAGGCCTCTAAAGGCTCACGGTCCGCCCGGCCTCGAAGCCGTCGCTCTCGGCGATGCGGTCGACCACGTCCTGCGGCACGGGCGAGTCGGTCGTCACCAGCATGGTCGCCACGCCGCCGAGGTGGTCGGCGTCGGGCCGGCGCCCGACCGCGGCGCCGCTGATGTTGATGCCGGCCTGTCCGAAGCTGGTTCCCACGCGGCCGATCATGCCCGGCTGGTCCACGTAGCGGAACACCGCCATGTTCCGCTCGAGCTGGATGTTGAAGCGCGAGCCCCACGCCTCCAGCAGGTGCGGCCGGTGATGACGGCCCAGCGTCGTGCCGACGACGCGCGTGCGGGCGCCGCCCCCCGCCACCGTCACCCGCACGAGATCGGTGAAGTCGCGCGCGCGGGCGGCGCTCGTCTCCGAGATCTCGATCCCCCGCTCCCTCGCGATCGCCGGGGCGTTGACGTCGTTCACGTCCTCCTCGATGTGGCCGGACAGCGCTCCCTTCAGCACCTGAACCGTCAGCAGCCGGGTGTCGCGCTCGGCGATGCGGCCGAGGTACTCGATCTCGAGCGCGTCGATCGAGCTGCCCTCCGCGAGCGCGACCGCGATGCGGCCGAGGTCACGTGACAGCGGGAGGAACGGGCCGAGCGCCTCGAGGTCCTCGGGCGCGACCGCTGGGACGTTGACCGCGCTTGTGACGACCCCTCCGGTGAGCGCGGCCACGACCTGCTCGGCCGCCTGGTAGCCGGCACGGTCCGTGGCCTCGGCCGTGGACGCGCCGAGATGCGGCGTGACGACGACGTTCGGATAGTCGAAGAGCGGGTGGTCGGTAGCGGGCTCCTCGCGGAAGACGTCGAGGGCTGCGCCGGCGACCTTGCCGCTGTCGAGCGCCGCCCGAAGCGCCTCCTCCACGACGAGCTTGCCGCGTGCGACGTTGATTATCCGCACGCCGTCTCTCATCTTCGCGAAGGCGGCCGCGTCGAGCCAGTTCTCGGTCTCGGCGGTAACCGGGAGGTGGATCGTGATGAAATCGGCCCGCGCGTAGAGCTCGCCTGGGCTTGCCGCGCGTTCCACGCCCAGCTCGCGGAAACGCTCTCCTGAGACGTACGCGTCGAACGCGACCACGTGCATCCCGAAGCCGAGCGCGCGCTGTGCCACGAGCTGCCCGACGCGGCCGAAGCCGAGCACGCCGAGCGTCTTCTCGTACAGCTCGACGCCGCTGAACTTCGTGCGCTCCCACCTGCCGCTCGTAAGCGAGCTGTGCGCCTGCGGGACCTTGCGGGCGAGCGCCAGGAGCAACGCCATCGTGTGCTCCGACGCGGTGATGACGTTCGATTGCGGGGCGTTGGCGACCACCACGCCGCGCTTGGTGGCGGCGTCGACATCCACGTTGTCCACCCCCACGCCCGCCCGGCCGACGACCTTGAGCTGCTCGGCGCGGTCGATCAGGCCCGCGTCCAGCTTGGTGGCGGAGCGGATCAGGATCCCGTCGAACTCGGCGATCCGCCGCTCGAGCTCGTCGTCCGTCCACGCGGTGCCGATCTCGACGTCGAGACCCGCGTCGCGCAGGAGGTCGACCCCCGATTCGCCGATCCTCTCCCTCACGAGGACCTTCATGGTGCTCGCCGTGCTCTCGGCGAGTGCCATCTACGCGGGGGCGGCGAGCGGGACGCCCGCCTCGAGGAAGGCGCGCTGTGCGGCAGCGACGCCTGCGCCGAGCTCGGCCTCGTGACCCAGCTCCCGCAAGGTCATCTCGAACGCCGCAACCGTGACCACGACGTCGAACGCGCCGAAGTAGCCGCAGTGCGCGATGCGCGCGATCTTGCCCTTCAGCCTGCCCTGACCGCCCGCGATCGTCACGCCGAAGGGGTCGCGCATGAGCTTCGGCACCCGTGCACCGTCGATCGTCTCGGGGAGCCTGATCGCGGTCACCACGTTCGCGTTCTCGTCGTCGGGACCGAACAGCTCCAGATCGAGCGCTCGGGCAGCCGCCCGCGTGGCGCGACCGAGTAGGCGGTGGCGCTCGAAGACGCGGTTGAGCCCCTCCTCCTCGATGAGCCCGAGCGCGACGTCGAGCGCTTGGACGAGCCCGACCGCGGGGGTGAATGGGCTATCCGGAGGGTCCTGCCGCTGGCCGCTCGCCGTCCGGCCCCAGTCGAAGTAGTAACGGCGCCCTGGTGTGGCGACAGCCCGCTCGAGGGCGCGGGTGTTCGCGCTCACGAAGGCGAGACCCGGCGGAGACATCAGCGCCTTCTGGGACCCCGCAACCACGACGTCGACGCCCCACTCGTCCTGCGGCAGCGGCACGGCGCCGAGCCCCGAGATCGCATCCACCACGATAAGCGCGCCGTGGCGGTGAGCGACCTCGGTCAGGTCGCGTATGTCGTTGACGACGCCGGTCGAGGTCTCGGAGAACGTGGTGAAGACGAGCTCTATGTCGCCGTGCTGCGCGAGCCTGCGGTCGAGCTCGGCCGGGTCCACCTGGCGCCCCCACTCCGACTCCCAGTGCACCGTGCGGGCGCCGTATGCGTCGCAGAGCTCGGCCCACCGCTCGCCGAACTTGCCGCACGATGCCACGAGCGCGGGCTCGCCAGGCCGGACGAGGTTGGCCACGGCCGATTCCATCGCGCCGCTGCCGGACGCCGTGAAGACGAGCACGTCGTTGTCCGTCCGGAAGATCCGCTTGAGGCGCACGAGGGCGCGCGCGTAGACCTCGATGAAGGCCGGGGCGCGGTGGTAGAGCATCGGCTGGACCATCGCCTGCGACACGGCCGGCGGCAGCGGGGTCGGCCCGGCGGTCATGAGGTACTGCTTCACGTACGGATCGGCCATCCGGACGGCGACGATAGCGTCAGCCCAGGAGGTACGTGCCGGCCTTCAGGACCGCCGCCCCAATGCGAAGCGACGCGCTGATGCTGTTCGAGTCGTCGAACTCGTTGTCGAGGTCGTTCCGGAAGCTCTCGTCGGCGAGAGCGAGGACGAGGACGAGGACCCAGAAGATCGTGGCGAGCGCCGCGAGCACCGTGCTGACGATGCCGATCACGTACCCGGCCTGGGCGAGCCCGCGGTTCTTGCCGGTCTCGCCGGAGTCGACCTTCTGTCTGCCCTTGCGGGAGTAGATGACGCCCGCGACCGCGCAGCCGAGTGAGATCACGGTCGAGAGCCCGGCCGAAAGCAGCAGGAGGCCGCCGCCGACGAGCGAGAGCACGAAGCCGGCAACGGCCGGGCCGTTGTCCGGCTCGCGCGCGGGCGGCGGGTATCCCCACGGCGGTGGCTGCTGCCAGCCCGGCGGCGGCTGCGGCGGGGCCTGGGCGGGCGCGGGCGGCGCATGGCCCTGCCCCTGCTGCCAGCCGTGTGGGAGCGGAGGGGAGCCGGCGCTAGCCTGCTGCGGTCCTCGAGGGGAGTCTCCGAGCTCGGGCTCGGGGCCGGCCGGCTCCGGAGGGAGGAATCCGGTTCGGGGCTCGTCCGTCGTCAAAACTCCGTCTCGATCCAATCCATCATCGAGCGCAGCTGCCTCCCCTCGCGCTCGATCTGATGGTCCTTCTGCTCCTGGCGCATGCGCTGGAAGCTCTCCTGTCCCGCCTGGTTCTCGGCGATCCACTCGCGAGCGAAGTCGCCGGACTGGATCTCGGCCAGGATCTGCTGCATGGCCGCGCGCGTCGGCTCGCCGATGATCCGCTTGCCGCGCGTCAGGTCGCCGTACTCGGCCGTGTTCGAGACCGAGTAGCGCATCCCCGAGATGCCCTTCTCGTACATAAGATCGACGATCAGCTTGAGCTCGTGCAGGCACTCGAAGTACGCAAGGCGAGGGTCGTAGCCGGCCTCGACGAGCGTCTCGTATCCGGCGCGGACCAGCTCGGTCACTCCTCCGCAGAGCACGGCCTGCTCCCCGAACAGGTCGGTTTCGGTCTCGTCCTTGAACGTGGTCTCGATGACGCCCGCCCGCGTGCAGCCGATGCCCTTCGCGTACGCCAGCACCAGCTCACGGGCGTGGTCGGTCGCGTCCCGGTGCACCGCGACGAGCCCCGGGACGCCGTTGCCCTCGAGGAACTGGCGACGGACCAGGTGGCCCGGGCCCTTGGGCGCGACCATGCCGACGTCCACCTCCGGGCCGGGCTCGATCTGACCGAAGTGGACCGAGAAGCCGTGCGCGAACATGAGGAGCTTGCCGGGCGCGATGCCGTCCACGATCTCCGCCTGCCACACCTCCGCTTGCTTCTCGTCCGGCACCAGCAGCATCACCACGTCTCCCGTGCTCGCCGCGTCGGCCATCGACTCGACCCGCAGCCCGTCCGCCTTCGCCTTGTCGACTGACGCGGATCCCTCCCGCAGGCCCACCACCACCTCGACGCCGGAGTCCTTCAGGTTGAGTGCGTGCGCGTGCCCCTGGGAGCCGTAGCCGATCACGGCGACTGTCCTGCCGTCGAGCTTGGCGAGGTCGGCGTCCTTGTCGTAGATCATGGAGGCGGGAAGATAGCTGGGCCGCGTCGGCCGGCCCCTCGTCCGGCGCAACTATCGTACGGCCGGATGGCGACCCAGGAGTGGACCGACAAGCAGGCGCAGCGGCGCATCCGCCCCGCCGCCGACTGGCGGTCCGCCGGCGAGTACAGCGACATCCGCTACGAGGTCGCCGAGGGAATCGCGAAGATCACGATCGCCCGGCCCGAGGTCCGAAACGCCTTCCGCCCCGAGACGGTGGTGGAGCTGTCCGATGCGTTCGAGCGCGCGCGTGAGGACACCGAGATCGGCGTGATCGTGCTTACCGGGGAGGGTCCGCTCGCGTTCTGCTCGGGCGGCGACCAGCGCGTCCGCGGGGACTCGGGCTACGTCGGCGCCGGCGCGAACGTCGGCCGCTTCCATGTCACCGACCTTCACCTGCAGATGCGGCGGGTGCCGAAGCCCATACCCGCCATGG
>Ga0081538_10003276_pt1 | contig 15372 bp, 15 predicted proteins | sample TabmetS5T2R1_FD_71022 | JGI IMG/M metagenome (GOLD analysis project Ga0081538, IMG submission 71022) | Tabebuia heterophylla rhizosphere microbial communities from the University of Puerto Rico - S5T2R1 | ecosystem: Host-associated > Plants > Roots > Rhizosphere ... | reverse complement strand
CCGTGAACGATTGGATTGCATCCGAAATGGGACCAACCGACATCAGGATTGCGGAGGTGTTTGCAGTGGGCGAACGTGAATTTTGGTGGCAACCTGCAAACCGATAGGGAATTCGTCATCCTCGCGTCGCAGCATGATCGTGCCAAGCCACGGGGCGACTTGCGTCACCAGCACCCAGGTGCCAGGTCTAACGCCATGGGTATCCAGGTAGCCGAGTAATTGAATATCTCGCTCAGCTTCCTCGCTGATGCGGGCGACCTCGACAGTGGTGCCTTCGGTGACGGTGGAGAGTGGTATACTTTCCTCGACTAATGCGACGCGGACCCCCGGGATTGGGTTGCCGTGCGGACAGGTCTGAGGATATTTGAGGAGTTCCGCCAGACGTTCTTCAATGAGCGGCGTGATCACATGCTCGAAGCGATGCGCTTCGCGATGTGCCTGCGCCCAGTCAAGTCCCAAGACATCGGTCATCAAGCGCTCCGCCAGGGTGTGGCGGCGGTAGACGCTCTCGGCCACCTGCTGTCCTTCGGGGGTCAAGCGCAACTGCTTTTTGCGATCGATGGTCACGTAGCCGCTCTGAGTGAGGCGCCGGACCATCTCGTGCATGGTGACCGGCGATACCCCGACATGCTCTGCTACCCTGGCGCTGATGACCGTCAGACCCTCCCGCTCGAGCACATAGATCGCCACCAAATAATCTTCTATGGCCTGCGGGATTTTCGATTCTGATGTGGCCATTCCCCCTCCCTCCTAACAACCAAACTTCGGAGAGCCAAATTTTTGCATTTCAATTGGAGACTATTATACAGGCATCATGACCACAATACAAGTTGTCAGATATTAACCGCCCATTAAGGCAACCACCCGTTAAGGCTCATCCTGTGGCGGTCGTGAGTCCAGTTGACGTATACCCGTTCAGCATCCCTATCCATCCGATGGCAATTGGCGTATATCCCCCGCCTTTTCCCTTGACAACCCCCCTTGAGCTTTTTATGATACCGAGGCGTGCATAGCCTACTTCCTAGCGAAGCCGCACCAATCCTAGATTTTAACGATCATGGACAGAGCATGTTCGGCTATCTTTCCACGCGGTTCTGCTACTTGCGCCAGCACTTCATGGTCAACGGCTCACGGGTGTGGGAGTTCGGCTGCTTACTCGTGGTCATAGCGCTCGTGAGTGGGTGTGCTAGCTCCGCGGCGGTCCGTCGCAGCGCTGACGACTGGTTCGAGCTCGGCCAACGCGAGCTGGCTCGGCGCAAATACGCGAAGGCCGAGCAGGCCTTTAGCAAGTTTCTCGAGCAACACCCACAGGATCGACGCCGTCCGGAGGCCCTCATGGGCTTGGCCGACGCCCTGTACGGGGACAAGCGTTATGAAGAGGCCAAGTTCCAGTATCGTCGCTTCATGGAGCTCTTTCCGGCGAGTCCTGAGGCTGCGAAGGCACAGTTCAACAGTGCCATGTGTTCCGCTCGGCGTGTGAAGACCATCGATCGCGATCAGAGCACAACACAAGAAGCCGTGCAAGAATTTCAGCGCCTGATCCAATCTTACCCGCGCAGCGCCTATGTCGATGAAGCGAAGGCAAAGCTGGCGGAGGGCCGGGAGCGGCTGGCGGCGTATGAACTCTACGTCGGTCGCTTTTACTACGGACAGGCGGCGTATCCAGCGGCCATCGGGCGTTTCGAGGGCCTGCTCAAAGTCTACCCTGAGGTCAGTTTTGCCGACGAGGTGCTCTTTCTTTTGGGTAGTGCATATGTGCGGAGCGATAACCCCCAAGAAGCGACCAGCGTCTTCGACGAGTTAGTCCAACGCTATCCGCAAAGCCGCTATGCCAATCAAGCCAGAGCGCGGCTAGCCTCGTTGCGATGAGCTAGGCTGCGTGTCATAACCAGGAAGGGATCAGCCTGTGGCAAAGAATGGCAGCGACCGCTACTCCGTAACGGGAGACTCTCTGCAAGCGTATCTGAAGAAAATTGAGAAGATCGCTTTGCTCACGCGTGAGGAAGAGGTAGACCTGGCGACACGTGCACAGGCCGGGGATCAAGAAGCCCTCGATAAGCTCATCCGCAGTAATCTACGCTACGTTGTCAGTGTGGCGCGCAAGTATATTGGCTGCGGTCTCTCCCTCGCCGACCTCATCAATGAGGGCAACATCGGCTTAATCCAGGCAGCCAAACGCTTCGATCCCACGCGGGGAGTTAAGTTCATCACCTACGCGGTGTGGTGGATTCGGCAAGCGATCATGCATGCCCTGGCGGAACAGGGGGGGACGGTGCGCCTACCGCTCAAACAGATGGGTACCCTGCATAAGATCGCCGAAAGCTACCGCCAATACATCCATCGCACTGGAGTCGAACCCTCCAGCACCGAGATCGGCAAAGAACTGGACTTGCCCCCCGAAGAGGTGGAGACCATCCTCCGAGTGTACCGAAGCTACCTCTCCCTCGATGCGCCGATCAGCAGCGACGGCGAGGTGAGTCACCTTGACCTCTTGCAATCCAAGACGCTCCCCTCCGTTGAAGAAACGTACATCAAGTCGACCCTCACTGAGGAGATCAACGAACTCCTCAGTCAGATCCCCGCGCGTGAGCAACAGATCCTCCGCTTGCGCTTTGGTTTCGATGATGAACCCAAAACCCTGGAAGAGATCGGCAAGATGCTCGGGCTGAGTCGCGAGCGTGTACGGCAGATCGAGAAACGGGCCAAGGATCTCCTGCGAGCCAAGGCAAAAACCAAAGCCCTCAAGGATTACTTGAATTGAGCATATCCTCGCGCTGGACATATGTCCGTCTGGGCTCGGCCGGGCTTGTGATGTGTGCGGTCATGACGTTGCTCACACCCGAAGCGTGGGCGAAGATTTTCCGCTACGTCGATGCCGCAGGGGTGATTTGGTTCACCGACATACCCCCCAACCCGGATCGGCTCGGCGCCCCGCGGCGTGCACCAGGGGCAAAGCCGCCGAATCGTATGGCACAAGTGCAGAGCCATCCTTACCGCACGGAAGTGGAACAACTGGCCCGTCGGCACGGGCTAAGCCCTAACCTGGTAAGTGCCCTCATGGCGGTCGAATCCGATTTTGATCCGACGGCGATCTCCCCTAAAGGCGCCCAGGGGCTCATGCAGCTGATGCCGCTGATTGTCAAGTACTACCGGGTGTATAATCCTTTCAACCCCGAGCAAAACATCGAGGGAGGAATTCGTTACCTGAGCGATCTCCTCCAGCTCTTCGACAATCAACTCCCCCTGGCCATCGCCGCTTATAATGGTGGGGAAGGTCTAGTGCGCAAGCATGGTGGTGTTCCCCCCATGCTTAAGTCGTACGTTAACAAAGTGTTGACATTGTACGAACAGACCCGAGGCACGGCGATCCACCGCTACCATATGCCCTCGGGCATCATTTTGCTCAGCAGCGTACCTCTGTCACAGGAACAATTGAGCCAATGGGACGTGAAAAGGTAGAAAACGCACCTCCCGAAGCCTATAAAATCAACCTGCCGACCAAGATCACGTTGCTGCGTATGCTCCTAGTGCCATTTCTGCTGGCGTTCTTGATCGCCCCGTCACGGGTGAACGCGCTGATGGCCGCCTTGATCTTCGCGAGCGCCGCGCTGACCGATTGGTTGGATGGCCATCTGGCACGTTCCACCAAGCAGGTGACGACCCTGGGGAAGCTGCTCGATCCGATCGCCGATAAGATCCTGCTGGCGGCGGGCCTGATCCCGCTCGTCGGTTTGGGTCGGGTACCGGCTTGGATGGCGGCGGTCATGCTGATCCGGGAGTTCGCCGTGTCAGGGTTGCGCGAGATCGCCGCGGCCGAACAGGTCATTATCCATGCCAGCCCGATGGCGAAGGGGAAGACTTTTCTGCAAATTATCGCGATCCTGCTCTTAATCCTGAACTACCACATATGGCCACTGAGCTTTGCTACGGCAGGCATGGGGCTGCTGACTCTCAGTCTCGCCTTGAGCCTAGCCTCGGGGGTTGAATACTATCTGAAGTGCCGCCAAGGGTTGCAGTATCGATGGTAACCGTCCTGCTGCTCGCGATCGGCTACGGCTTGGGCTCGATCCCAGTGGGCTTACTGATTGTCCGCTGGCAAAAAGGCGTTGATATTCGCCAGCACGGCAGCGGTAACACCGGCATGACGAACGTCCTGCGCGCCGTCGGCAAAGGGGCCGCAGCGCTGACGCTGGTAGGTGACTTGGCGAAGGGGTTGATCCCGGTTCTCTTGGCGCGGGCCTGGTTAACCTCCCCATGGGCTATTGGTCTCGTCGCGCTGGCCGCTGTCGTCGGCCATGCGTACCCCGTGTTCGCCGGATTCCACGGCGGTAAAGGCGTGGCTACCACCCTCGGCGTATTCATTCCTCTGCTGCCTGGCCCCCTACTTATCGCCTTCGTCGTGTGGGCTGCCTGTGTGGCCTTCCGGCGTCAGGTCTCCGTTGGTTCCCTGGCCGCTGCAACCTCCTTACCCATGGCGGCACTGCTGTGGGGAGCCTCCGCCGCCTATGTGCTCTATGCGCTGTTGGCAGCGGTACTGATCTGGTATCGCCATCGCGAGAACATCGAACGTCTGCTTGCCGGCACCGAACCCCGCCTCGGCCAGCGAGTCAAGCTGGTGTAGTGTCGTCAGACACCATTCACCCCGCCCCAAACGTTTCTACCGCGAAGGCTCACAAGGGGAGGCATTTTTCTGCTAGGGTGCTTGCTCGGGTGGTGGGCTCCCTCACGGACCTGCGGGAGGAAAGGTGCGGTAACACCTCATTTATTCTCTGCTGGTCAGAAAAGGAGTGACGGAGTGACACTAGCGCTCCCAGATGCAGGAGACGCCGATCAAGCATCTCGAGCCATTCGATAGGAGCCTGATCCTACAGGGTGCCGAAAGCGGTCGGGCCTGGAGCATGGTCATCGCCAAAGGGACAGGGAAAACAGAGAAGAGCGCCGATCCAGACGCCGCTCAGGCGGTATTCCGGTCTGCCGCCATAAAGGCAGCCACGGCTCGCAGGTCGTGCGTCCTCGGGCATGGTGGGAGGCTGGCGAGGAAGAGGCGACCATACGGTTTGTGCCGGAGCCGGCTATCGAGGATAGCCAACACTCCCCGGTCCTGCTTGGTACGGATCAAGCGGCCGAGACCCTGTTTGAGGGTGATGATGGCGGCGGGGACCTGATAGTCGAGAAAGGGATTGCCGCCGGCCGCGCTGATCGCTTCGATGCGCGCCTCGACGATCGGCTCGCTGGGGACGGCAAAGGGCAGCTTGTCGATGATGACGCAGCTCAGGGCCTCACCCTGCACATCGACACCTTGCCAGAAACTGCTGGTCGCGAACAACACTGAGTGCAGATCTGCTTTGAACGCCTCGAGCAGCACACTCTTCGGGGCATCTCCCTGGCGCAGGCAGGTATATGGGAGGTCACCGATCAGGCGTTCATGCATCGCGTGCATCATGCGAAAGCTGGTGAAGAGCACGAAGGCCCGCCCCTCGGTGAGATCGAGCAGTTGGCGGATCGTTTCGGCTGCGGCGTCGACGAAATCGGGCGCACGGGGATCGGGCAGCGTGGTCGGAAGATAGAGAATGGTCTGGCTAGCATATTCAAAGGGCGAATCCAACAACACCTCTTCGGCCTCGGGGATGCCCAGCCGGCTTTTAATAAACGTAAATGTCCGCCCGGTGGACAGCGTCGCAGAGGTCAGAATCATCGGCTGTTGGTGACAGAATAAGCGCTCCTGCAATTCCTCCGCGACGTCGATGGGGGACGCCTGGAGAAAAATGCCGCGCCCACGCTGCTCGACCCAATAGACATAGCCGGGGTTGTGCGGCGCAGTGACGAATTCGACCTCGGCTGCCAGCACAGTAGCCCGTTGGGCGCAGGAGATGAGACCTTCCGTGGGGTCCTGCACGTTCCCGAGCTGAGTGCCGAGCAGTGCCAGGCTATCGACCAGATCACCAGCGGCCTTGGCAAAGCCCTTGGGGACACGGCTAGGAGCCAGTCGCTGGCGCTCACCCCGACCGTCCAGCAGGCGAAACAACACGCCGCTGCGTTGCAGCAGCTGATTGAGGGTCTGCTCCAGGGGCGTCACCTGCTGCTTCAGGGCCCGCAGCTCACGCTCCGTATCGCGCGTCAGTTCCTCGACGCGATAGTTGCTGACGCCGAGGCCAAAATGTTGGGTGGCCACCTCTTCCAGGTAGTGCGCCTCGTCGAAAATGACGGCGTCGTAACGTGGGATCACTTCGCCGAAGGAAGATTCTTTGAGGGCGAGGTCGGCGAAGAAGAGGTGATGGTTGACGATGATGATATCCGCTGCCGCCGCTTCCTGGCGCATGCGCGTGATGAAACAGCGGTTGTACCACTCGCATCGCTGGCCCAGACACGACTCGCTGGTGGTGCAGAGTTCACCCCAGACATACGCATCGTCCGGCAGGTCGGCTAATTCCGCGCGGTCGCCGGTGGCTGTCTCCTCAGCCCAATGTTCAAGGCGCTGCAGCCAGATGCGATCGACCAACCCCGGCAGCGCTGGCTGTTGCCGGAGTCTCTGCAAATGCCAGAGGCAGAGGTAGTTTTGGCGTCCCTTCATATAGGCGGCGCTGAAGGGGCGCGGCAGTAGTTGCTGCAGGAAGGGGATGTCCTTGGCGAAGATCTGCTCCTGCAGATTTTTGGTTCCGGTCGACACCACGACCTTGAGCCCGCTCAGAATGGCGGGAATGAGGTAGGCCAGGGTCTTACCGGTGCCGGTGCCGGCTTCGACCAGCAGGGTCTGTCGTGCCTGTAACGCCTCCCAGACGCGCTCGCTCATCGCCGCTTGCTGGGGGCGCTCCTCATAATGAGGAAGCGCCTGTGCCAGCAAGCCGTGCGGTCCAAAAATCTGCTGCATATCAATATGATCAGCCATACCACCTATGAGGCTTTGCGCCCGGTCGCCTCCGCGACTTTCCCTAGGGTGTCCATCATGGCCTGGAAGGTGTCGGGTTTGAGGGCCTGTGGCCCATCGCACAAGGCTTCCGCCGGACGTGGATGGACCTCGACTAATAAGCCATCGGCTCCCGCCGCAATCGCGGCCAGGGCCATCGGTGCCACGTAGCGCCAGTGACCACTACTGTGGCTTGGGTCGACGAAGATGGGAAGATGGCTCTCCTCCTTGAGCACCGGGACGGCGCTCAGATCCAGTGTGAAGCGGGTCATGGTCTCGAAGGTGCGGATACCACGTTCACATAGGATCACATTCGGGTTCCCTTCACTTAGAATATACTCCGCGGCCATCAAAAATTCCTGGATCGTTGACGACATCCCACGCTTGAGGAACACGGGCTTGCTGGTCTTGCCAACCCGTTTCAGCAACGGGAAATTCTGGGCATTGCGCGTACCGATCTGCAGCACATCGGCATATTCCGAGACCAGATCGACGTCCTCCGGCGCCATCACCTCAGTAACGATGGGCAAGCCGGTGATCGCCCTGGCCTCGACCAGCAGCTTCAAGCCGTCCTCACCCATGCCTTGGAACGAGTAGGGGGAGGTACGTGGTTTGAACGCGCCGCCACGCAGCAGTCTGGCGCCAGCCGACTGCACGGCCACAGCTGTCTCCAGGACTTGCTCGCGAGTCTCGACGGAGCAAGGTCCGGCGGCGACGACGACGCGATCCCCGCCGATCTGCACCCCATCGATATTGAGCACCGTGCGTCCCATCTTGACCTGCCGACTGGCTAATTTATACGGCTTCAGGATGGGCACGATGCTCTCCACGCCGGCCATGGCCTCTAAGGACTGTAACCGCGGTTTCGTGCGTTCATCCCCAATACAGCCGATGACGCAGCGCTCGACGCCCTGGCTCACATGCGGTGTGAACCCCATGTCCTTAATGCGGCCGAGCACCGCGCCGACTTCGTCCTCTGTCGCTCCTGCTTTCATGACGACGATCATCTCCCCTCTCCCCGTTGATGGCTCCTGATGATGAGCACGTTGACGCGACAAAAAAAAAGCCACGGACTGTTGCTTCAGCCCATGGCTTGTACGAAACTCTGGTGAAACCCGGTGTATCAGGTGAGTCACGCCAAGACGATGGGCTGCCGTGTGGTACTAAAGTAGTACCAATAGTGGCAGCAATAAGCCCCCTGGCAATAATAGTACAGGAGGGTTCCCATCGTCAGAGCTCGATCCTCTAGCATTCCGGCATTAACGGCATACTCGCGCCGCCGCCGCATCGCCTACAGCCGATACTACTGCTGACAAACATCTAATCCTCGTAAGCGGTACAGCAATATCAGAGTGTGTAATCCCTGTCAAGGAAAAAATGCAGGCCTCCTCTCCGCGGCATCGTCGTCCTCAGGAGACGCGATGCGCGGAGTTGGCGATCCATTCCAGGGCCTGGCGGAGACGACTGAGGACCCGTTCCCGTCCTAAAATCGCCATCACTTCGTGAATGCCTGGGCTCACCGTGCCACCGGTGAGGGCGACTCTGGCCGGCTGGGCGAGATCGCCGAGCTTCAACCCCAACTCCGCCAGCAATTGCTGAAAGACCCGCTCGATCGAGGCTTCATCGAAAGTGGGCAGACCTTCTAGGGCCTGCACCAACCTGGCGAGGAGCGCTGCGCCCTCAGCCGTGAAAAACTGGGCCGCGGCTTTATCGTCGTAAATGATGTGATCGGTGAAGTAGAACCGCAACCATTGCGTCATCTCGACTAGGGTCTTGCTGCGTTCGCGCACCGAGTCCACCGCCCGGGCGAGATAGGTGCGGTCGACTTCATCCGGAGATTTCACCACCCCCGCGCGTATCATATGGGGGAGTAACTCACGGATGAGGTGCTCGGACGGCAGCGTGCGCAGGTAATGCGCGTTTAACCACAGCAATTTCTCGGGGTTAAAGATCGCCGCGGCCTTATTGAGCTCGGCCAGGGAGAATTGGGCGATCAATTCCTCCTTGGTGAAAATCTCCTGATCACCATGCGCCCAGCCCAGGCGGGCGAGATAATTGAGCAACGCTTCGGGGAGGTAGCCCATCTCCCGATAGGCCAGGACCGAGGTGGCTCCGTGGCGTTTGCTGAGACGGCCTTTATCCGCGCCCAAAATCATGGAGACATGGCCAAATTCCGGCAGCGGATAATCCAGGGCCTGGTAGATCAGGATCTGACGGGGCGTATTGGGAATATGATCGTCGCCGCGTATGACATGCGTGATTTGCATAGTGACGTCGTCGACGACGACTGCAAAATTATAGGTAGGGGTATCATCGGAGCGCAGGATGATCAGGTCATCCAACTCGCTGTTCTCAAACGCCAATTCGCCGTGGATGAGGTCGACGAAACGCGTCTGCCCCTCCAGTGGCGCTTTAAGGCGGATCGCCGGTGTGCGATCCGCCGGAGGGTGTGGCAAATCGCGGCAGCGGCGGTCATATCGCGGCGACTCACCGCGCTGCAGCGCCTCTTTGCGTCGCTCCTGCAATTCTTGCGGCGAACAGTAGCAATAATACGCTTTGCCCTCCTCGACTAGGTGATAGGCCTGGGCTTGATAAATCGCCAGGCGCTCCGTCTGCCGATAGGGCCCCTCGTCCCAATCAATCCCCAGCCACCTCAAGCTCTCGAGGATAACCTGGATCGACTCCTCAGTCGAGCGTGTGCGATCGGTATCCTCCATGCGCAGCACGAACGCCCCGCCGCAGTGGCGGGCATATAACCAGTTGAAGAGGGCGGTCCGTACCCCCCCGATATGGAGGTGACCTGTAGGACTAGGGGGAAACCGTACACGAACTGTCTGCGTCATATTGTTCCCTTTCGTCAAGCCGCCATCACCTCACCTCTAGGGAGTTCTTTACGTCACCTCTCCCGCTGGAGGAGGGCTAGACTGAGGGCGGCATGGCAGCATGGCTACCCCCTCATCCCCCAACCCCTGCCGGAGGGAGAGGGGGAAAGACGCTTGGGTCATTGGCCTGCCCTATCCCAGTATGGGGGCACAGCGTGCAGGAGCTCGGCATATTTCAGGCCACTCCCGGTATTGAACAACACTACCCGTTCGTGGGCCTGAATCCATCCTTGCTGACAGAGGCTTTGCAACGCGGCAACGGTGGCTGCACCCTCGGGGCAGGCGAAGACGCCCTCGCTAGCGGCCAGCTGGTGCTGTGCCTGTCCCATCTGCTCGTCCGAAACCGCCACCGCTGTCCCCCCACTGTCGCGCACGGCTTGCAGAATCAAAAAGTCGGCAAACGCTTTGGGCACGCGTAATCCAGACGCCATGGTGTGGGCGTTCGGCCACAGAGGAGCCTCGCTGGCGCCCTCCACGAAGGCTTTGACGAGGGGGGCACAGCCCTCAGCCTGCACCACCACCATACGCGGCCGATGGTCATCGATCCAGCCTAACCCGTGCAGCTCGGCAAACGCTTTCCACATGCCGATCAGCCCGGTGCCGCCGCCGGTCGGATAGAGAATGACATCAGGGAGATGCCAACCGAACGCCTCGGCCAGCTCGATACCCATGGTCTTTTTGCCTTCCAGGCGATACGGCTCTTTCAAGGTCGACATGTCAAACCAGCCGTGCTCGGCTTGGCCTTCCTGCACGATGCGGCCGGCATCGTTGATCAAACCCTTGATGACATAGACATGAGCCCCCAAGATCATGCACTCCTGCACGATCATCGGTGGGGTGTCGTCAGGCGCAAAAACATACGCTTCCAGACCCGCCGCCGCCGCGTAGGCGGCCATGGCGCTGCCGGCGTTGCCGGCCGTCGGGATAGCCAGTTTGCGCAAGCCCAGCTCTTTAGCCTTGGAGACGGCCATCGCCAAGCCACGCGCCTTGAACGTCCCGGTGGGGTTGTAGCCTTCTTCCTTCAGGTAGAGATGTCTGAGGCCGAGCTGCGATCCGAGCCTGCGGAGGGGTAGCAGCGGCGTCCCCCCTTCCCCCAGCGTGATGACGTTGGCCGCATCCTGTACCGGCAAGAGCTCGCGATAGCGCCACAGATCAGGCGGGCGCTGGGTGCAGTCGTTACGCCGCACATAGCGCCTGATCGACGCCAGATCATAGCGCGCCAGCAACGGCCGGCCGCAGGCACAAAAATTCGTGGGCTCCCGCCCTGAGTAGTGCTGCCCGCAGGCGGGACATTCTAGATGTGAAAAATAGCTCCGAGGCGTTTCAGCGGCCATAGATCCTCACATGATCTGCTCCACATGATCTGCTCTGCATCTGGTCTTCCCTCTGGTCTTCCCGGTGCCTCGGGATGGGCGGGCGGGAGCGCTTGCAGGGGGAGATTCATGCAATGCCCAGCCGGGCGCAGCCGACCACCGTATCCAGATCGCGGTTAACGTCCCCCGAGGCCATACAGCGTACCAACGGCACACCAGTGTCATGGCAATGGCGCCGAGATCCTGGCAAGCCAAGAACGTCACGAAAATAGGGACAATACTACACACAGCAATATGCCGTTGACGCACGACCTGGCGCAATTCCTGGGGATCAAGCGCCAACACGCAATCGATGGCGCCCCGATCTTCCTGGTAGCCGCAGGCATCCGCCGCCAGCCCAGCCGGCAGACGATGTCAGTAGTGGCATGCGCACCGGCTCACAGGGGTGCCGGCAACGATGACTACCGAACGCTTGCAACGTTGCAGCGTCTGCGCCACTGCATTGCCGAGCTGTTGGCAGACCGAAGCTACTGCCCAGGCGAGAGCATGCGCGCCACCTCGGCGTCTAAGGTCTTCAGCTGGGCTGCCTAGAAGCACCCCATCGCCGCTAGGGAGGTCGTAACCATGATGAGCGTTTGACGGCAAGTCGCTGCTGGTTCCAGGGGTCGGTATGCCATTAAGTCTTGGAGTCTGTTGACGAGGCCTTTTCAGTCGTCGTGCTGGCAGTGCTGGCTTCGGTGGATTTACCCTCACCGCTGCTTTTTTCTTGGGACATCGCCCTCTTGCGTGACGCTGAAGGGTAATCGGTTACGTACCAGCCGTCTCCCTTCAGCACAAACGACGTCTGGGAGATGAGTCGGCGTACATGCCCCCCGCATTGTTCGCAGATAGCCAGGAGGGGTTCTGTCATCCGCTGCATCACTTCGAACCGACGACTGCAATTCTCGCATTGATACTCGTAGATGGGCATTTCCTTGGCTCAACCTCCCGTGTCTCCGGATATGCATTCGGATGATTCTCTCGGGTCCATTCGTGTTTGCCTGCGGCCGCTGTCCGGGTGGCCGGTGTCAGCATGCTCATGCCCACCCGGCGAACCTGACAAAACCTTACAAATAGGTCAACCACTCTTTAAAGCGTTCATCTTTGCCACGGACGATGTCGAAAAATTGCCGTTGCAGCCGTTTGGTGAGCGGCCCCGGTTTGCTGGCGCCGATGGGGCGCTTGTCCAATTCACGCACAGGCGTGATCTCAGCGGCTGTGCCGGTGAAAAACATCTCATCGGCGATGTATAGCTCGTCCCGAGAGAGGGGTTCCTCGCGTAGAGGGATGCCTTCGACGCGTGCGAGCTCAACCACCGAGGCGCGCGTGATCCCCTCGAGGATTGACATCAGGGGCGGCGTCTTCAAGACGCCACGACGGACCACGAAGACGTTTTCTCCCGAGCCCTCAGCCACATAGCCCGTGGGGTCGAGCAACAACGCCTCATCGTACCCGGTCTGTACAGCCTCGACCTTAGCTAACTGCGAGTTGGCGTAGTTGCCGACGACCTTGGCCTTGGTCATCATGATGTTGGGGTGATGGCGCGTAAACGAAGAGATCCGCACCCGAATCCCCGAGGCCAGGCCCTCTTCGCCCAGATACGCCCCCCAGGGCCAGGCGGCGATGGCAACGCGAATCGGAATCCCCAACGGGTTGAGCCCCATCTTGCCGTAGCCTACGTAGACCAGCGGCCGAATGTAACACTCCTCCAGGGCGTTTTCGTGCACCGTCTGTTTGATGGCCGAGGTGATTTGCTCTTCAGTGAAGGGAAGCGGCATGCCGATGATCTGCGCCCCCTCGAAGAGGCGGCTCACATGTTCTGGTAGGCGAAAGATCGCGGGCCCACGAGTGGTTTTATAGCAGCGAATCCCCTCGAACAGCCCCAAGCCATAGTGCAAGGTATGCGTCAAGATGTGCACCCGAGCCTCCCCCCAGTCGACCATGCTGCCGTCCATCCAGATACGCCTACCTGGGGTGCCATCCATCCATACCTCGTTTCCCATCGTCATGAGCTCGCTCCTCTCTCAAGCTAGCACTCAGCGTACCGAGTGAAACTCACGGAGTAGGCTACCACAGGAACGCCAACAGGTGCAAGGACAAAGTCCCGTAACCGTTGGGGCGAGGTGCGGTGACGTCGCCGCCGCAGACACGGCCGGCGGTGATCCGAGCACCTTTGCCGCGGCCGAGTAGCGATCGTACCTATTGACAAATAGTGGGGCACTCGGGTATGGTGAGCGGTCAGTCAGCGGTGGTCAGCAGGTCACGCGTCTAGGCAAGTCACGGCAGGGCTCGATGATGCCGCCCCACGACGTTTGTACATGCTGAACGCTCATGGTCTGTTCATGGGCCGCTAGCTCATCAGGCAGAGCACCTGCCTTTTAAGCAGGTGGTACCAGGTTCGAGTCCTGGGCGGCTCATCCCAATGTAAAAACCACGAGGCATTGACGCTTCAGCTCTTGAACGTCCCCATCGTCTAGCCTGGTCTAGGACATCGCCCTTTCACGGCGGCAACGGGGGTTCGAATCCCCCTGGGGACGTGTGGCTCGCCTCCAGCCTTACCGCCTAAGATAATCTATTTTCGTCGAATATAATAAAATTTCGTCAAGCAATCGCGTAGGCCGTTGGATGTCTCATTTATGAGAAAAGTGCTTGACACCCCCGCGGTGGCAGCCCTATAGTGCAGTTTCGTCCTCCGGTTGGCACGCACAAAAATCGGTGATGCGCGCGGGTCAATCGGATTCATACTGCTCGCTTGGATGGTCGTGACCCTGATCAATCCGGCTATGGGCATGGACATGCATCAAGAACCTTTCTAAAGGGGGCGGAGCCTTGCAACCGAATGCGGAAACTGACCTCGACCGCGCCGTTGGGGGCGGTGAAGTGGGCCTAATACCTGCATACCAGACACGTCCCCAGTGGTATGCCCTCTACACCCGCAGTCATTGCGAGCAGTTAGTGTATGAGCAATTGGCTGCCCGAGGATTTTCCGTCTTTCTCCCTAAGCTGGACGTTTGGTCTCGCCGTGGCGGTGTCCGCCATCGCGTTTCGATGCCGATGTTTCCCAGCTACCTCTTTTTGCACCATCTCATGGATAAGCTTGGTTTTATCGATGTCTCTAAGGCGCGCGGGCTGGTACGCATCTTGGGAGAGCGCTGGGATCGGCTCAGCGTGGTGCCTGAGACCGAAATCGACGCCATTCAGCGGGTGTTGCAGGCCGAGTTGCCGGTGGCTCCCCACGCCTACCTACGCGAGGGCCAGCGGGTGCGGATTACGCATGGACCTCTGACCGGGGTCGAGGGCATCCTGGTCCAAAGTAAGCTCAACAAGGGGTTGTTGGTGCTGTCGATCGATCTCCTCCGCCGAAGTGTAGCCGTCGAAGTGGATGCGACCGCGGTAGCGATCGCCTAAGTATACTGTGGCATCGAGGCATGACCATGGTCGTGTGTCAATCTTATGCTAACAGCTCGGGCATCCGCGCAGTTGGTCGCCTATAAAGCTCAATGGTAACTCTGAACTGACCCACTGTCTCCTTCTCACGTCGCGTGACCCCAATCACGCCGAGGCGTTGGCGACGTAACGTCCGGCTTGCACCCCGCTACGACGGATCTATCATTCCAGTCGCTGACTCCCCAGTCTGAGGGGAGTGGTGACGCCACCCACCGTTGACCGACTGGTCCGCACTGCCCTCTGGAACTTGGGATCATAACCTGATCAGCAAGGCTGGTTCCTCCAAGCCTTCCGTCTCACGCCTTCCCTTACCCCACCTCTTGCCCCCATCGGCCTACCACAGCCGGCTAGATGCCTTATACCTCTCAAACGTCTCCCTGCACTGCCTCTTCTTTACGATCTTCCTTTGCCGAACATGCCAGAATATAGCGTGATGACTGCCTCATCGCATCGCCAGTCTGAAAGCGGGATATAAGTTTTGACCAAGAGCGGAAGGGGGATTTTGGACAGCAACTACAAGTGCAGGTGCACCCATGTCATGTGTTCTGATTGAGGACCGTATAGGTCGATCAGCCACTGTTTAGTGGCCTCGTCCGATCAAGGGCTGCAGCCTACCGCAAATCTTGAATGGCCATGAACGTTTCTGTCCGCACGCCCTGGGGCTCCGCCTGGCTGGCCACGCCAATGTAGCGGATGGGGCGGAGCAGTTCCACTAGGGCTCTGGGATCAACCGGCATCGAGCCCATGGCGGGGACCTCTTGGTCGAATGGAGTGAGCGCTCGAATCA
>Ga0081538_10003275_pt1 | contig 15373 bp, 11 predicted proteins | sample TabmetS5T2R1_FD_71022 | JGI IMG/M metagenome (GOLD analysis project Ga0081538, IMG submission 71022) | Tabebuia heterophylla rhizosphere microbial communities from the University of Puerto Rico - S5T2R1 | ecosystem: Host-associated > Plants > Roots > Rhizosphere ... | reverse complement strand
ATATCACGGCCCTGCCGGTGCGGCAGGCGCAGGCGTTTTTCGCGGCGCTGACGCTGAGTGACTTTGAACGTCAAGTGGCGGGCAAGATCCTCCAGGAAATTTGTGCGCGTCTGCGCTTCCTAAGTAGTGTGGGGCTGGACTATCTGACCTTAGACCGCACGGCAGCAACCCTCTCCGGTGGGGAAGGCCAGCGCATTCGCCTGGCAACGCAAATTGGTTCTGGCCTGGTGGGGGTGCTCTATGTCCTCGACGAGCCGAGTATTGGTCTGCATCAGCGCGATAATCAACGCTTGCTCGAGAGTCTCAAACGCCTCCGTGATCTGGGCAATACAGTCCTGGTTGTCGAGCACGATCGTGAGACCATTCTGGCAGCCGACTACGTCCTTGACCTGGGGCCAGAAGCGGGTGAACACGGTGGCCATCTCGTCGCGGCTGGGACACCAGCCACCATCGCCCAGCATCCAGAGTCACTCACTGGCAAATACCTCAGTGGTGCCCTGGCTATCCCCATTCCCTGTACACGACGCGTCCCGAGTTGGCGTCGCCTGTGCCTCCTGGGTGCCAGCGCCAACAATTTACAACACCTGGACGTCGAGATCCCTCTTGGCTTGCTGGTCTGCGTCACCGGTGTGTCAGGTTCTGGGAAAAGCACGCTCGTCATGGAGACCCTGCACAAGGCATTAGCCCAGCGCCTACACCGCGCGCATGAGCGCCCTGGATTTTTTCACACTCTAGAGGGGGTAGAGCATCTCGACAAAGTCATCAATATCGACCAGTCTCCTATTGGACGTACACCGCGCTCGAACCCGGCGACGTATACGGGGATGTTCGACATCATCCGTGAGTTATTCGCGCAGGTGCCGGAAGCGCGGGTCCGCGGGTACAAGCCGGGCCGCTTCAGTTTCAATGTCAAGGGCGGACGCTGTGAAGCCTGTCAGGGGCATGGCCGGCTGAAAATCGAGATGCACTTTCTGCCCGATGTGTATGTCAACTGTGATACGTGTGGGGGCAAGCGCTTCAACCGGGATACCCTGGACATTCGCTACAAAGGGAAGCACATCGCCGAAGTGCTCGATCTCACGGTCGACGATGGGGTCGAGTTTTTCGTCAATGTCCCGGCGCTGCACCAGAAATTACACACCTTACAGGAGGTCGGTCTAGGCTATATCCGCCTGGGACAGGCGGCGACCACGCTGTCGGGTGGTGAGGCCCAGCGTGTGAAGCTCAGCCGCGAGCTGAGCCGGCGCAGCACGGGACGCACTCTGTACATTTTGGATGAGCCGACGACCGGTCTGCACTTTGCGGATATTCAGCGCCTGCTCGAGGTTCTAACCCGCCTGGTGGATAGTGGCAACACCGTGCTCGTCATTGAGCACAATCTTGATGTCATCAAAACCGCCGACTATATTATCGATCTGGGGCCAGACGGTGGGGAGGCTGGCGGGCGCATTGTGGCGACGGGCCCTCCGGAGAGCGTGGCGCAGGTTGAGGAGTCGTACACTGGCCATTTCCTGCGTGAGGTGCTGCATGCCAGCACTACCCTCAGCGTCACGTCGTCTGAAGCTGTTGCTCGAGTATAGTGGCACGCGTTATCACGGCTGGCAGGTCCAGCCCAATGTGGTCACGATTCAGGGCACACTTGAAGCCTGTCTGGCGCGCCTGACCAATGGTGCAGTACGTCTGCATGCAGCAGGGCGCACTGATGCTGGAGTGCATGCCCTCGGTCAGGTCGTCCATTTTGATACTGCCTCAACCATTGCTTTACCGGCGCTGGTGCGCGGTGCCAATAGTTTGCTCCCCAGTGATATTGTGGTGCGTCAGGCAGAGGACGTGCCAAGGGATTTTCATGCCCGCTACTCTGCCCGACGCAAGACCTATGCCTATATTGTCCACAATCACTCTGTCCCTTCGGCCTTACGAGCCCCCTATGCCTGGCATGTACCACAAGCGCTGGCGCTTCCCGCCATGCGTGCGGCGGCCCGTGTGCTCCTGGGCCATCACGATTTTTCTGCGTTCCGGGCCGCCTCCTGCACAGCGCGCGACCCATGGCGCTGTCTCTTCTGCCTACGGATTGTCCGACACGCCGAGCGCCTCGTTTTTGTGCTCAACGCGGATGGTTTTCTGCAGCACATGGCCCGCACGATTGTCGGCACGCTCGTGGCCATTGGCCGGGCGCAGATTCCCGCTGACGCAATGGCCACCATTCTGCACTCCGGCCAGCGGCAGCACGCTGGCCCTACAGCACCAGCGCACGGCTTGTTCCTGGTGCGCGTCGTCTATGACACCGATGCGACAATGAGCGCATAGCCCCTGCGCTACGCCCTAGCGTTGTCACACAACGACAAGGCGTCTACGCCGCTCCTCCTCCTACACTGCTGGACCAGACATTCTGCCTCTGAAGAGGGGCGGGATGGATTTCCTAAATTGAGAAAGGTGTCGCTCATACCCGACAGGGAAGGCAAGCTCCCTGCCATGCCTGCATATGCATACGTCCGTAGGGTTTGTCATGCCCGCGAGATTCCAGAGAGAAGTCCGGGTGTCGTCACAACCCGACACAAAAGAGCCCCACACCAGCAATCTTCGCAGCTACCGAGCCTACGTAGCCCTGACGCGGCCGCTGTCAGCGCATGCAAGCTACTGTATATTCAGCAGTTTCACATGTGAGAATACCATAGTAGCAGGGCTCATCGACAGAGTCGTAGGGCTGGCACAAAGATTGCTCTCCTATGCCAGTGGCATACGGAAGAAATCCCGCATGTTTCTGATTTTGTTACCCTTGCATCCTCAAAGTCCTGATGATGAGCAGGCTTCTTGACGCCTAGGCAAAGGCCAGGCGGAGGAAATCTTCATGACAGTGCTGGTAACAGGCGGGGCAGGTTATATCGGTAGTCACGCAGTGAAGCTCTTAGGACAGCGTGGCTACCGGACGGTGGTCTACGACAATCTTATCTATGGCCATCGTGAGGCATCACCGCAGGGGGACTTTGTCGAAGGAGACTTGCACGAGACTGCCCGGCTCGTGCAAGTGCTCAAGGAGCACCAGATTACAGACGTGATGCACTTTGCGGCTTTTGCCTATGTTGGGGAATCTGTCCAGGACCCCCTGAAGTACTATGCGAATAACGTCGCGGGGACGCTGTCCCTCTTGCAGGCCATGCGTACGGTGGGGGTGCAGCATCTGATTTTTTCTTCGACTTGTGCCGTCTATGGGATCCCCCAGCACCCCGTCCTGACCGAAGCACATCCTCTCTGTCCTATCAATCCGTATGGTGAGAGCAAGCTGTTTGTCGAGCGCATGTTACAAGCCAGTGCTGCGGCGTATGGGCTGCGCTGGATCAGCTTGCGCTATTTCAATGCTGCTGGGGCGGACCCGGAGGGTGAGCTTGGCGAGAGCCACGACCCCGAAACTCATCTCATCCCACTCGTGCTGTCTGTTGCTAGTGGACGTCGCGCCGATGTCACCATCTTTGGTACGGACTACGATACCGCGGATGGGACATGTATTCGCGACTATATTCATGTCAATGATCTGGCTGAGGCCCACATCCTCGCCTTACAAGCCCTGGACACTGACAAAGCGCAGACGGCATACAATCTCGGCACTGGTACGGGCTACTCCGTCCGCCAGGTTATCGAGACGGCAGCGCACGTCACCGGGCACTCTATTGCCACGCGAGTTGGCCCACGTCGCCCTGGCGACCCACCCTGCTTAGTCGCCGCTGCCGACAAAATCCGCTCTGCCCTGGGCTGGCAGCCACGCTACACCGATTTGCCCACGATCATTGCGACAGCCTGGCGCTGGGAGTGCCAACGCCGGTACGGATGAAACATATCTACTGTGGAACCAGCAGTCATTCGACACTCTCTCGGGAAGCAGTGTAAGGCTGCTTTGGTGTACTGCGGTGTGTGAGCGCACACAGTAAAGGAGCAAGCAGCGTATGCTTGAGGTCGAAAGGAGTGAGGCTGTGCACGTGGCCCTCACAGAAGTCTCCCCTACTCTTGCGGACCAATTGAGTGCATGTCGTCCGCAAGTTCAGGGGAAGTTTCTTTTCGTTGGGGACGAAAAACTCTGGGTCCGGGGTATCACATATGGGACGTTTCGTCCCGATGCGGATGGTAATGAGTATCATGATCCCGAGACCGTCGAGCATGACTTTGCCCAGATGGCGGACAGCGGCCTGAACGCCATCCGCACGTATACTGTACCGCCGCGCTGGCTCCTTGATGCGGCACAATGCCACGGTCTGCGGGTGATGGTAGGTTTGCCATGGGAACAGCATGTGACCTTTCTCGATGACAAAAAGCGCGCCCGGAGCATCGAGGCCCGCGTCCGGGCTGGTGTGCGGTCCTGTGCTGGTCACCCGGCGGTCCTGTGCTATGCGATTGGGAATGAGATTCCTGCTCCTATTGTGCGCTGGTATGGCAAGCGCCGTGTGGAACAGTACCTGGAGCGCTTATACTGGGCTGCCAAGCAGGAGGATCCGGAAGGACTCATCACCTATGTGAACTATCCCACCACGGAGTACCTGCAACTCCCCTTCCTGGATCTGGTGTGTTTCAACGTCTACCTTGAGACGCAAGAGCGTCTTGAGGCCTATCTAGCACGTTTGCAGAACCTTGCTGGTGACCGTCCGTTACTCATGGGCGAGATCGGGCTCGACAGTCGCCGCAACGGTGAGTATATCCAGGCAGAGGTCCTCGATTGGCAGATTCGGACGATCTTTGCGGCAGGGTGTGCCGGTACATTCGTCTTTGCCTGGACGGATGAATGGTACCGTGGCGGCTATGACATTCAAGACTGGGATTTCGGTCTCACCGATCGGCAACGCTGCCCCAAGCCGGCCCTGACAGCCGTTTGTAATGCCTTTGCCGATGTCCCATTCCCGCAGGACCTCCCCTGGCCCCGTATTTCAGTTGTGGTGTGTAGCTACAATGGAGCGCGGACGATCCGGGATTGCTGCGAAGGGCTCCTGCGGCTCGAGTATCCGAACTTTGAGGTAATTGTCGTCAATGATGGCTCCAGCGATGCCACTCCGGAGATTGTGTCCGAATATGGTTTTCGGCTGATCAGCACGGAAAACCGCGGCTTGAGCAACGCGCGCAATACTGGCTGGCAAGAGGCCAGGGGTGAGATTGTGGCCTACATTGATGACGACGCCTATCCTGATCCCCACTGGCTGACCTATATCGCTGCAGCTTTCATGCGTACGACCCATGTTGGCATCGGGGGACCAAATCTGCCGCCCCCTGGTGATGGTGTGATTGCCGACTGTGTAGCGAACGCCCCGGGTGGTCCTGTGCATGTGCTCCTCTCTGATACGGAGGCAGAGCATATCCCAGGATGTAACATGGCCTTTCGGAAAACGGCTCTACAAACCATTGGGGGGTTTGATCCGCAGTTTCGTACGGCTGGCGATGACGTCGATGTCTGCTGGCGGTTGCAACAGCAGGGCTGGACCATTGGCTTTAGCCCTGCAGCCATGGTCTGGCACCATCGCCGCAGTGCTGTCCGGACCTATTGGAAGCAACAGCAGGGGTACGGCAGGGCGGAAGCGCTGCTTGAAAAGAAATGGCCAGAAAAATACAATGTGCTGGGGCACCTGTCGTGGGCTGGACGCCTGTACGGGAAAGGCAGTACACGAGTGACGAGTTGGAGCCGTGGACGTATCTATCAGGGGACCTGGGGGAGCGCCCTGTTCCAGTCCATCTACGCGCCGGCCCCCGGTTTCTGGGGTTCCCTACCGTCGATGCCCGAGTGGTATGTGGTGATTGCGACCCTTACCGCTCTCTCAGCTCTTGGTCTCTTCTGGAAACCGTTGTTGTTGGCCCTGCCGTTGCTCGGTTATGCGGTGGGCGTCCTCCTGGTGCACGCCGGCCTCAGTGCACGGCATGCGTCTTTTGCAAGCCCTCCGCAATCTCGTACTGCGCGGCTGCAGTTATGGGGGCTGACAACCCTACTGTATCTGATGCAACCCCTGGCACGACTGCGTGGACGCTGGCGCTATGGTCTGACCCCCTGGCGGTGGCGGAGTACGCGGGGATGGGCCTGGCCCTGGTCGCGGACATTCCAGTTGTGGAGCGAGCAGTGGCAATGCCCTCTGGCGCGGCTGCAAGCGATTGAAGAGACATTGCGGGCCGAAGGCGTTGCGAGTTTCCGGGGGGGTAACTACGATCATTGGGATCTTGAAGTGCGCGGGGGCTTACTCGGTGCTGTCCGTTTGTTAACGACGACCGAAGAACATGGGGCTGGTAGACAGCTAGTCCGGTTTCGCCTCTGGCCGCAGTGCTCAGTGCAGGGCTTCGTATTGATCCTCCTGCTGATGGCCGGCGTCATCGGTGCTGTCTGGGACCACGCGTGGTATTCGGCCACTATGCTCTTGCTCATTGCTGCACTCCCAACGTGCCGGATGTTACAGGAATGTGCCGGAGCTATGGCTGCTGTCCAGCATGCGCTCAAGCAGGCTGAGATAGAGGATATATAATGGCGACTGCCAAAGTGGCTAAGCAGACTCTATCACGGCGATTACTGCACCAGGTATGGCCATCCTGGCAGTACCTGGTAGGGATATTCTTGCTCGATCTTTTGGCGACGCCCCTGGCATTACTGGGGCCTGTCCCGCTCAAAATTGCCGTGGATACTGTGCTGGGCTCGCAGCCGCTCCCGCCGTTGTTGCGTGCTCTGCTCCCCGACCCGGAAACCCACTCAAAGCTACTTTTACTGGGTGTGGCTGCCGGATTACTGGTCTGCGTGGCCTTCCTCACTCATTTACAGGGTTTGGTCAGCTATGTACTACGGACTCACACGGGCGAATGGCTCACACTGCATTTCCGGGCGCTCTTGTTTCGGCATGTGCAGCGCCTGGCTTTTGCCTTTCATGACGAGCGTGGGACAGCCGATACAATTTACCGTATCCAGTACGATGCTCCAGCTATCCAATGGCTGACCATACACGGCGTCATTTCTCTCCTCTCGTTGGTGATAACCCTGTGCTCGATGATCTATGTGACGGCGCGTCTCGATTGGCAACTGGCCCTGGTAGCCATGTCTATTCTCCCCTTCCTGATGGCTATTCCCAAGATCTATGACCAACGTATGCGCGGGCAGTATACCAGTGTGAAGGAATTGGAAAGTTCCACCCTGGGGATTGTCCATGAGGTCTTAACGGCACTGCGCGTCGTCAAGGCCTTTGGGCGCGAAGACCATGAGCAGGAGCGTTTTGTGGCCCAATCGACCGCTGGCATGGGGGCACGTATTCGGCTGGCTTTTGCGGAGAGCGCTTTTGGTCTCCTGAACAATGTTATCACGGCTATCGGCATGGCCCTGGTCCTCTATATAGGGGTGCGCAGTGTGTTGACATCCCGTCTGACGCTCGGTGAGTTGCTCATAGTGCTCACGTACCTGACGCAACTGTACGGGCCACTGACTGCCATTGGGGACAAGATCGTGAGTTTGCAGTCGTACGTCGCGAGTATGCGGCGCGCTTTTGAACTCCTGGACGAAGTGCCCGATGTTGCCGAACGGCCTCACGCGCGCCCACTCAAGCGCGCTGCTGGTGCCATTGAGTTTCGTCGTGTTGGCTTCGCTTACGACAGCCAGAACCTGGTGCTGGATGAGGTGTCATTTGCGATTCAGGCGGGAACACGTCTGGGCATTACTGGCAGAACCGGGGCTGGGAAGAGCACTCTCATGAGTTTGCTGATGCGCTTTTATGACCCAAGCAAAGGCCAGATCTTCCTGGATGGCGTCGATTTGCGCGACTATAAGCTGGCTGAGTTGCGCAACCAGTTTGCCATTGTCTTGCAAGAGCCTGTGTTGTTCTCCACGAGTATCGCGGAAAATATTGCGTATGGTCGCCCTGGAGCGAGTTTCCAGGACATTGTTGCTGCCGCGAAAGTCGCCAATGCGCATGACTTTATTGTCACACTTCCCGACGGCTATGACACGCTTGTGGGCGAGCGTGGTATGCGGCTGTCCGGCGGTGAACGCCAGCGCATTGCCCTGGCTCGCGCTTTCCTGAAGGACGCGCCAATTCTCATTCTCGATGAGCCGACGAGTGCAATTGATGTGGCCACTGAGGCGCTAATCATGGAAGCGATGCAACGTGTCATGACTGGACGGACCACCCTGATGATTGCGCATCGTCTCAGCACACTCGATATGTGTGACGCACGTCTTGTGATTGAACGCGGCCGTCTTGTGGAGACCGCAGGGAACATTCAGATGAAGGTGTCACAGCCTACGGCCTCCAGGGCAAGCGGCCGGAGGTGACGCTGAGAGGCACATGGCATGCTCTTCCCGCAGCAGTATCCACCTGCAAACCAGGGCCTCATCGTACTTTGGGGGCTGTTGGCGTCGTCACCATTTGGCGGCATGACCTGGCAGGTGCTCCATCACCTGGTGGGCCTACGGCGCCTAGGCTTTGACGTGTGGTATGTGGAGGATTCTGATCGACTTGTCTACCATCCAACGACATATTGGCCAACGTTTGAGTGTGAGGCAAACGTTGCATATCTAGCACGGCACATGCACAGTGTGGGGCTCGACGACCGCTGGATCTTCCGTTCTCCTGGCGTGTCCGATAGGTGCTATGGAGCCCGCGACCTCGCGGGCTTGCACAGCCTCTACCGCGAAGCAGACGCTGTCCTCAATCTCTGTGGGGCCCAAGAACTGCGGCCCGAGCACCATGAGGTGCGTTGCCTGGTCTATCTCGAAACTGACCCTGTGGCGAATCAGATTAGTGTGGCGACCGGGCACCTCCCCACTATTGAAGCCCTTGCCGCCCATCACTACATCTTTTCGTATGGCGAAAATCTTGGAGCCCCCGATTGTCGTGTGCCAATGGAACGGTTCCACTGGCAGCCCACACGGCCCCCTGTCTGTCTCGATTGGTGGACCACCAGCGCTCCCCCCGCAGCGGATGCGGCGCTCACCACGGTCGCGAACTGGAAGCATACCGGCAAAGATATTGTCTGGCAGGGCGAAACCTACTATTGGAGTAAGCATCTCGAATTTCAGCATTTCGTCAACTTGCCATCGCGCTCTGCCTTGCCGCTTGAGCTGGCCATTGGCGGTGTGAGTGACGATGAGCGAGCCGACATGCACCGCCATGGTTGGCGCGTTGTGCCCTCTGTGAGCCTGGCGGAACCCGGCGCCTACCGTGAGTACATCCGTGCCTCCCGCGGCGAGTTCACCGTCGCTAAGGATCAAAACATCCGTCTGCGCAGTGGCTGGTTCAGCGACCGCAGTGCCTGCTATCTCGCCGCTGGCCGTCCGGTGATCACGCAGGACACAGGCTTCGGTAACGTCATTCCCACTGGTGCAGGTCTCTTCGCTTTCAGAACGGAAGAGGAGGCGCTGGCGGCCATCGCTACGGTGGCGCACGACTATGAGCGGCAGTCGACTGCTGCACGCTGCATTGCCCAAGAGTATTTCGCTGCTGAGCGTGTCCTGGGCGATGTGCTGCGCCGCATAGGGCTGCTCTAGAGAGGGGTGTATCGCACCCTGAGATGGATAGACTCAGGCGATCATGGCACATACTGGCATTGGACAAGAGTGAAACAATGTGGGGCTGTTTGCTGGGAGAAGCGTTAACGCATTCCTGGCGTCTCGGGGGGGCCCATGGCTGAGCGTATACTGATTGATCAACAGGCACAGGGGTTCTTCGAAGAGCTGTGGCAACATGGTGATCATTGGGAATTCGATAGTTCGGCATTCGAGCAGGCGAGGTATGCACGGCTCCTGGCGTTGCTCGATGGCCGTCGCTATGCTCATATCCTCGAACTTGGCTGTGGTTCGGGGGCCTTCACGCGTCATCTGGTCCGTGTGGCAGACCACGTGGTCGCGCTTGATATCTCGCCAACCGCCATTGCGCGTGCCTGCGCCCTGTGGGCCGGCCCGGCGACGGTTGACTTCCGCCAGGCCAATATCATGGAATATGATCTGCAGGCCGAGGGGCCGTGGGATCTCGTGGTGCTCAGTGACACCATGTGCTACCTCGGATGGCTCTACTCCTTCTTTGATGTGAGTTGGTTTGCCTCACAGCTCTTCGCCGCTACACGCGTCGGCGGACATTGCCTGTTTGCCAATGCCATGGGAGAGTTTGGCGATATGCTGCTCTTGCCGTGGCTCATCCGCACCTACGGGAGTTTATTGCACAACGTAGGGTTTCATCTTGAAACCGAGGAAATCTTCCGTGGTACGAAGCACGGTGTCACCATTGAGGTGCTGATGTCCCTTTTTAGCAAGAGGGCTGAGTTGGTCAGTAACGGCGCATCATAATGGTATAAGTAGTTGTGGAGGTTATGCGTGAGTAAAAAGCTACGCCTGGTGATCCTGGGCATGATGGGGCGTTGCCCCTTTGGTGGTCAGTCCTGGCTGTACCTCAACTGGCTCCGGGGGTTTGCCCGTCTAGGCCACGAGGTCTGGTATGTGGAGGATGACGCCGTCTGGCCCTATGACCCGGAGCAGAATGCTGTCACAGACGACTGCTCCTACGCTGTACGCCACCTGGCAGGCTGCCTGGAACGCGTCGGGTTGCCTGGGCAGTGGGCCATGCGGCTTATGGGACGTGAGGATGCCTGCTGGGGGCTGTCCGCCCAGGCCCTGAATGAACTCTATCGTTCGTGCGATGCCCTCCTTAATATTGGCGGGGCAACGGATCTCTGCGAGTGGCACCTGGCGGCGCCGTTCCGCGTCTATGTCGAGACGGACCCGGTCATCTCTGAGCTCCAACTGGCCAACGACGACAAGCATACGCGCCTGGCCTTTGCCAACCATCATATCATTGTGACATACGGCGAAAACTATGGAGCCCCAGACTGTGATGTGCCTCTGAATGGCATCAAGTATGGCAAGACGCGCCAACCTATTGACCTGGACCTCTGGCCCATGGCCTACGACCCGGCAGCACCTTACTTCACGACTATTGGCAACTACCGGCATGCCGGCAATGACGTGACCTACAGAGGTGAAACCTATCGCTGGAGCAAGCACTACGAATGGGAGAAATTTATCGACCTCCCCCAACGGAGTCCGCAGCCGTTTGAACTGGCGATGATGGTGCAGGACCCCGAGGATGCTAAGCTGCTCGAGACGCACGGCTGGAAAGTGGTGTCGCCTTTTGCCATGTCGCTCGATGTCTTTGGGACTTATCCGGCATATATCCGTCAATCACGCGCCGAATTTACGGTGGCCAAGGACCAGAATATCCGCCTACGCAGCGGCTGGTTCAGTGAACGTGATGTTTGTTATCTGGCCTCTGGGAAGCCGGTCGTGGCGCAGGATACAGGCTTTGGCAACATCATCCCGACGGGGGAAGGCCTCTTCGCTTTTACGACGATGGGCGAGGCGTTGGCAGCTATTGAGACCATCAACGCGGACTATCAGCGGCATTGTAAGGCGGCACGGGCGCTGGCGGAAGAGTACTTCGCGACGCAGATGGTGGCGGCCCGTTTACTCACAGACATTGGTCTGGCCTAGTGTGAGGTACGTGGCTGCCAGGAAAGGGGGAGAGGTGACCAAATACCTCATTATCAATGCTGACGATTTTGGGGCATCACGAGGTTTGAACCGTGGTATCCTGGAATGTCATACTCGTGGGGTGGTCACGAGCGCCAGTCTCATGGTGACAGGGCGCGCTGTGCATGAAGCGGTGGCCATCAGCCGTGATTATCCGGGGCTGTCTGTGGGATTGCATTGGGATGTCTGGGGCGAAGGAGAACGCCAGTTCGATATCAGTGATGTCCCAGCCGTGCGCCGCGAATTCTGCCGACAAGTGGAGGAGTTCCAGCGCCTGATGGGCTGCATGCCTACCCATATTGACTCGCACCATCATGTGCATCGCCGCCCCGAGCTGTTGCCGGTCTTTCGCGAACTCGTGGAGCCACTGGGTGTGCCACTGCGGGGTGAGACGGGAGTGCGTTTCATCGGTGGCTTCTACGCGCAATGGGAGTGGATGGTCACGAATCTCGAGTACGTGAGTGTGCCCAGGCTGCAATGCATGTTGCGTGAAGAGGTTGATGAGGGATGGACGGAATTCTCTTGTCATCCGGGCTATGTGTCACCTGACTTCACGTCGGTATATCTCCAGGAACGGGAAGCGGAAGTGCGCACGCTTACGGCACCCTGCATTAGCGAGACCATCAAGACGCTGCGTATTCACCTAGTGAACTATACGGATTATCTGAGAGCTATGCAGGAGAGCAACGCATAGTCCACCGCTACCTCCCATGATCCCAGTTCATTTCTCAGGCTTATTTCTTTGCCTCGCGCTCCCCTCCCTGGTTGTGCGGTGGGGGGCATGTCTTCCACACACGTAGGGCCATCAGCTCGGTAAGGAGGAGCAATGGAGAGACTGTTGCCTGACTACTTGACGACGCTACTTTCTACTAGCATTATTGTAGGTTGCGACTACCGCATGCATAGCTGTTGGAAGCATACGACGGCAAAGGTAGGTCCAACAATGTAAGTATGTTCTGTAATATCCTTATGGTGACTTGTTACTTGTGAGAGCGCAAGGAAGCCTTGAGCAATGCACCTCGTCACATTTACTGCCTCGGAACATAGTAACGCTCTCAAATACATGAAGCAGCTTGATGGGCTTCGTGCTATCGCTGTCTTGGCAGTCCTTTGGACCCATTATCTTCCTGAAGAGTATTGGTTGTTTGGTATTTACTGGGGAGGATATGGAGTCAGATTGTTTTTTGTTTTGAGTGGTTTCTTGATTACAGGAATTCTTCTTAAATCGCGGCAATATATAATTCAAGGGAAACAAGGCTCATTGTTTGCTATACGCCAGTTTTACATTCGAAGATTCTTGCGAATTTTCCCTTTGTATTATGTAATATTAGCTTTGGCCGTTTTAATGGCTATGCCTCAAGTTAAAGAGGCAATAGTTTGGCATGTTTCATATTTATCAAATGTTTATTTTGCTCTACAAGGAAGGTTTTATGGCTCGGCTGGACACCTTTGGTCTTTAGCTGTGGAAGAACAATTTTATCTGCTATGGCCGTGGATCATCCTGTTTTTACCGCGCAGGTGGTTATTGCCAACCATAATTAGTTTCATTGGTGTCGCACCTCTATTCAGATTCACCAGCACAGTTGTTGGAGTAAATCCGGTTGCAATTTGGGTGCTAACACCAAGTGCATGTGATACTCTCTGCCTTGGAGCTTTGCTGGCTTATCTTAACTCTCACGAAAATGAGCTTCTTATATCAAAGCAAAAAGTTCTCTACTTTTTCCTTTTAACTGGATTATTTATAATGATTGTGCTTCCCATTTTACCTTATTTAAACCCTCAAAATCTTGTTGTTAGCACCTTGGCGGACACTGGTAGAGGACTGATCTTTGCCTGTCTCGTCGCAGCGGCTGCGAATGGCTTTAAAAGTTTCGTAGGAAAGGTGCTAGAGTCCAAACCAATGGTGTACTTGGGAAAGATAAGTTATGGTATGTATCTCATCCATGCCTTCATGCCGGAAATGGTCTACAGAATATTCGATTATCTTGGCCTGTCAGGTTATAAATCGCCTCTGATCATAGCATTCTTCTCAACAGTGGCTACTATCATTGTCGCTACGATTACTTGGCAAGTTTTAGAAAGGCCAATAAATGACCTGAAGAGATTCTTCCAATACGCCGTTAAAGTCCCTCAATCTTCAGTGAGTTAATTGGCTGGTTGTGCTACAGAGCCGCCGTGGGACTCAACATTGTCGTCTATCGTCTAGCGCGATCATAGCCAATGTCGGCATCGACGGCATCTGTCAGGGCTATGCAGTGCTCGTGTGCTGATAGCGTCAGCACCCAAAGTGCTTAGGACTTCTGCAGGAGTACGTGCATCCATTGGGTATCTGCTTCAGAAAAAAGCGGAGGTGGGGGAGACTGGCTGTAGTCAATGGACAAATCATATGCTGCTTCGTCCTAGATCGACATCAGCGCCAATGGCAGATCGAGGCACACCGCTGCATCGAGAGGACGCAATGATACGGGGACAATAGGTAGCGGATCGCGTAGACCTAGTGGCCAGATATGCATGAAACCCGTATGCACTCGGATGACCGTAATGACGTATGAATGTGGCCCGATTCACACCCTTGGTTGCCATCCATCTCAAACACACACCAGATTTTACTCCCATATCAGGAAATCGTCACCATGAATGCAGAAGCAAGGCTGCTATGGCCGCGTGAAATTAGGTGGCTTATTGTTTTGCTTTTCCTGGGCGTGTCGTTCAGGCTCATCAAGATCTCTCAACCCTTCATTGATGCGTGGAGCTGGCGACAGTCCGACGTGGCGATGATTGCCGAGAACTTTTACCATCACGGCTTTCATCTCTTTTATCCACAGATTAATTGGGCGGGAAATGCCCCCGGTTACGTAGGTACCGAGTTCCAACTGGTGCCATTTATCGCGTCATTGTTCTACCTCTGTTTTGGCGTCCACGAGTGGATTGGTAGAGCCGTGTCGGTGCTTTTTTTTGCGGTGTCTGTGCCATTCTTCTATCTCCTTGTCAGGAAGATCTCGAACGAAAGAAGTGCTCTACTGGCTGTAGGCATCTATATCTGCACTCCGCTTGGCATTTACGCAAGCCGCTCCTTTATGCCCGACGTGGCATCGCTCAGTTTGTCCACTGCCGCACTGTATCTCTTTGCAGAGTGGCTGGAGCGCGGGAGGGCACCATGCCTCTACACAGTCGTGTGCCTGATGACTAGTCTAGCCATCCTCGTCAAACTCCCCGCCGTGATCATTGGCTTGCCTCTGCTGTATATGGCCTGGAAAAAGTACGGAGCGCAGTGGGTGGCCAGACGCGAGTTATGGGTCTTCGCGGCCCTATCTCTTCTCCTACCGCTTGCCTGGTATGTGCACGCATATGTCCTCAGCATCAGGCATTTTCCGTATCACTTCTTTGGGGCGGGCGGCATAGAGATAAAAGACTTGGGCTGGTATATGGCGATCCTGCACTGGACAGTGACCGAGAGTTTGACCCCTATCGTATTTGGCGCCATGCTCATTGGCGGCATGCTGCCGTCTCAGGTGACATTCGGTCGTGTGTTTCACTGGTGGTTGGTTGCGCTTCTTCTTTTTGTGTTTCTCGCCGGGGAGGGCAACAGGCATCAGTGGTATCAATTACCCATTGTGCCTGTGGCTGCTGCGTTCGCCGGCCTGGCAGGCGATTTTGCCCTGCGTATATGTGCACAATCTACGGGTGCAAAAATTGCTACGGTCCTCTGCTGTATTTTTTATGCTGCGCTGGCGTATCTCTCCTACAGCTCCCTCAAACCCCTTTACGAACCTCAGCCCCAGCGTGTTCAGGCATGGCAACTAGGCAATGCACTGAACCATATCACCCCGGCTGACGCACTGGTCATAGTCGCAG
>Ga0081538_10003274_pt1 | contig 15373 bp, 14 predicted proteins | sample TabmetS5T2R1_FD_71022 | JGI IMG/M metagenome (GOLD analysis project Ga0081538, IMG submission 71022) | Tabebuia heterophylla rhizosphere microbial communities from the University of Puerto Rico - S5T2R1 | ecosystem: Host-associated > Plants > Roots > Rhizosphere ... | reverse complement strand
GCGCCGCTCACCAGGTTTCGTGGCGTGGACCCCTCAACGCCAACGACGCCAGTTGATGGCTCCTGGCTTGGAACCGGCCGTCACTTCCTCCTTCCATCCGTTGAAGGCAGCCAAGACCTCCCCCTTCTCACGCGCAGGCACGTTGAAGTGCTCAAGCGTGCGGCCAAGCTCCGCGGCGACCTCATCGAACACGTCGGGTGGGATCTTCAAGTCGAAATGGGCGTCGCGGAGCTCTCTGGCGGTGTATTGAAATGGTCCGCCCGCCAGCGAGGCGACCCACAGCGTCCTCAGAAACTTGAGGCCCGGCAACCGCCCTGGGTATTTCGCCGTATGCCATTCGTGCAGCTCGGGGTTTGCCTCGACCACCTTCGGGTTTTGCAGGAGTTGGTCGCTGAAGTGGTCCACGACAGCAGCGATGGCGAAGATGCCACCGAGACGTTCATACAGCGTCGGCTCCGCCATGGTTTCCTCCTCTCGTCACTGCGCCCGCGTCCCTTTGCCCGATGAGGCCGCCTACTTGCGGAAGACCTCGTAGATGGCGCCGTGGGAGAGGGAGACCACGAACAGGTTGCCGTTTGGGCCGGTGTCGATGTCGGTGCCGACCCCAAAGCCGCTGCCGAACAGCAGGCTCTCGCTCTCGGTGAGGTCGTGCTTGGCGGCGTTGTCGGCCACCCGATCCGCCAGCCGCGGGTCGTCCACCGCAACCTGCTGGCGGTTGCCGGTCAAATTGAACCGGAACAGGTAGCCACCCAAGGTCAGCGGCGTGGCCGCCCCAGCGAACAGGTCATTCTCATACTGGGGGCCGAGCGCCCGGCTGGCCAGAAAGCCGATCCCCGCCGGCGGCACGGCAAACTTCCAGCTGAACTCGGGATCGCTATAGCGGGAGCCAGGCAGCACAAACAGCCGCGAGCGGGCCTGCTGGGGGGTGTCGGCGATGTTGGTCGGCGGCCAGCGCAGCTGCTGCAGCTGCGCCCCAGGCAGGCCACCCGAGGGAGGCAGGGCAAGCTCGATCTGCTTGTACTGGGCGACCCGGGCCACTGGACCCATGACCTGGATCCAGCCGCCGTTCATGCCCGGCTCTACCCGGTTCAGTTCGTCGAAGGCGTCATCGGCGTTCTGCTGATCCCACAGGTTCCCCGCAACCGAATCAAAGGCGATCCCGAAGCTGTTGCGCAGCCCGTACGCGAACAGCCGCTGGAGGTTGGCGCCGACCTCACCGCCAAGCTGGGCGCCGACCCCGAAGAACGGGTTGTCGGCCGGCGTGGAGCCGTCGTCATTGACGCGCAGGATGACCCCGCTCAGGTGGGCGTTGTCGGGCTGGGGCCCGCCGAACTGGTCGTCGGGGGTGGGCGGGGTCGGCCCCTGCGGCAGGTTCTGGAGCTGGCCGCGCCGCCCCAGATCCCCCACCGCGACGTACAGCTTCCCATCGGGCCCGAACACCACCACGCCGCCGTCGTGGTTGCCACGCGGCAGCTGGGCGGCGTCGCCCTGCCCGGGGGGCTCGGGCGCGCCATCGTGCTGGAAGGCCCGCAGCCGCAACAGGTTGTGGTCAAACACCAACCCGGAGCCGGTCCATTCGAAGCGGTCGACCCGGTTGCCCAGCAGCGGGACTTGCAGGAGGTCGTCGGTGTCGGGCGGCCCGAACATCGCGGCGGGGTCGTCGGCGCAGGCCTGCTCCTCGGGCCGGAAGGGATCGGCGTCCTGCGGTGCGGTGCTGCGGCAGCTCCAGAACAGGTAGACGCCCGGGTTGGCCGGGAACCTGGGGTGCAGCGCGACCCCGAGCAGGCCCCGCTCGGAGGCGAGGTTGACCGACAGGTCCAGGACCACGGCCTGGACGGCCCCGTTCACGACGCGCTTGACCTGGCCGGTGTTCTTCTCCAACACCAGGAAGTCGTTGGGGCCCAGGAAGGCCATTGAGCTGGGGGTGACCAGCCCGCTGACGACGGTCCGCACGCCCAGGTTGGGGTCGACCACGGTGGGCCCGGCCTGGGCGCTGACCGGCGCGCTCGTGGTTGCCACGGAGAGCGCGAGCCCGACGAGGGCCGCCACGCTCAGGACCGCCCACCCTGACCGAATCGCTGGCTTCATGAGACACCTCCCAGCTGGCAGGACTCGATGCGCGCAGCCAGCGCAAGGGCGGCCCCCGGCCGCCTCGGAGAACACGGCCAACCAGCAGCGTTGATCGTCGGGCTCGTCGGCTGGATGCCTGCCGCGCTTGCATGCGGCCGGCCGGCGGAACGGTGGTCGGGCTGCATTTCTCCTTGAGCAGTTCGTTGGCCCGCCCCAGCTCCCGGCGCTCCCGCGCTCGCCCGGCCACTCGCTGGCGCTCCTTGGTGGTCACGCCCGGCCGCCGCCGTCGATCTCGGCCTTCACCACCCAGCAGCGCAGCGACTCGGTCCCGATGCCGAGCTGGCGCCACCCCGGTGACGGCGCCCAAGCGCTTGCCGGTCTCTTGGATCGTCTCCAGCACCCTTCCCGGCAGCTGAACTTCTCGGCAGCTGAACTCCGAGGGATGAACTAGAGGAGGCGGCCGGCGATTCCCCAGCCAGCCGAGGAGGCCGCAACGGCTGGTCGGCTCTCTCAACCGAGCTTCTCAGCTCCTTGTCGGCCAGGGCCAGAAGCTTGGGGCCGCCACAGGCACCCCGCGAGTAGGCCGTGGCCGCCAAGGCCAGCACGGTCACCGCCGCCTTGGCGACGATGGCGCTGGCGACGCCGCGCTGCGTGGCCAGGCGGCCCTTTGTTGCCGGCCAGCAAGACGGCACCGCCGGCCGGGTGGGCGGCGATCCCGGCCAGGTTGACCCGGGCCATCCCAACCCTCCTTTTCAGCTTGCGTGGTTCCTAGCGTCCAAGCTGCTTGCAACCGTGGTGGTCGATGGCCCTGCCACAGCGACACTGCTGCTTGTCGACCCTCGTTGGCCACCGGTGGTCTGCCCGTTCAGCTGCTGGGCCACCAGGAGGCGGCCCAGGTCACCCGGGCTAGGGTGGCCTGTCCGCTGAGGCTGGGGTGGAAGAAGTCCAGGGTGCTGACCTGGCTGGCGCTGAACTGGTAGTTGTAGACCGCCCAGTTGTCCCAGCGGCAGCGGGCGTACCTGGCACACTCCTCGACCAGGATCTGGTTGAACGCCACCTCCCGGTCCACCACCTGCTGGCGCTCGGCCGCAGTCCGGGTCGCCCCCAGCATCGACTGGCAGATGCGGAAGTTCGCCCACGCCCAACGCGCCAACGAGTTGGTGTGCAGCACCTCCCACAGCTGGTAGATGTTGGGGATGCTACTGACGAACACGTACGGGTCGCGGTCGCGGGCCATCAGCGTGGCCATCGCCTGCCGGAACTGCGACCGGAAGTCATCCGTTGAGGTCATGGTCGACGGCGAGGAGGTGCACAGGTCGTTGGCGCCCAGCAGGATCGTCACGTAGCGGGCGCCCTGGCTGACGGCCTGGGCAGCCTGACCAGGGGCGGCCGACATCTTGGCCCCCGAAACCGCGTCGTTGTAGGCGTGCCCGGCGATCGCCGGGTTGACCCGCCTGATCCGCTCGTAGTGACTGGCGATGCCGTCGTAGCTGGTGGAGCCGGTCGACCAGGACTGGCCGGGGTGGTCGCCGTAGTAGCAGCAGACGTCGTAGGCGCGCGTGATGGAGTCGCCGATGGCGGCCATGCTGGACGGCAACGGCGGCGCAGCCCAGGCCGGCTGGGCGACCAGGCCAGCCAGCACCATGGCCAGCGCCAAGACCAAGACTACGACGCGAGCAACCCGCACCATTGCGTCCCCCTACTGTTCGCCGACCCTGATGCCGGGCTAGTCAGGCCAACTGGCCAGCCCGTCGCCCGTTCAAACCCGCTCCCCTGCTCCTCCGAAGGACTCGTTCAGCCCCATCACCCGTTCGATCAGCTCCAGCTCCTGGTCAGCCGGCGCGGCGCCAGATACTCCTCGCGCACACGGCGGTGCGCCCGCTGCCCATCCACTGCGCCTGCCACCCTTCAACGTCCAAATGAGAACCGGCACTCGATCGTGCCTGCGCTACTGGTCGCTACTGGTAGTGACCCGCTGTGGCACGTCCCATTACGCCAAGCCCTGGCTCCTCGAGCAGCAGACCGTCCAGCGGCTGCGCCAGCGGGCCAGGGAGGCCGGCGCCCTGCTCGGCAGCGCGCTCACCGCCGAGCTCCAGGGCCGGCTGATCGAGCAGCTCCGGTGGGCCCTTGATCACCGCATCCTGATCGAGCAGGCCAAGGGGGTCCTGATGGGCCGCGAGGGCATCTCAGCCGACGTCGCCTGCCGGCGCATGCGGTCGGCGGCCAGGTCATCGCGGCGGCCGGTGGCCGAGGTTGCCCAGATCGTCGTGGAGAGTAGGCCTTGGGGGCTGCCCAGGAAGGACTCCTGAGCAAGAAGCGTCCGGGCGTCGGCCGCCAGGGAAGCTGGGTCGACGCCCGGACAGGCGTCGCCGTTAACGTCCGCTGCGGCTCCGCTCCCGGCGGCTCCTGGAGGGGCTGGGCTCTGGCGGCGACCCGCCGCCCTCCCGCCCGCTCGCGTCCGCCTCGCCGGCCTCAGCCAGGGGCGTCTGGTCGCTCTCCTGCTCCAGCCGCTTTCCGGCATGTGGCCCGCCGGTCTCGGCCCGGGACTCGCCCCCGGGGCTGCGGTCCTCACCTCTGACCTGCTGGAGCCGGTCGCTGGCGGTGCCGGCGGCCTTTTCCAGGCCGGCTCCGAGGCCAGATCGGACCTTGCCGGTGAGCTCGCGGACCTCGGGCCGCTCGGCCAGCCGGCGGGTAGCCTCGGCGATCCGCTCGTAGTGCTCGCGACCAGCCCTAGCCCCCAGGACGTACCCGGCGGCCAGGCCGGCCAGCAGCTTCAGGTTGCCTGCCATGCGTGTCCTCCTGTTCCTCGGCTTTCTCGGTGGCAGTGTCTGGGGCGGAACCGGAACGCGACGCCCGGCCCTGGCGACGGTCCGCCCTGCCGCGGCCAGGGGCGCGGCCGCCGTCCCGACCAGGGCACGCAGCCGCCGCCGGCGGCGACGCCGGCGCAGCGCCCCGGCGGGCACCGCGAGCACCGACCCGACGGCGGCGGCCAGGCCGGACGGGCGCTCTCGCCGGCGACGCCGGACCAGCAGCACCCCGCCGACCACCGAGGAGGCGGCCGCGCCAGCCGCGAGCAGCCGACGGCGACCGGGGAACCCAAGTCCGGGCGGGCTGGCGGCCCGCTTGCGGGCCCAATCCAGCCCTTGCCGCAGGCGGGCGGGTGGCCCGCCAGCCGGCATCCGCCTGGCACTTCCCCAGCGCAGCTCTGGGGCGCCGCCGTAGTGGCCGTGCAGCCGGGCGGTGTCCTCCTTGGACAGCTGCCGACCGGGGCGGATGGCCGGGGCGTCGGTCACCGACGCCTGATCGATGGGCACGCGGACCCGGTCCTCCTGCTCGGCGGCGTCGACCAGCGGCACGAACACCTCGCGGTCGCCATGCCCGCTGGCGACCAGAGCCCACTCGGGCTCCCCGGTGACCCGGTCCAGGTAGATATGGGCGATGCGGCCCAGCGGGGAGCCGTCGCGGTCCACCATGGTCTTGTCCCGCCAGCCGCGCGCCGTCTCGATCGAAGGTCTGGGCATCGCCCTCACTGCTCCCCGTGCGGCTGGTCCACCTCGACCTGTTCCTTGCGGACTGGCTCGGAGATGTGCTGCTGGTCGCGGACGACCTCCTTGCCGATCCGCACGCGCTCCTTGGGCACCACCCGCTTGTCGACCACCGGCTGCTCCTCGCGCAGCTCGACGGTCCGCTCGTCCTCTGACATTTCGGCGTCGCCGTCGCCTTCACCGGCCGGGATCGGCTCGCGCTGAACGCGCAGCTCCTCCCGCTCGACCGGGACGGTCCGGTGCTGCTGCTCGGTGACGACCCGCTTGCGGACGCCGGCCTGGCCGCGGGGCACCTGCTTGGTGTCGACCTCCAGTTCCTCCTCGGAGCGGGTCAGGGCCTGCCCACCGGGGTGCTCCTGCCGGTGGCTGGCCGCGTCTGCGCCAGTCGCGGCCTCCGGGGCGGGGGTGACGGTCGGGATGGCGGCCGGACCCTCGGCCAGCCGGAGGACCCCCTGGGCCTTCAGCACGAAGTCGTTGGTGGCCAGGTCGCGGATGGTCTTGATGCCGAGTGCCTTTCGCAGGGTCTCGCCGCCCCGCTTGCCAAGCCCGCGCAGGGCTTCGACTGGGGCGTCGGGTAGCTCGTTGACGTCGCGATCCTCATATCGCCTGTCGACGTACTCCCGTGTCTGGGCAGCTCCCATGGCTGGATTGCCTCCCTGGTGATCCGGATGATGCGCCGCACGCCAGAATCGGCGCCGGACGGCGCAACGGGTGAGCAGATCGACCTCCGCGGGCAGCCGCTCGGCTGCGATCGACGCGGCGCAGGACGGGTGCGGTCCTGCTCGGAAGGCGGCATCGCCGCTCCGGGATATGCAGGACGACCATACCCCAAACTTGCGACAGCGCCCACGCCGCATTGACTTGCCCGGGGCCATTCGTCGGCAGTCGAGCGGTATCCGCTTCGGGACATGGGGCTCTACGCCACCAAGCGTGGGGAGCGGCCTTGCAGTCTTGCGGTGCCGTGAGTCTGCCACGTGACGCCGCAGCAGCGTGTCGATCGGGACCGAGGTCGGCCCAGGGGGGCCGAGAACAGCGCCCGCCAGGGGGCGATGAAGCGCTCGTCCAGGTAGCCGTCGACAGCTTGCAGGTCGGCGGGCAGCCGCTTGGCCGCCTCGGGCAGCAGCAGCTCCCAGATCGTGGTCTGCGGATCGGTCTCGCGCAGCACCAGTGACCTCCAACGGACACGGCGGCAGGAGAATCGCAACCGTGTCATTCAGCCACCAACCGGACCCCGCCTACTGACGTTCCCGCAGCTCAGCAGCCCCTTGAACCGCCCCTTCCTTCAGGAGCAAGTCGCTCTAATGAGCTAGGCAGAAGTGCTGAGGGTGTCGTCCGCGTCCTTCGCTGAGACTTACCGGCTGCCGGAGTTGTGTTTTTTGGCGAGTGGGGGGTGGTTGCTTGGTCTGCGACATGTTGGCGCTTGATACGCTGCCCAGGGGAACAGGGCGGTTCGCCCCTGGTGCTTGGCCTGGTGGTCGCTTCCGCCAGGATCGGCAGTAGCGATGCTTTCAGGTCATATCGGCCGGTCGGGCGCTGCTGTGCGCCCCTCGATCGGGCAGCGACTGATCTCGGGATGCGCTAGCCGGATCGGCTGAGCGAGCCGTCGGACAGGCGTTCCTGGATTACAACCCAGCCATCGACCAGGGAGGCCATCATGAAGCGGCTTTCGTCATGGTTTGCGTTGCTCATTGCTCTGTTGGTTGTATTGGCGCTCGCCCCGTCGGCCACCGCCACCCGGCAAGGGCTTGTTGCTGATCCGCATGCACGCCTGACAAAGGCGGCGAAGAACACCAGGACGAGTTCGTCGGTCGCTGCCGAGGCCGGGCAGGCGGACCGGATTCGCCTCATCGGCCATAACCGGCTGGGTGGGGGCGGCTTCAACGCCGACGTGTGGGGCCACCGCGGCTTCGCCTACGTCGGCGTGTGGGGGGCCGGACCGGACGCATGCCCGGCCACCGGTGTGAAGGTGGTCGACTACCGCAACCCGCGCCGGCCGCGGCTGGTCAGCCGGCTGCAGAACCCGGCCGGCACCACCGCCGAGGACGTGGTGGTCCGCCGGGTCCACACCCAGGCGTTCCACGGCGACCTGGCGGTGACCGGCATCCAGGCCTGCGACAACGAGAGTTCGGTGTTCCGCGGCCTGCAGTTCTTCGATGTCACCCACCCTAGGCGGCCACGGGAGCTGGGCCGCTGGGCGGCCCCCCTGCCGACCATCGGCTGCCACGAGGTCGACCTGGTGATGCGCCGCGACGGTGGCGTGCTGGCCGGCTGCGCCAACGTGTTCGCCGAGCAGATCAACGGCAGCGACGAGGTCATCCTGGTCGATGCCACCAACCCTCTGCGGCCGCGCAAGGTCGGCGGCTGGACGCTGGGCCGCGATCTTGGCCTGGACCCGACCCAGGGAGTGGGCTGCTTTGCGGCCAGCTTCGCCCACAGCGTGCGCTTCTTCGACGCCGGCCGCACCGTCTATGTGAGCTACTGGGACGCCGGCACCATCAACCTGGGCATCGCCAACCCGGCCGCACCACGGTTCGTCAGCCGGACACCGATCGCCCCACCCGACGAGGACGGCGACAACCACTCGATGACGCTGGCCAAGGGCGGCCGGGTGCTGATCATCAACCCCGAGGACTTCTCGCCCCTGGAGTGCCCGGACGATTCAAGGTTCGGTGGCTGGGGTGAGGTCTACCTGTACGACAACACCAACCCGCGGCGCCCCATATTCCTGGGCACGTTCTCGACCCCCAACAGCCGCTCCACCCGCACCGACGGCGACTACACCGTGCACAACACCGAGGTGGTCCGCGGCAATCAGGCGTTCTCGTCGTGGTATTCCGACGGCATCGTGTGGTGGCAGATCGGCCAGGCCGGGGTCACCAGCATGCGCGGGCAGTTCGTGCCCCCAGCCGCACCCGACCCCTTCGGTGTGCTGCCCACCGCGCCCGAGGTCTGGGGTGTCTACCTCGACCGTCAACGCGACCTTATCTTGGCCAGCGACATGAACAGCGGCCTGTGGATCCTCAAGCCAGTGGGGCTAGGCGACTTCTGACCATTGTGAATGCCGGGGGTGGGGCCATGTACCCCGCCCCCGGTGTGGCGGCCGAGTGCTGAAGGGATTCTTGCCGTCGTGGTGTACGGACAGCGGGGAGCACATTCGCCAGACCGATGAGGTCGCCGCCCAGCTTCGGCAACAAGCGTGGAGTCGGGCCTGGGTGCCACAGGCCGTGCAGCCCACCGTGGTGGCGGTGGTCTGGACCTCCAGCTGCCACTCCTTGTCCACGACCTCGGCGGCGGTGACCTCGAATCCATCCAGGTCGAGCAGGATCGACCCTGACGCACTACCGTGTTGACCCACCTGGGGCCTCCTTCTTGCTGGACGTGAGACATCCGCAAGATAGCGAGGCCTCAGGTGGGTCACCGAGTCGCCTACGCCAACGTCAACAACACCTGGCACCACGCTTCATGGCGAAGAGCCGGATATGGACCGCCGCCGCTCGGTGGCGGGCTCGGCTGGCTACACTTGCCGACGGTTTCGGTGGCACTGACCGTGCTGCTCAGCCTCCTGTTGCGGTAGTCCACCAGGGGGGTGGTCAGAACTGGCATGACCTCGGGCATCGGGCGTGCCAAGGCGACAGGCCTGGACTAGCCAAAGGTGATGCGCTCCACAGAACCAGCCGGCTTGTCTGTGAACTTGGCTTGCCTCGGCAGGCCAGCCACCGACGGCGGCCCGCTCGGCCCTGGTCTGCGGGCTCACCCGGCCCTGGCGGTGCTGATCCCACTGGCCGTGGCTGCGGTCCCAGGTGTACCGGGGCATGCACTGTCTGGCCGACGTGGTCGGCGCGATTGCGGCCAGCCAGGCCGATACCGAGGCCATCCAGGCCAACCTGCGCAGCCTGGGCCTTCCGACCACGGGAGCACCGCGGCCGGGATCGGTACGCTGGCCGGCATGCTGGTTGGCGCCGGCATTGGCGGCGGCGGCGTGGTCGGCGAGCGCTGGCACAGCGAGCTGGCCCGGTGGGCGGCGGTGGGCCGAGGCGACCCCAAACCACAACCAGAAGGGCCGTCACCGAGCCAGCCAGGCCAGGAGCGCCAACCCCAACGCGACATCGACGATGACCCGCCGGCCAGAAGTCCATGACAGCCCAGGTTGGGCAGCGGCCCCGGCTGATTCCACCGCGCAGCAGCCGTCCGGCACGGATCAGGCGCATTTCATGCGGGGGCCAAGGGCCATGAGGGGAGCGTGCCGCCTTCCCGCTCACCGGCTACCAAGACAGGCGCCTGTCGTACGGGCCCAGTCCGCTGCCGATCGAGTGGCAGGCCATCGCTTCTCGGCAGGACAGCACCTGGCATGACGAGGAGCGGTAATCAGGTAAGAGTTCTTGCTCTAAGCGACACGCACTCAGCGGGCTTCGAACACGCCTGCCAGCATTTTCGCTGTTCAAAGCGGTGGTGGGCCTGCCAGGACTTGAACCTGGGACCTCATCCTTATCAGCTAAATGCCGGTAACCGCTGTGCGGACCACCGTTTCCCCAGGTCGTGGCCGACCGTAGCCGCCAAAGGTATCCGTTCAATCTGCGCATTGGTAAGCGTTCATCTCTCGTGGCGTTGCCGGGGTCGCCCCGGCCGCCATGGAGGCGGCGCTTGGAGCGACACGGTAGTCGGGCCTTCGACGTCTGTGGTTGTCCTATGTAGGGATGGGTGACGTCTGGTTGGGCGCGCTCGATACCGACGCCGCCCTGGACGTGGATGGGCGACTTGCTGTCATTGAGGCCGACGCCTCCGGCGAAGTAGCGGCCGGCCACCAACCGGCTGGGAGTCAGCGCCGGATCATGTCAAGCTCGGGCATTGCCCGCATGGCCGACATCTGGGAGGAGCGTTGCCATGCCGCACGGCCATGCCGAGCTCGGCGAGTCGACGCCGCAGTCGGTCTTCTACGCCCAGGGCCGGTTCGGTCGCCTCTTCCCGACCCTGCCGCCGTTCGCCGCCGACACCAAGCTGGTCCGGGACGCGCTGGCCGAACTCGGCGCCCAGGGCGGCCCCATGGACGCCGCCGACGACCTGTCGGACCCGGTCACCCTGATCACCGACCCGGCCAAGAGCGCCAACAACCCCGACAACCCCACGATCGCGGCCGGCTTCACCTTCCTGGGGCAGTTCCTGGACCACGACATGACCTTCGACCCCACCTCCAGCCTGGCCCGCCGACAGGACCCCGAGGCCATCCGGAACTTCCGCATCCCCGCCCTTGATCTGGACAGCGTCTATGGGGGCGGACCGGTCGCCTCGCCGCACCTGTACGACCGCACCGTGGACGGCGGCCAGACCACGCTGCTCGTCGAGGAGATCCCCGGGTCGGCGGCGGTGTCGATCGACGGCGCGACCAGGCTGGATCTGCCCCGCAACCGCCAGAACACCGCCCTGGTCGGCGACCCCCGCAACGACGAAAACCTGATCGTTGCCCAGCTCCAGCTGGCGTTCCTGCGCTTCCACAACCAGGTGGTGGCCGACGTCAAGGCCGAGCTGAGCTCGGGCTATACCGCCCAGGAGATCTTCGCCGAGGCCCAGCGGGTGGTCCGCTGGCACTACCAGTGGCTCGTCCTGCACGAGTTCCTCCCCACCACCGTCGGTCAGACGACCACCGACGACGTGCTCGCCAACGGCCCCCAGCACTTCAAATGGCGCAACGACCCCTTCATCCCGGTCGAGTTCTCGGTGGCCGCCTACCGCTTCGGCCACTCCCAGATCCGTCCCAGCTACCGGGCCAACTTCGCCACCAGCGCCAGCGACCCATCCCGGCAGTTCTTCGCCCTGTTCCTCGACCCAGGAGCCACCGATCCCGACGACCCGGCGGACCTGCGGGGCGGCCGGCGCGCCCCACGCCGGTTCCTCGACTGGCAGACCTTCTTCGACTTCGGCGACGGCCGGGTGCGTCCCAACAAGAAGATCGACACCACCCTCTCGTCAGTGCTGTTCACCCTGCTCGGCCAGCCCGAGGGTGAGCCGATCTCGCTGGCCACCCGCAACCTGCTGCGCAACCTCACCATGAAGGTGCCACCGGGCCAGCGGGTAGCCCAGGCCATGCAGCTACCCGAGCTGGCAGCCAGCGACCTGAGCGACCTCCAGCCTCTCCACCTCCACCAGCGCACGCCGCTGTGGTTCTACGTCCTGCGCGAGGCCGAAGTCACCACCGGCGGCGAGCACCTGGGCCCGGTCGGCGGCCGAATCGTGGCCGAGGTGATCGTCGGCCTGATCAAAGGCGATCGGCAGTCCTACCTGCGCCAGGAACCCGACTGGACCCCCACCTACGGCACGGGCGACTCGTTCACCATGGCGGACCTGCTCACCACCGCCGGCGTCGTGGCCACCATCCCGTAACCCCGAGGGAGCCATCGGCTCCGACCAGATCCGGGCCCCGTTCCATCGACATGTCTGGCCGCCGCAAGGGGCCAGGAGCTACACGGTAGCGAGCGCCGGCCGCTACTCCAGGTAGTCGCGGACACCCGCGCCTGAGCGCTGCGCGAGCTGTGGTTCCCACCAGCGTTGTTGACGAGGACCGCCATCGGCGTGAGGCCGTCGAGCGAGGTGTGTGGTCGGCGGTGATTTAGAACCGCAGCCCAGCGGCGGAACGCCCGCCGGCGCTCGGTGGTGGAGCGATAGGGCCGGGCGTAGCCCACTCATCGAGCAGGGTCTTGTTGAACCGCTCGACCTTGCCGTTGGTCTGAGGACGAAAGCGGCGGGTCCGCTTGAGGCGGATCCCCAGCCCAGCGGCGGTCTCGGCGAAGGCGACCGACTCGGCGTAGGCCTTGGCGTTGTCGGTCAGCACCTGCTCGATCCGTACCCCATGGTCAGCGAAGAAGCTGGCCGCCTCGACCAAGAACAGCCCTGCGGTCGTGGCGGTCTCATCAGGGAGGAGCTGGCCGAACGCGACCCCGGAGCGGTCATCGACCGCCGAGTGAACATGGTCGTAGCCGATGCCTCGACCGCGGCTGGCGGCGGCCCGGCCGTGGGCGCGGTGGCCGCCCCCTCGGGATGCGGCCCAGCTTCATGACGTCGAGGTGGACCGGCTCGCCGGGTCGTTCCCGCTGGTAGCAGACCACCACGCCGCTGGTGCGGTCGGTATGGGCGAGCCGGCTCATGTGATGGCGGCGCAGCATCCCGTAGACGGTCGAGCGGGGCATGTGCAGCCGCCAGGCCAGCCGATGGGGGCCTTGGCGGTGGCGGCGCCGAGCGGTCAGGACCCGGCGGACTTGGCTGGCCGGCAGGGCATAGGGGCACCGGTGGGGTCGGGAGCTGCGGTCGGCCAGGCCAGCCTGGCCGTGGGCGTGGGTAGCGGTCCAGCCACTTTAGGCGGTCGCACGGGAGACGCCCACGCTCTCAGCGGCCTGGGCTGGTGGCCAGCCGAGCTCTCGATCCCGGTCACGGCGAGCCACCGTGCCCTGCCTGGAGCGGTGCCGGTCGACCAGCGCGAGCACGCGGGCGTATGCTGCGCGCATGACCGAACCCGCCCCCCGTCCGACCGAGCCACCCGTCCCCTCGGCCGAACAGCTCGAGGAGTGGCGCGCCTTGGTCGAGCGCATTCGCCAGGGCGACCGAACCGAGGTCGTGTCTTGGGATGAGGTCGCGGCCGAGCTAGGGCTGTAGGCGACGTACGAGGTCGTCCTTACCCATCGCATCCGCCAGCAGCTCCGCGACGCACCGCCCATCCTGCTTGGCTACGTCGCCGGCATCACCGCGGTCCTGCGGGTCGACCCGACCACCGCCAGCATCGTCTTCCGGCTCCGGCAGGTCGACGACGACGCCTGGACGGCGACCTTCGGAGCGGGCCGCGGGTTCCTGACCTACTGGGTGATCGAGCCGGAACGCATCGTCGTGCTGCTCGACCTGACCTGGGCCGGGTGAAGCACCACCTTCTTATCGGTAGTCAGTTTGTTGAGATGGCAATCACCGGGCCGCAAGGCGCCGTGTGATCAGGTGGTGCCACCGGGCGCGACCAGGCGCTCGTAGACGTTGCGGATGGCCTGGTAGCACTCGCAGGCGGCCTCCTCCAAGCCATCCCGGTCCAGCACCGTGATCCGTGCAGACCTCGGTCTCGACCAGCACATAGGCGCTCAGCATCCCGCCTGACCTCCTGGGCGCCCGACCGCCATCCCGCCTGATCGAACCGGCTGGCAACCTCGATTGGACCGGGCGCTGGCGGGCGCATGCTACCCCGAGGTCGGTCAGCTGACCCGTCCGAGCCAGGTGGACCTGGAGCACCCGTCGTAGACTGCATCGCCGTCAGCCACCCAATCGGCAGACAGGAATCGTCGCATGACCGACGTCGCCTCCGAGCAGCAGCCCGTCACCGCCAACTTCATCAATCCAGAGACGATGCACCGCCCGGCTGGCTACACCCACGTGGTGGAAGTCACTGCGGGTCGGCCGGTCTACATCGCCGGGCAGGTCGCCCTCGACCCCACAGGGGCGCTGGTTGGGCCGGGCGACATTCGCGCCCAGGCACGGCAGGTGTTCGACAACCTCCAGGCCGCCCTCCAAGCGGTCGGAGCCAGCTTCGAGCAGGTGGTCAAGCTCAACTACTACTTGGTCGACGCCACCCAGCTCCCTGTGGTCCGCGAGGTCCGCGACCGGTACGTCAACACCCAGCAGCCACCGGCCAGCACCGCCGTCGAGGTGCGACGGCTCGTTCGAGATGACCTGCTCATCGAGGTCGAAGCGGTCGCCGTGATCGCATCGGTTCAGCCCGTCACCGGCATGGCGTAGGAGGCAGGCGCCGCCCTTCGCCGTCCCGCCCTAGCGTCGCAGCCCGCCCCGCAGGTTGCGCGGGCGGCTAGCGGCGCCGTTCACCGTCTGGACCGCTGGGCGCCCCCCGGGCGGGGCCGGCCTGGCGCTGTCCTCGGTCCTGGTCGCGGAGGGCAGCCGGCACGCCCGTCTGAAAGTGCCGAGTTGCCATGGGTCCAGTGCTCGGGCCCAGCCCCGACCAGCCGGTGATCGCCTTGTGGAGGTCGACCTGGACCCAGGCGACGGCGCCTGGGTGGTGCTGCGGGTCAGCGACCCCAGCCAGCCGGCCGACCCGCGGGCCACCGGCCAGTACGCCCGGCTGGGCCGCGGCATCGCCTACACCAGCCCCTTCTGGCTGACCCCACCGCCCAAATCCTGACCCTCCCGACCCGTCGATGCTGGAGCCCTAAGCGCTGGCACCGGTTTCCAGGGCCAGCCCAGCGGTCGAGAAGCCGTGCGGTCGCCTACCGTGGAGCTCCGAACCGACCAAGATGATGCGCTCGGTGCGGGGAGGGCCCGCATGGTGGCCCCACCGCGGACCGGCGGGCGTGGTGCTACCCTTCGACTAGCACAGGTCATGTTTGGCTTGCAGCACGGTCGAGCTTGTCCCTTGCCGCTGGCGCCGCCTGGTGCCGGTGTGGACCCAGACCTCCGATTGACGGAGGGAGGACAAGCAAGATGACTGTTGGCACCGTCAAGTGGTTCAACGCCAACAAGGGCTATGGTTTCATCAAGCCCGAGGACGGCAACGACGTGTTCGTGCATGTCAGCGCCATCCAGGACGGTGGCTCGCTGGACGAAGGCGAAGCCGTCGAGTTCGACATCACCCAGGGCCAGAAGGGCCCCCAGGCCGTCAACGTGCGGCCGCTCGCGGCCCCATAGCCGCACCGCTGGACCACTCGCCCCACAGATCACCCGGAGGGCGTTGCGGCTTTCGGGCCGGCCCTGCCCTCCCCGGGCAAGGAGGCCGCCATGGCCCC
>Ga0081538_10003273_pt1 | contig 15375 bp, 14 predicted proteins | sample TabmetS5T2R1_FD_71022 | JGI IMG/M metagenome (GOLD analysis project Ga0081538, IMG submission 71022) | Tabebuia heterophylla rhizosphere microbial communities from the University of Puerto Rico - S5T2R1 | ecosystem: Host-associated > Plants > Roots > Rhizosphere ... | reverse complement strand
GACAGCCACTGGCATATCCACAGGCTCGTGGCGCGCAGCGATCGCGTCAAGCGCCAGTTCGATGGCGTACTCCGTCAGATCAGAGGCGTACTCGGGATAGCGGCGCACGAATTCGTCGACGAGCGCGGCGTCGGGGGCTGGCTTCGCGAGCGCGAGCTCATAGAGTACGTTCCGTAAGGGGGTCGGGCTTTGGGGCGGGGTGCTAGTCATAGGTCCTCCTTGAATCTCGATAGCTTTGCGGCCGCCCGTGTGAGGCGGTTGCGGATGGTACGCCCGGTCACGCCGCAGATGGTTGCTGCGGTGCGCTTGGCGGGGTCGTCAGCCTCCTCTGGGTAACCCATGATGTGGCAGAGGATGACGGCGTCGCGCTCTTCAGGCGGCAAGGTATGAATCGCTTGAGAGAGCTGGTTCAGGAAAAGGCGGTTCTCTTGGGTGGCAGGACTGTGCAGTACCGCATCCGGCCGTCGGGCAATCGCCTCGTCGTCGGGTAACGGCGAGGAACGGCGGAGCGCTCTCACCTCCTGCCGTACAAGGTCAGTGCGCAACGCGGCGAAGGCGGCATTGAAGCGCACCTCGAAGTAATCAAGCTCGTCTGGATCGTCACCGGTGCCATCCTCGGCGAAGAGTTCGCCCAGTCGTCCGAGGGCCTCGTCTCTGAGGTAAGCGGCGTTCGGGGCCCGGCCATCCGGCAGCGTTGCGGCGAGTATTGCCTCGCAACGACCGAGCAAAACCGCCAGGAGCTGATCCCGGACCGTTTCGTGATGGTCCCGATGGGCCTTGCGGATAAAGTGCACGAGACATTCCGAGGGGAGGTAGTCGGCGGAGCGTCGATCACGAACTAAAGCGCGCTGATGCAGTGCCGGCCAGTCGAGCGCCAGCGCCGCGTCGATCACGGTCTCGATGTCGGTGGGGCGGGTATAGCGATCACCGTTCATTGTATGCTTGGTCAGCGGGCGTACCATTTGCCCCCCCTCTGTCGAGCAACCGCGTCTTCGAGCGTCTGACACCCTGCCCGCTTTTTCAGTTGATCGCGGTTCGGTGCAGTACCCGGAAAGGTTCTAATGAAATGGGCCCGCATTGAAAGGTCACGAGCTGTACCGTCGAGTCGATCCCGGTGCGGACCTGCGGGAAGGACGCGACGATCACACGCCATAGATGCTATCTATTTTTCAGAAAAGATATTCTCACATGATCACACATGTTCACCCGCGTCAAAGAACGGCGGGATCACGTGCCTACGACTGATAGAATCAGCTATTGTTTTACCAGCGTAGAGACCTAGATGCCATCAGCAGATTGCTGATGCGATATACCGCCGCTTCCCTTGCGTAGGCCAAACCCCACATACAGTGTGTGCTCAAGGTGATCTATTGAAGGCTGAAAAATAGCTTGCGGGTCACGCCACCTCCGCCTACATTACAGATGAGGTGGTCACTTTCCCTTACGGGCAGGCCGCCTGGCGCAGCGGGGCTGTGATGGCCTGACCTGACCGTCCCCGAACGAGCACACATGGGAGGGTTCGGCTGATGGGAGCGCACCCAACGCTCGGCACGGGGAACAGGTGGCGGTGGGGATGAACCGGCGGGTGCACATGGCTCCGCAAGAGGGAGCGGGCAACCAATGGTGATCCATGGGGCCTTGTCGTCGCAGGGGGCCATTTTCCAGAGCGTGAGCTGTTCCGATGAGTTCCTAACACCATACCAGAGCCGCTCACGGGCAGCGCGCGTGTATCCCTGTTGTGGCCGCGCATCAGCCATTCAAGTCATGCATTTCATCGCGTTGACCGCGACGCTCTCTGGTGAGACCCTTGTAGTCAGGGGGCATCGAGGAGCCGCGTGGCCCCGTGTGATCCGAGGGGGGCCGCCTACCCTTATTCTCTTCTGAGCTTCAAAGATATCTGTTGCGTAGTTTGAAAGAAGACGGTCAGGCGCACCTGTCGTACGTGGCGTGGAGAGGAGGAAGGGGCACTGATCCCCCAGCGGAGGCGCGGCATGCACGTGGAGTCCGTCGACACCCCCTCGCTTCTGGAATTACGGGCCATCGTGGCGCAGCGTTTGCGGGCGTATGGGGCCTTCGAGGGGTGCACCGCCGAGGACCAGCGCACAATTCTGGCCCAGGCCTGTATGGCCATCGTGCATCTTACCGCGGGGGATGAGGGGCGGATGCTGTATCTCACGCGCCTCGGCCCCCCGGTCGACCGGGCGCGCTACCAGACGGTGCTCGACACGCTCGCGCGCCTGTGTCCGGATGTCATCGCCGCCGTGCGGGGGTACATCGCCGCGTGGCGCGTGCGCTTCCGGCAGGATGGTTGGCATCCGTCCCAATGGGAGGGGTGCTGTGACGGCGTGAATGGCATGCTCCTAGAGGTGTTCGTCACCGACACGCGGCAGCGGGCCCTGGCGGCCTACGAGAGAAACGCATCCTGACTGTCGGTCCTGATCCATAGAGACCTTGATCATTGTGACGTGAGTTGATTGAGATAGCGGCGAAACTGCTCGATCGCCCGCTGCTCCGCATGCCCAATGTAGTAACGAAGCCCTTGAATATACGTCACAATGTCGCGCGGGAGCATGAGCAAATCCTCGCGTGGGTCGGCGAGGGCGTAGAGGGTGTTCACCCCCTCTTCGAGGCCGACGTATAGCGTATCCTCGAGCAGAGCCACGTCTTTCGGAGCCACGTCCTTTCGCACCATCCAGCGCGAGAAAACATAAGGCAGCCCGGTCCAGGCATGCCATTCGGCCCCCAAGTCGTAGGTGTGGCGGAAGCCTGGCGCTCCGTGACGCTGGCGCAGGGCTTCATTGCCAATGAGTAGGAAGGCATCGTACGAGCCGTGGAGAGGCACGAACGCTTTCGGCCGCACTCCGTACTTCAGGCGCAGCAAGATTTGCAGGAACCTCGGGGCGCCGGAGGCCTCATCGGTGATGCCGATGGTAGCCCCACCGAGCTCCGAAATGGGCACGGAGGAGAACAGGAAGATACTTCCCGCTTGCCTGACGCCGGCGACGCAAAAACCGGCCACCGGCTGAAAGCGCTCTTCGAGGCGGAAGCAGTCAGCCAGGGGGACCGGTCCGGCATCGATCTCGCCGTGCTCAGCTGCGGCGACCAAGGCGCTGGGCACCATTTCGCACAACTCGATGCCGCGGCGCGCCATGTCAAAGTAGAAGGGCTCGGCGTGAAGATAAGGGACACGACCTATTCTCATCGCCCTCACCATGCCTCGAACATGCCAGATATCCTCTATAGCTTACCTACATCCACCGACCGGTAAGTCGCCCTGGACGTGCTGCGATTGTATGGAGACCGTCGTTCCGTGTCAAGCGAGCCCCGTGATCGGGGTACGCGCGCGCATGTTGCGCCATTGTCCGAGGGCTTGTCTTTCGCTCCCTCTCCCGTTGGGAAAGCGCTGGGGCGAGGGGAGCCCAACGACCCGATACCGCCCTACCGCCCTCTGTGCCTTCTCCTGGAGAGAGAACCCCTCCGGGAGGCTTAACTTGGGGCCAGTCCCCCTCGAAAGGGAGGGCCTGCCGCAAAGCCGTCCATGCGGCGGAGGATTTACGGCAGGCCAGAGCTAGTCAGGGATGCCAGCCGTCACGGTGATCTCCACCAGGAGCTCGGGGGAGTTCAGCATCACCTCCACGGTGGTCCTGGCAGGTTTATTGGTGGGGAAATACTTGGCGTATTCTTCATTGTACGCCGCCAGATCCTCCCGTTTGGTCAGATGCGTGGTCACCGTCAGCACGTTCTCCAGGGAGGTGCCCGCGGCTTCCAGAATCAGTTTGATGCGCTCGAGCGCGTTACGGGTCTGTTCACGGACATCCCGGCCGACCTCGCCGGTGGTAGGGTGTCGGCCGGTCTGGCCCGCCACAAAGACCAGATTGCCGAATCGTGTGGCAGGCGAAAGGTTCGGGTTGGGAGCGGCCAGTTGTACTTGGATGATCTCTTTTTTGGGCATGTGCGCTCTCCTTTGCTAGGGCGGTTGAGGTGAGCTCGTCGGTCACTGCTCGAGCGGCTCACTGTAGCACCAGAATTGGGGTGGATCAAGGAGGGGGGGAAAGCTGCGAGCACTCCCTTCCGATGACGCCTGTTGTGTGATACAGTGGCACCCATAGAGGAACATCCGCGAAGCGCATCAGGCATGGTCGCGCACAGGAGACCCATATGGCCATTTGGGATGATGTATTGACGGAACGGGACAAGCAAGTGTTTGCCGCCGCTGGGTACGGGAAGCGACAGGGCTTTGGCCGCAGACCAGCGGTCATCGTGGTGGATGTCAACTACAACTTCGTGGGGGATGTCCCCGAACCCATTCTTGACTCGATCAAAAAATACCGCAACAGCTGTGGGGAGGAAGGCTGGCAGGGCGTGGCGCAGATCCGCAGGCTGTTGGAGGCGGCCAGGGCTGCGAGAGTCCCGGTCTTTTACAGCACTGCCCCGTCGCGCCAGACCGCCTTGACGGCTGGTCGATGGCATGGCAAAAATAGCCGCGGCGGCGAGGACTTTCACAGCCAGGCCCAGCACGGCAACGAGATCGTGCGCGAGATCGCCCCGCAAGATGGCGACATCGTCATCCTCAAAGACAAACCGAGCGTCTTCTTCGGCACCCCCCTCATGAGTTATTTGCACGAGCTACAGGTGGATACGCTCCTGGTCGCAGGCACTACCACCAGCGGCTGTGTGCGGGCCACCGTCGTGGACGCGTTTTCATACAACCTGAAGGTGGTGGTCGTGGAGGAGTGTGTTTTCGACCGGGGACAGACCTCGCACAAGGTCAACCTGTTCGACATGCAGGCCAAATACGCCGATGTGGTCCCTCTGGAGGCCGCCCTCGGTTACCTGGAGGAGCTGTCCAGGGAGCTGTCTGCGCCCCAGAGTCCAGGCATAGGGGCGCGGGCCTAGCAACGCCGGACCATGCGGGGGCCTACCAGCTCGACGAGCATGACGAGGGCCGCTGGGGACATTTCTCCGAGATCGAGCGGGCTGAGCAATTCTGCCTGCCGGCCCGAGACTTCTACGCAACTTCGTGGTTGATGGTCAGCATAGAAAGGAGGACGGTCATGTTCATCGGACACTTCACCGAGCAACCATGGCAAGATGATAAGACAGGCTTGATGGGGACGCAGAGCCTGGATTTGAGCATCAGCAACGGCGCGTATGACCCGCACGTCGGAGCTCGGCTCTATAACCGCTACATCGACGAAAAAATCTATGCCGAAGAGATGGGCTTCGACGGCCTGATGCTCAACGAGCACCATAGCACTCCGTTTTGCATGCAGGGCGTCACCAATGTGGGGGCGTCGATTCTGGCCCGTGTGACCAACAAGGTCAAAATCGTCATTCTCGGGAATATCTTACCGATCTGGGATGACCCCCTTTGGCTGGCCGAGACACTGGCGATGATCGATATGATCTCGTATGGCCGCCTGGTTTCCGGGTTTGTGCGCGGCGGCGGGCGGGAAAGCGTCTCCCACAACGCGCCACCGCACCACAACCGCGAACGCTTCGAGGAGGCGCACGACTTTCTCATCAAGACCTGGACGACGCCGGGGCCATTCCGTTGGGAGGGGAAACATTACCATTATCGTTACGTCAACCCGTGGGCCAGGCCGTACCAGCAGCCGCATCCGCCGATCTGGATCCCGTCGACCGTGAGCATCGAGACGGTGAAATGGACGGCGCAGCACCGCTACCCGTTGGTCCTGCTGGCCACCAAGCTGGAGCCTACCAAACAGGCCTTCCAACTCTACGCCGACACCGCTGCCGAGGCGGGCTACACCTCGGGCACTCAGAATGTGGCCTACCTGTTGAAAGTCCACGTCGACGAGACCGAGGAAAAGGCCGAAGAGGTTGGGCGTAAGTATCTATCGGGCGTCAGCAACCCCTTCCTCGCCGGCAACGAAGGGGCGGTGAACCCGGCCATCATGAACCTGCCGGGCCACACGTCGCGGACGTCCCGGCGACTCGCCGCCGCGGCCTTCGGCCCGGCCGGCCGGTTCGGCACCAATCGCCGCCCCTACGAAGAGCAAGTGAACGACCTGACGATCATTTCGGGTACGCCCAAGACCGTCCTTCCGAAGATCCGCCATGTCCTGGAGTACCTGCGGCCGGGCAGCATCTTTTTCTGGGATGGCGACGGTGCCATGACCCACGAAGATCAGATGCGTAGCTTGCGGCTGATGGGCGAGGAGGTCATCCCCGCGGTGCGCGAAATGGGGGAAGAGTTAGAGCTGTTCGGCCCGTTTGAGGTGGATCCGGCTACGGGGCAACCGGTGAACGGCAGCCCAGCCGCTGACCGTCTGGCTGACCACAGCGCCGTCGCCAGCGAGCTACCGCCGATCAATGCCTAAATTCGAACACATGGCATGGGAACATCTGTGGTCGCAGTCAGTGCCAGATCCCCTTTCCCCCTTTGTCAAAGCGGGGAAGGGGGGATTGGTCCAGCAGTCGTCACGGCGGGCGTCCTCACAGGGCGTTCTCCAGACAAAGCCTCTTGAAGCACGCGAAGACGGACTCCCGTAGATTTGGCGCCTGCGGATCGCCGACGATGGTCTACTACTGAAAGGAGCGAGACGATGGCTAGAATCCCAATCCCGACCCGAGAGAGCGTTCCTCAAAACCTGCGCGATGCTTTCGACGCAGCGGTCCAGAGCCGTGGAGGGGTACCGCGCACCGGTCCTGGCTCGATCATGTTGAACAGCCCTGAAGCCAGTCAGCGAGCGTCTCACCTGTCAGATTACCTGCGTCGGGGGTCGACGCTGGCGCAGAACATCCAAGAGCTCGCCATGCTGGTCACCGCACGCGAGCTGGATTGTCAGTATATCTGGAATGCCCATGCGGCTTCCGGCAGAAAGGCTGGACTCAGCTCACCGTTGGTGGATGCTTTGCGAGACAAACAGCCGCTGCCGCCGATGAGTCCCCAGGAAGCGGCGGTGGTCAGGTATGGACAAGAGTTCTTCCGCACGCACCGTGTCAGTCGAGGCGCCTTCCAGGCGGCACTTGAGCAGTTTGGCGCGCAAGGGCTGACGGAGTTGACGATGCTGATGGGATACTACGGCATGCTGGCGTTCTGCGTCAACGCCTTCGATGGCGATCTCCCCGCCGAGAGGACTGAGACGATCCTGCCAGTGTAGATGAGTGCCGCAGATGGAGTCGCGATCATGAACGCTCGCCCGCCGTCCGGCAAGACATCCGCTCCGACGGCTACGTCGACGCGTGAGCTGCGCGGCGTGGTGGAGCGCATCACCTATCAGAACCCCGAGAACGGTTACACGGTGGCCCGTCTTGCCCCTGAGCGGGCCGGCCCCGAGGCGGACGCCGCTCGGGGCGACGACCGCCTGGTGACGGTAGTCGGCACGCTAGCGGACCTTACACCGGGCGAAGCGATCATCGCTCATGGGTGGTGGCGCAATGACCCTAAGCATGGCTGGCAGTTTATGGCCACCGATTATCGCACCACCTTACCGGCCACCCTGCAGGGCATCCGCAAGTATCTGGGCAGCGGCCTCGTCAAGGGCGTGGGGCCGGTTAATGCCGGACGCATCGTCGACGCCTTTGGCGAGGCAACGCTCGAGATCATCGACACCGCCCCTGAACGGTTGACGACGGTCAAAGGCATCGGACCGGTGCGGGCAGGACGCATCGCAGCCGCCTGGGTAGAGCAACGCCACATCCGGGAGGTGATGGCCGCTCTGCAAGGCTTCGGCCTCTCCACCTCTTTGGCCGTGCGCATCTATAAGCGATTTGGCGACCAGAGTGGCGCGGTCCTCAGCAAAACACCCTACCGCCTGGCCCGCGAAGTCTGGGGTATCGGCTTCAAGACCGCTGATACGATCGCGCGGGCGGTGGGTATCGCCCCCGATGCGCCCGAACGCATCCAAGCTGGTGCACTGCATGCCCTCAGCGTGGCGGCGGACCTGGGCCATACCCTGTTGCCGGAAGGGGACCTCCTCGTGCAGGCAGCCGACCTGCTCGGAGTCGAAGCCCCGCGGGTGGAGCAGGCCATAGAGGTGTTGCGGAACACCGGTGAGGTCATGGCAGCAATCGGTGCGGATGCCGCGGCCCGCCTCTACGCCCTGACTCCCTTTGCCCGCGCCGAAACCGGCCTCGCCTCCCGCCTCCAGACGCTTGTGGGCCCTGGAAACCGCGCGCGCGCCGCACAGCTGTTCAGCCTCGTTTCGTGGCCGACGGCATTCGGTTGGTTGGCCGAACGGCATGGGCTTCGGCTGGCGCCCGAGCAAGAGGCCGCAGTCCAGATGGTGTTCACCTGCCCGGTGTCGATCCTTACCGGTGGCCCGGGTACGGGGAAGACGCATACGCTGCGTGCCATCATAGCGATGGCCCTGGCGAAGGGGCTGCGCTGCGTGCTGGCTGCCCCCACCGGCCGTGCAGCCAAACGCATGACGGAAGCCACCGGGCATCCGGCGGGCACCCTGCATCGCATCCTGGAGCTGCGCCCCGGCGGTCAGGCTGGACGCGGTCCTGAACACCCACTCGGGGCCGATCTCGTGATCGTCGACGAGACAAGTATGCTGGATGTACTCCTCGCCAATCAGCTCGTCAAAGCGCTCGCTCCGGGCACACATCTGCTGCTGGTCGGCGACCCCGATCAGCTCCCCAGCGTCGGCGCCGGCGATGTGCTCGCCGGGCTGCTGCGCTCCGGACGTTTCCCCGTCACCCGGCTGACGCGGCTCTTCCGCCAGGGCGCCGGCTCCGGCATCGCCAGGAATGCGCAGCGCATCTTGGCGGGCGAGCTGCCACACTTCGGCGGCGATAGCGCCGACAGCTTCTTCCTGGCGGCGGAAGACCCAGTGACGGCGGCTCAGCTGGTGGTCGATCTCGTAGCGCAACGGCTCCCAGCCCGCTATGGCTTTGGTCTAAGCGACGTACAGGTGCTGGTCCCTATGCATCGCGGCGACGCGGGGGTCGGCGCGCTCAATCTGCGCCTCCAGGAGCGCCTGAATCCTGGGCGTGAGGGGATACCGGAGGCCAGGGCTGGCAGCCGAGCCTATCGCCCCGGGGATCGGGTGCTTCAGCTGCGGAACGATTACGAATTGCAGATCTTCAACGGGGACCTCGGCACCGTCCAGGTTGTCGATCCGGTAGCCCAGGAACTGCTGCTTCTCCTGGATGATGGGCGCGAAGTGCACTACCCGTTCGCCAACCTCTTCGCTCTGACGCACGCCTACGCCATCTCCGTGCATAAGGCCCAGGGCGCGGAGTTCCCCGCCGTGGTCATGCCAGTGCTCACCAGCCACGCCGTCATGCTTGGGCGCACGCTGCTGTATACCGCCGTCTCCCGTGCACGACAGCTGGTTGTACTCGTGGGCCAGCCTAGGGCCCTGCGCCTGGCAGCGCGCGACTGGCGGCGGGAGCCCCGTCACACCGCCCTCGAAGGTCTCCTCGCAGGCACCCTTCAGTTTACCTGGCGGCAGGGGTCTACGGAGGGCGGAGGTCAGGTCGACGTTGCCGATCAACCTCTCTGGGAGAGCCTCCTGGGGGGCGCCTTCACAGGGGAAATATAACGGCTTGCCGGCCAGCTATAGGGCGGCGGGGAACTTACGCATGGGCCGCCGGCATCATCGGCGGGCTCTTCGCTCCGACCCCCCGTAGGGCGAAGGCGAGCACGTCGTTCTCCAGCGGCGCCGCGAGCGTGGGACCACACGCGTGCTCGGTCAGCGCTGGCAGTTTCCGCCTCTGAATAGACTCAGGCCCCACAGCGGGGGATCGGGCACCGCAAATGAGCCCGGCTCTAGACGCCTATTGGCACCCCGAGGCTGCTTCAGACTCCAGGCTCATAGTGTGATAATATAAGCTTCTTGTTAGCAGCCGGACCTCCCACTGGACCGCGCTGCCTGGGGCGATCGGCTGCGAGGTCTACCTGGCGATGGCGGGAATGAAGAAGGCGAATGACTACCAGGAGAAGGAGCTGACCGATGGCGACTGTCGGAACAGGCAAGTATCAGTATGAGTTGATCGAGAATTGGGCGAAGCTTCCCCCCGGAGAGACATTCGGCAATACCAGTGCGGTGGCCACCGATTCGCGCGACCGGGTCTATGTATTTCAGCGCAAGGACCCGCCAGTGATGGTCTTCGAGCGCGATGGCACCTACCTGAGCTGCTGGGGCATAGGCGCCTTCGCCGATCCGCATGGCATCTACATTGCTGACGACGTGGTCTATCTGACCGACCGGGCAGATTCGATATGTCTCATCTACACCCTAGACGGCAAACCACTCCAGGTGCTGGGCAAACGGGGCGAGCACTCGGACACTGGCTGTGAACGTGCTGGCGACCTTGTCCCCCGCGCCGCCGGGCCTTTCAACTATCCGACAGAGATGGTACCGGCCCCGTCAGGCGAGCTTTATGTGTCCGATGGCTATCGCAACGCCAGGGTGCATCGCTTTGCCAGCGATGGGCGGCTACTCATGTCATGGGGCGAGCCAGGCAAAACCGCACCCAACCAGTTCCACCTGCCGCATAGTCTCGTGGTGGACGAGGACGGCATCATCTACCTCTGCGACCGCGAAAATAGCCGCATCCAGGTTTTCTCCGCCGACGGGAAATTCATCACGATGTGGACTGAGATGCGCCGACCCCTGGACATCTCTATGGATCGGGACGGCATCTTGTACATCAGCGAAGGCGCGGTGGACGGGCTCTCTGGCAGGGTCAGCCTGATGGACAAACAGGGCAACGTTGTGGCCCGGTGGGACTCCCTGTCGGCCCATGGGAGCTGGGTCGATGCGCATGGCGACATCTACCTGGCGCTGGGCGCACGAGCGCGGGTGGACAAGTACGTACGGCAGGGCTAGGCGATAACGTCGGGGTGCTGAACGGGGCGCCTTTGGGAATTCCCCCCTAGGCTTCCTCTCGTAGGCGGGGAACGACCTCTTGGGCGAACAGGTCCACAGAGTGCATTACGAGGGCGGCGGGGATGCCTCCGCCGATATTCGGTTCGATGATGATCCCGGCTAAGCCCAACGCCCGCTGGAGCGTGCGCAGGCGGGCCGCGACATGTTTGGGGGTCCCGAACACCACGCGTTCTTCCAAAACATCCTCATACGTGAGTGTCGCGAGCTGTGCAGCCCGTGTGGCGCGCTCGGCACTTTCGAACCGTTGCGGACTTCGGAGGTAGCCCTGCCGCAGGCGTTGGTAGTAGGGCATGGCACTGGGTTGAGGGTCCGCCTGTGCCTGATGCGGAGTGTCAGCCACATAGATCGGCAGACGTAGCCGCACTTCACCCTGCCCAGGATGGCCAGCGGCCTGCCAGGCGGCCCGGTAGATTGCGATCACGGGCGCGAGCTCGGACATGGGGGTGCCGATGAGCGCTACCAGCAACGACAGCCCCATCGTTCCAGCCGCCGCGAAGGTGTCGCGCGTGGCCGCAGCCTGGTGGAGGGGTGGGTACGGTTGCTGATAGGGCTTGGGGAGCACCTCTAAGTCTTGACAGGTGTAAAATGCCCCCGCATAGGAGAACCGCGGCTGGGTCCAGGCTAATCGCATGACGTCCAGGTATTCCCGGAACCGCGCCCGACTTTCCTCATAGGGAATGTTATAGCCATCGTACGCTCGGGGGAAACTGCTCCGGCCGATTCCGAGGTCGAGTCGTCCGTGACTCAGATGATCGAGGGTGGCGACCTCTTCCGCCAAACGCACAGGGTGCCCCAACGGGAGGAGGAGGACCGCGGTGCCAATGCGCAGCCGACTCGTACGCGCGGCTATCGCAGTGGCCAGCAGCAGGGGGGCTGAGCCGACAGAAGAGATCAGCGCGGTTCCTCCGGGCGGGGAGAAATGACGTTCCGCCAGCCAGATGCCGTCAAAGCCCAATGATTCGGCCAGGTCTGCCGTCGACAACACGGCGTCGATCGCCTCGCGCTGCGTCTGGCCTTCGCGGTAGTCGCTATCTATCATCCACCCGATATCCATACCCGTCGTCCTTTGCCCTTTCAGGCCCATGCGCAATGATATGCGCCCTAGCAGCATCGATGCTGGGCTCAAACGTCTGTCACCCAACCGCATCCTCGATAAAATTCTACCGGTACCTGCCCTGGTGGGCAACAGCAGGATTGGGCTCCGTCAACCGGCCTGAGCCCGTCGCGCCAGCAGCAGGCCGCTCGGAGACGGTGCCATGCGTGCTCGTGATTCCGGTGTTGCCATGTCGCCTAGCTTTAGACTAATATCAGGCTAACTGAGCCGTCCCTTAACAGCATAACCGCTACATGATGGCCCATCCACTGAGAGCCCAGAGAGGAGTGAGGATATGGAAGAGTGCCAAGCGGTCTTCGACAACCGGTTTACCCAAGCCTTTGGGACTCCCATTGAGCGGGTGCAGACAAAGGTCAAAGACTTCTTGCCGGAACCAGTCAAAGCCTTCATTGCCGAGTCCCCTTTTCTGGTGATGTCCACCAGTGACCGGCAAGGGAAATGCGACGCATCGCCCAAAGGGGGTGAGCCGGGCTTTGTCAGAATTTTGGACGACCGCCATCTGCTGGTTCCCGACGTGGCCGGGAACAAGCTCTTTCAGTCCTACCTCAACATGGATGAAAACCCCCACGTCGGGCTCGTCTTCTTCATCCCTGGCATTGCCGAAGTGGTGCGGGTGAACGGCCGGGTGACGATCGTCAGCCGAGAGGCTCTCGATCGCCATCAGGTCCAACGCTCAATGTACAACCCCGACGGCGACAGGGCCGTTCAGCAGGGCATCGTCGTTGAGGTGGAGGAAGCCTACACGCACTGCCCTCGCTCCATAAATTACTCACGGATCTGGGATGAAGAGGAGATCCGTCGGCGAAAGCAGAGCGGTCGTCATCCGCTCCGCGGTACCCCTGTGGCTGTCGCGGCTCCTGCTGCCGGATAGCGTGGAGGAATGTTGGTTGATACGACTAGAGGGCCGAGCGATTCGATCGGCACTAGTACGACAAGGCACCAAGGCTCTGCAGGTCTGCTCGTCGCCTTCCAGGCTGCCACGGCCATGAGCAGTGATCCGGTCAAGGGAGAGAGCACATGGGTATTCCCATTATGTGGCAACCTGGGCAGGAAGGACGCGAGGATCTCTGGCTCGGCGATGCTAGCCGTCCGCACCTGCGGTTGCTAGCCGTGGATTCGCTCGAAAGCCGGGACACCGTCGACCGCTGGGCCGCGCAGGCCGATTCGGTCCCCGAGTTCTTGGAGATGCTGCACCTGGAAGGACTCATCGATCTCGATCGCTTTTATGCCTTAGTGCGGCAGCATGATCCCCTCTATGCCGCCGCCTGCGCGATATTGGCGTGCCTGCCTCATCGTCGCGTCGGGGGGCAGATCGACGACCCCCCGCGGCAGCTGTATCCACTGATCGAGCACATGACCCAAGCCTTGGAGCCCTTCGTCTCCGATCCGGTCGCCCGTGCCATCATCGCCGATGCCCTGGGGACCTATTGGGCCAGTTGGATAGGACGTCGTGAGGATCTCGACCATGACGTCAATGCCGCGCGCCAAGCCCTTAACGAGGTGCTGACCGGGGCCAGCACGGGGGTGCGCATCGTGCAACCGGGGGATCTCACCCTCACGCCAGAGGCTGTGCGAGCGATGATCGGTTATGTACTGGAGACCCACCCGTCAGGGGAGGTGTAAGGCACTCGATGGAGCCTGTACGCGTCCCCGCGTCGCGCTCTACGGACCGGCGGGCAGCGCTGGGCTTGAGGTGGAGGACAGCCTGAGATGACGGAGCCACTCTTCATCGATTGCCTGACGGATGCCCAGTTTTGGTCGCTGCTCGACTCTGGGGTGCTGCATAGTTACACGCTGCCGGGGGAGGTGTACGAACGCCTCGGGCGCCTCGCTCCGGCCCATGGCTGTTATCTCTTCACGTGGCCGGCGGACGTGGCTCCGCCACCCCTTCAGGACATTGCCCCCAGCTTGCCAGCGCCCGGACAGGAGCTGCCCGGCCAGGCTTGGAGCGAAGGCCTGCAAACACGCGCGACCTCAGAGCGGATACACTCGGAAGTCGAAGACTTCTGCGCGCGTGTCAACACTGACATACCTGCCGAGGGCGCACGGATCCATGTCATTTCGACGAACCCCGTCGTCGAGCTTCGGGCCGGACCGTACCTGGAGCCTCGCGCCCACGATCTGACCGCGATGTCCATGCCCGAGTTGGAGGCATATTTAGACGCCGTATTGCGCATCGACGATGGGGACGATGTCGGGTCCACACCCTTATCCGCATCTGATCCTCTCGCACATCATCTCGCGCATCATCGAAGCTCCGCGTACCGTTAGTGGCGTCGGCCTCACCAGCGACCGCACAGCCTTCGTCACCACGCACCCATTCTACGCCCCCATCACCCACCGCCGATGTAGGGCCGGTTGCTGAGAGCCATGCGCCGCTGCCGGACGACGTGTTGGTGGCCCACAACGGCCTGCTCTTCCTGAATGAACTGCCCGACTTTCGCCGCTATGTCCTCTGCACTAGGGCTCTTGCAGCGTTCGACACCACTTTGCTGCGTCAGTTTGCATAGCTACGGCGGGCGACCTGGCGGTGGCATTCCTGCCTAGTGCTCAGAAGGATGTTCGGCAACTCTTGGTACGAGACGTCTATACCAATCCTATCTTGCAGGGCAACCGGCGCGCAACGTTCGCCTTTTGGCCCGTGGTGAAACGCTTGGGTCGGCTGCTGGCGGCGTGGTCGTAGGTGCATGAGGACGTTCTCGCCGGTGCTCTGAGCGGTCAACCGCTCAGATGGCTGGCATGACATTGCCACCGCACACCGGGATGTAGGCGCCGGTGATGTAGCTGGCCAAGTCAGAGGCGAGAAAGGCCACGACATTGGCGATCTCTTGGTCTTCACCGCGGCGTCTGAGGGGGACAGCCGACTCATACGCCCCCTGACGTTGCGTACCTTCACGCCGCACGCGCTCGGTGATCGTCCAGCCGGGCGCTACTTGGTTGACTGTGATTTGATAGGGGCCGATTTCCCTAGCTAACACCCGCAAGACTCCATCCATGCCGCGCTTGCCAGCCACATAGGCCGATTGCCCTGGAAAATGCTGCATGGCGCATTCGGTGTTGATAGCGATGAAGCGGCCGTAGCGGTTGCGCATCATCTCTGGGACAAAGGCCTTGGCCATCAAGACACTCTGCACGACGCTGCAGCGAAATTGACTCTCGTAATCGGCGATGGGCTGTTCCAGGACGTTGGTCCACGGTTGATACTGGATGACGGCGTTATTGACCAAGATGTGTGGTGACCCGAGGGTGTGAACGATCGCCTCGCGCATGGCCTCAACGGAGGCAGGCTGCGTCACGTCGGACTGTACCGTCATCCCCCGCACCCCCAAAGCCTTGAGTTCCTCGAGCAGCACCCGCGCGTGTTCCTGATGGCGGAAATAGTGGATCGCGACA
>Ga0081538_10003272_pt1 | contig 15376 bp, 15 predicted proteins | sample TabmetS5T2R1_FD_71022 | JGI IMG/M metagenome (GOLD analysis project Ga0081538, IMG submission 71022) | Tabebuia heterophylla rhizosphere microbial communities from the University of Puerto Rico - S5T2R1 | ecosystem: Host-associated > Plants > Roots > Rhizosphere ... | reverse complement strand
GTTCCACTTCTGGGCGCCGGACACCTACGAGGGCTCCCCGGTGCCGGTGGCCGCCTACCTGTCGGTCGCCTCCAAGGCCGCCGGCTTCGCCGGGCTGCTGCAGGTGACCTTCGTCGCCTTCCCGGCCTACGCCCGCTACTGGGCGCCGGCGTTCGCGTTCCTGGCCGCCTTCACCATGCTGCTCGGCAACGTCATCGCCCTGGCGCAGACCAACATCGTGCGGCTGCTCGCCTACTCGTCGGTCGCCCAGGCCGGCTACATGCTGGTCCCGTTCGCGGTCGGCGCGGCCGCCAGCCCCGCGGTGCGCGAGGAGGCCTTCCAGGCGGTCCTGGTCTACCTGCTGATCTACGGCTTCACCAACCTCGGCGCGTTCGCGGTGGTGACGCTGGTCAGCCAGCGCCAGCCGGGCAACCTGCTGGCCGACTACGCCGGCCTGGCGCGCCGCTCGCCGGGCCTCGGCGTGGCCATGAGCGTGTTCCTGTTCTCCCTGGCCGGCCTGCCGCCGCTGGCGGGCTGGTACGCCAAGTTCGTGGTCTTCCGGTCGGCCATCAACGGCGACACCCTGACGCTCCAGGTGCTGGTGGTGTTCATGGCGGTGATGACCGTCGTCGCCCTGTTCTACTACGCGGCGGTCGTCCGCAGCATGTGGCTCGGCGAGCTGCCGGAGGGCGCCCCGGAGCCGCCGCCGGCGCGGGTCTCCCCGACCCTCGGCACCGCCATCGTGCTGGCCGCCGCCGGCGTGCTCGTCCTCGGGGTGCTCCCCAACCTGCTGGTCCAGTACGCCCCCATGTCCACCCTGGTCGCCAGCCCGTAGGCTGGTGTCATGGGCCGGACGACCATCGAGATCGACGACGAGCTGGTCGAGCGCGTGATGCGCCGCTACCGGCTGCCGAGCAAGCGCGCCGCGGTCGACCTGGCGTTGCGGCGGCTCGCCGGCGAGCCGATGAGCCGCGATGAGGCGCTCGCCACGGAGGGCAGCGGCTGGTCCGGCGACCTCGGCCTCCTGCGCGGACCGGACGACGAATGATCGCCCGCCACGCGCCGCTGCGGCTGGCGAGCTGACCCCGGCCGGGAAGTTCAGGCCCTGGCGGTGGCGGGGCGGCGGCGGGCGGCCCGCCAGGCGTCGCCGAGCTTGACCCTGGCGCCGGTGCGCAGGACCGCGCCCTCGTACAGGCGCGATGCCAGCACCACCACCGCCACGGTCGAGACCAGCATGATCCCCAGCGACGCGGCCACCTGCCAGGCCGCCACCTCCCCGGCGGCGATCCGCACCGGCATGACCAGCGGGGCCACCGGCGGCATGAAGGACGACACGGTGGCGAGCGTCGAACCGGGGTTGCTGCCCGCGCCCATGAAGGCCACCAGGAACGCGCCGACCATCAGCAGGTTGAGCGGCGCGGCGGTGTTCTGGAGCTCCTCCTGGCGGGAGACGATGGCGCCGGCGACCGCGAACAGGCTCGAGTAGAAGCCGTAGCCGAGCAGGAACCAGGCCACCACCCAGGCGATCGTCCCGAGGGCGCTGGCGGGGACGCTGATCGCGTCGACGGCGATCGCCACCGCCAGGCCCACCACCCCGATGGCGACGAGCTGGATGAGCCCGACCAGGCCGAGGCCGATGACCTTGCCGGCGAGCAGCTGCACCGGGCGGACGGCGGCCAGCAGCACCTCGACCACCCGGGTGGCCTTCTCCTCGACCACGCCCATGGCGACCGCGAAGCAGTAGCCGATGAGCTGGCCGTAGAGCAGGAAGATGGACACGGTGGCGATCGCCCGCTTGGCCCGCTCGGCCTGGTCGACCGGCTCCAGGCTGCGGACCGGCAGCGGCGGCGGCGCCAGGGTCGACTGGATCTGGGCCTGGTCGAGCCCGGCCGCGGTCAGGGCCTCCTGCACCCGCACGGTCCGCGAGGCCGACTGCGCCAGCAGGTTGAGCTGCTCGTCCACGTCGGACTTGGCGATCAGCTCGCGCCCGTCGACGATCGCCAGGTCGAGCTTGTCGTCGCGCACCTCGGTCTCGGCGGCCGCCAGGTCAGCCGGCTGCCGCAGGCGCACCTCGACGCCGGCCGCGTCCGCCTGCGCGGCCAGCGCCTGGCCGACGCGCGCCGAGGCGCCGCCGACCACGCCGACGTCGAACGTCTCGGGCCTGCCGACGCCGAACAGCCGCGGGACCACGATGATCCCGATCAGGATCAGCAGGGTGATCCCTGTGGAGATCAGGAACGACTTGGCGCGGATCTGCTCGACCAGCTCGCGCCTGGCCACCAGCCTGATGCCGTCGAAGGTGCTCATTCCTGCACCGCCTGCCTGAACAGCTCGGCCAGCGTGCGCTCGGCCGCGCTGAAATGGGTGACCCGGCCCGCCCGGCGGGCCGCGTCCAGCAGCGCCTGCTCGTCGGCGCCGCCCGCCAGCTCGAGCACGACCCTGCCGTTGGCCTTGCCCACGACGGTCGTCCCCGGCAGCCCGCTCGCCCAATCGGCCGCCGCTCCCTCGACGCCGACCTGGTACTGGCGGCTGCCGCGGGCGGCGCGCAGCTCGGCCACCCTGCCGGTGGCGACCAGCCGGCCCCTGTTGATGATCGCGACCGCCTCGCAGAGCCGCTCGACCAGCTCGAGCTGGTGGCTGGAGAAGATCACCGGGACGCCCTCGGCCGCCCGCTCGGCCAGGACGGCGGCGAGCATGTCGACCCCGACCGGGTCCAGCCCCGAGAACGGCTCGTCGAGCACCAGCAGCTCCGGGCCGTGGACCAGCGCCGCGGCGAGCTGGACGCGCTGCTGGTTCCCGAGCGAGAGCTGCTCGACCCGGTCGCCGGCCCGCTCGGTCACGCCGAGGCGCTCGATCCAGTAGGCGGCCGAGTCGTGGGCCTCCTCGCGCGACAGCCCGTGCAGCCGCGCGAAGTACTCGAGCTGGTCCCGGACCCGCATCTTGGGGTACAGGCCCCGTTCCTGGGCCATGTGTCCGACGCCATGGCGCGATTCGTTATTCATGCGTTGTCCGCACCAGTGGACCTCGCTGGTGTCGGGCACCAGCATCCCGAGCACGATCCGCATGGCGGTGGTCTTGCCGGCGCCGTTGGGCCCGACGAACCCGAACATCTACCCCTCGGTGACGGTGAACGACAGGTCGTCGACGGCGACCAGGTCGCCGCAGCGGCCGATAAGACCCTTGAGTTCGGGCATGTCGCTTCACTCCACTGGTCCTCATAGCCGTCAAGCCTTCGGCTGCACCATAGCAGCGCAGCTGGTCGGTGCCGTCCCGCTGGGGGAGGAACCCGGCATCCTCCTCGGGTCGTAGTCGCTGAGGCCGGGGACTGCCTGGCCGGAGCAGCGTGCCGGAGCCGGCGCGTCGACTACGGCCGATCCCCGGCTGGGAGCGCAGACAGGATCAGCTTTCGTCCGCTGCCCTCGGCCGGCCGCTCCAGCAGCCGCGGGCGGGGCAGGAAGCCGGGCCGGGCGGGGACATGCAGCTGGTGCCAGCAGCTCAATCAGTCAGACCGGGGTTCGAATCCGACGGGCCTACCCAACCGACCCCTAGGCGAACCGCGCCATCAGGCTGGTGGCGGCTGTTCGGCAGTCGGTATGCGATCGTGCGCGGTGTCCAGTAGGTCGCGCATCATGGCGGCTTCTGCAGCCCGGCGGCGGTGAGCAGGTACCCGGGGTCAGTGGTCGCCGGATCTGTCCGTACCAGCTCCACCAGGGCGGACCCGGCCAGCTCGGGGGTCAACAGGTCCCCCAGCTGCTGCAGGTAGGCCTCCTCGGTCTGGCCGCCGCGGGCCGCGTATGCCCGAACCCCCCGCCTGCCCACCTTGCCGAACGGCGTCATCGTGGGCAGCACCGCCGTGACGGTCAGGTCCAGCCCGGCACGGCGCGACTCATCCTGGGCATAGCCGGCGAGGAACCGCTGGGTGGCCTTGGACCCGGCGTACCCGCCGCTGGCCGGTGAGCCGTTGATGGCAGCGCCGCTGCTGACCACCACCACCCTGCTGCCAGGCGGCAGCGGCTGCAGCAGCGCCGCACGCAGCCAGGTGAAGGTGATCTTGACGTCGGTGTGCCAGTTGACCGAGAACGTCTCCCACGTCTGGTGCTGGAGCGGACCCATCACCGGGGTGGCGCCGGCGACCAGGATGAGCACCTCCGGCTGGTGCTGGTCCAGCAGGCTCCAGGCCACCGTCTCCTCGGCCGCATCCGCGACCTCGGTGCGGATGGTTGGGCTGGTGGTGGCCAGCTCGGCAAGGGCCGGGCCGGTGCGGGCGACCGCGACCACCGGAGCACCAGCCTCGGCGAACGCACCAGCGATCCCACGCCCCAGGCCCCGGCTGGCGCCGACCACGACCGTGGTCCTGCTCGACAAGTCACTCATCGTCGTCCTCTTCCTTTGCAGGCCATGGTTTCGGTGGCGCAGCCTTCCGCAGGTGTCACGGGCTGTTGTACTCGTCGTGGCGGCGGAGCCAGGTCTGCCAGGCGTCGCCTTCGTCGCGGCCCTTGGGCGCCCGGTCCAGGATCGGGTAGTAGCCCATCAGGAACTCGACCCCGCGCCAGGTGGTCGCATAGGTCTGGTAGACGGCGCCGTCCTGGAGGGTGAAGACGCTCACCACCGGGGCTTCCGAGAGGTAGCCAACGACGTCGGTTCCGGTCGCGGCCGCGTTCTGGGCCACGATCGGCGGCAGCCCGCCCTCCACCGGCGGGGTGATCCTGCTGGTGGCGGAGGCGCCGAAGTCGAAGTTGAAGTCGGTGTTGGCCGCCGAGACCCAGGGCAGGCGCCAGCCCATCCGCCGCTTGTAGGCCTGGAGCTTGGCCAGCGGCGCCTGGGAAACCAGCAGCAGGGTCAGGTCGCGGGCCTGCAGGTGGGGCAGCAGGCCGTCCAGGCTATCGGCGATGGAGGAGTTGACCGGGTCGCCGGCTTGGTAGCTGGGGCCGAACATGAAGTGGTAGACCAGCAGCTGGGAGCGGCCGTCGAACAGCTCGGCCAGGGTCCGGGTGCCGTCATCGGTGTCGAAGCGGTACTGCTTGTCGACCTCGACCCAGGGCAGCTCGCGGCGCTGGCGGGCCAGCTCGTCGCCCATCCGGGTGTGGGCCTTCTCGCGCTGGAGCAGCTCGTCGCGGGCGGCCTGCCACTCCTGGCGGTCGACAACCTTGTGATCCGTCATGGCGTCTTGTCTCCTTGTCCGAGTGCGTTCCAGGCGCCAGCGGTGGCCAGGTGATTGCCTGAGCCGGCACGTCTGGCTGCTGGGAATCAGCGTCCGTCCCGTTGCTTAGGCCGCGGCGGGTGCCGCTTGTGCGAGCGCCGCGTTCTGGCGCTCGAGCGCCTTGGCCGCGCCGCCGCGCCAGCTGTCGGCCAGGGTCTGTGACATGGGATCGGGGAAGATCTCCTCCTCCCCGGCCTCCACGCCGTCCAGGATCGCGCTCGCGACCGACTCCGGGGAGGTCTTGGGGATGTCGAGGTCTCGGACCATATCGGTGTCGGTCGGGCCGGTCAGCACGGCATGGACCCGCACCCCCCGCCCCGCCAGCAGGGCGCGCAGCGATTGGGTCAGGGAGAACGCGGCCGCCTTGGAGATCGAGTAGGCCGGCGTGAGCGGCAAGGCGGCCAGGGCCATCAGCGACACGTTGTTGACGATCGTCCCCTTGGAGCGAATCAGCCGGGGCAGGAAGGCCTGGGTCACGCCCCAGGTGCCAAAGAGGTTGACGGCCAGGTGCTCCTCGAGCATGGCACGATCGCTCAGGTCGTCGTAGCGGAACACGCCGGCGTTGTTGATGAGGAGGTCGAGGGATTCGACCTGCTCGGCGGCGGCCTGGATCTGGGCCGGGTCGGTCACGTCCAGGGTCAGGGGCGTGACCCGCCCATCGGGATGGGCCAGGGGCTGGCGCGTGCCGGCATACACCCGCCTGGCGCCTCTGCTGAGGGCATCGGCGACCAGCGCCTGCCCGATGCCGCGGTTGGCCCCGGTCACCAGGACCGTCTTGTCTGCGATTGGCATTACACCCTCCTGTAGAGGTGGTGCCCGGCGAGCCCAGTCGCCGCCTTGTGGAGGTGGTGATCCGGCGAACGGCCGCAATCCATCGCCCGCCACCAACGCTGCACCCGGCGCAGGCTCCACCCCTGCTCAGCCTTGGATAGCGGCCGTGCGGGCGGCCAGCGCGGGGTACATCCTTGACGGCCGGATCCCGCTCACCGATGCTGCCCCGGCGGCGATGGATCCCGGCCAGCGCGCGGATCACAATAACCATGACCATGCAGCTGTCCAGTCCCAGGCCCGTGGTGCACCTGGAGCTCCACACCGGTGATCAGGCACGGGCAAGCGCGTTCTACGCCAACCTCCTGGGCTGGCGCCGCCAGCTGATCCAGGCCGGGTGCGGCTCCTACCTCGCCCTCGACCTGGGAGGAGGGGTCGGTGGCGGCATCGTCCAATGCGGCACCGCGCGCCCGCTGTGGCTGCCCTACGTCCAGGTCGACCAGCTCCAAGCGGCCACCGAACGCGCCCGCCAGCTCGGCGCCTCGGTGCTGCTGGCCCCGCGCGAGGGGCCGACCGGATGGCGCAGTGTCATCTCGGCGCCACAGTGCGGCGAGCTCGCGCTCCGGCAGCCGAAACGATGACCACCAGGCCGGAACGCGGGACCAGAGCGGCGGGCACGGTGTCGACGGCGAGCGAGCGCGAGCTGCTGGAGGCCGCCCGGCGAGGCGACGACGACGCCTTCGGGCGCCTCGCCGGACCGTACCGCCGCGAGCTGTACGCTCACTGCTACCGGATGCTCGGCTCGGCCGCCGACGCAGAAGATGCGCTGCAGGAGACGCTGGTGCGCGCCTGGCGCGGCCTGGCGCGGTTCGAGGGCCGCAGCTCGGTCCGCTCCTGGCTGTACAAGATCGCCACCAACGCCTGCCTCAGGGCGATCGAGCGGCGGCCCAGACGCGTGCTTCCGGTCGACTACGGGCCCGCCGCCGACCCCCACGACAGCCCCACCCAGCCAGTCACCGAGCCGGTGTGGCTGGAACCCTACCCGGACGAGCGGCTGGGGCTCGCCGGCGGCCCGGCCAGCCCGGAGGCCCGCTATGAGCAGCGCGAGGGCGTCGAGCTGGCCTTCATCGCCGCCCTTCAGCACCTGCCCGCGCGACAGCGCGCCGTGCTGATCCTCCGCGACGTCCTCGGCTTCTCGGCCCGCGAAACCGCCACGGCGCTCGACACCACGCCCGTCGCGGTCGACAGCGCCCTGCAGCGCGCCCACAAGACCGTCGACCAACGACTGCCGCAACAAAAGCCAGCAGGCGACGCTGCGCTCACTGAGCGACGACGCGCTGCGACGGGTCGTCCAGCGCTATGTCGCCGCCTGGGAGCGCAACGACGTCGACGCGGTCGTCGCCATGCTGGCCGAAGACGCGAAGCTGGCGATGCCGCCCCTGCCAACCTGGTACCGCGGCCGCGACCAGATCGCCACGTTCCTGCGCGGCGGGCCGCTGGCCGGGACGACGCGCTGGCGGCTGGTCCCCGCTGCAGCGAACGGGCAGCTCGCCTTCGGCCTGTATGCCTGGGACGACAGGGCACAGACCTTTCTGCCGCGGGCCATCGACGTGCTCACCCTGCGCGGCACCCGGATCCAGGAGATCACCGCCTTCCTCACCCCAGCCGCCTTCCACAGCTTCGACCTCCCCGCCGTCCTCCCTGCATCGGGAACCAACCCGTAGCGGCGACGGGCCGTGGCGGCGCCGACAGCCGGCCCGCGCCCGCACCGCCGCTACCGCCGGCAAGCCAACGGCCCAGGAAGATCACGGACTCCGGTTGGAGTATGAGGCGATCACTGATCCCAGTTGGCCTTGCCGCAAGCCAGAGCCAGCCTGCCACCGGTGGCGGTCGGCTCCGCTGCCTCATGCAGCATGACAGACACGCCGGGCGTCACAGATATGAGCGTTCCGCCGGCCTTGAGCGAGCCCGGTGAGGGCTGATGGGAGATTTCCGTCCGGCACTCACACTCGCGGTCTGGTACCAGCAAGCAAGGTCAACCGAACCGGCTGGCCGACTTGGCGGTCGAACGGAGGCATACGCGTCCTCGATCACCCCTGCGCCGCTGGCGGTGTCGAGGAGGCTCGGCGCAGGGCCAGGCTGGCGATGGCGGCGGCCAAGGAGACGATGCCGATCGCTGTCCAGGTGCGCTCGAAGGCCGCCACGGCCTGCGCCGGTGCTGGGGTGCCGAGGACCGCGACGAGCATGGACACCCCCAGCACGGCGCCGAGCTGCCGGGCGGTGGCGTTGACGGCGCTGCCGAGGGCGTAGTGGGCGGCCGGCAGCCTCGCGGTGGCGGCGCTGCCGAGGGTGGGCAGCGCCAGGCCGATGCCCAGGCCGCCGAGCAGCAGGCCTGGCAGCCATTGCTCGAGGTAGGCCGGAGTGGAGCCGACCTGGGTGGCGAACCAGAGCTGGCCGGCGGCGAACAGCAGCGCACCCGGCACGATGACGATGGCGTGACCGCGGTGGTCGGCCAGCCGCCCGGCCGGGCCGGCGACCAAGGCGACGGTGAGGGGTGCCGGGAGGATGCCCGCGGCGGCGCGCAGCACCGACCAGTGCCACACGCCGGTGAGGAACAGCACGTTACCCAGCCCGATGGCGAAGAACGCGGTCGAGAACAGCAGCGTGCCGAGGTTGGCGACGCCGAACGACCCGACGCGGAACAGGGTGAGGTCCACCACCGGCCGTGCCGCCCGGCTCGCGCGCCACACGAACAGCATGGCCAGGGCCACCGCGGCGACCAGGCTGCCGGCGACCGGTGGGCTGGTCCAGCCCCAGTCGGGTCCCTGGACGATGCCCAGGGCGCCCAGGGCGGTGGCGGCGATCCCGAGCGCCACGCCGGGCAGGTCGGGGAGCCCGGTGGCCTGCGGGTCGGTCGACTCCCGCAGCAGCCGCTGGCCGGTCACGGCCGCGAGCGCGCAGACGGGGACGTTGGCGAGGAAGATCCAGCGCCAGCCGACCGTCTCCACCAGCAACGCGCCGAGCAGCGGGCCGCTGGCGGCGGCGACCGCGCCCATCGCGCCCCACAGCCCGACCGCCATCGACCGTCTGCTGCGGGGGAACTCGGCCAGCAGCAACGCCAGCGAGGTGGGCACCAGCAGGGCGGCGCCGACCGCCTGGAGCGCGCGCCCGCCGACCAGGGCGGGCACGGTGGGCGCCAGCCCGCAGGCGGCGCTAGTGGCGGCGAAGATCGCCAGGCCGGCGAGGAAGAACCGTCGCCGGCCGAGCTGGTCGGCGGCGCGGCCGGCGGTGATCAGCAGCGCGGCGAACACGATGGTGTAGGCGTTCAGCACCCACGACAGCCCCGCCCGTGTGGTGGATGGGAAGGCGGCGGCGATGGCGGGGAAGGCGATGTTCACGATGGTGGTGTCGAGCAGGACGATGAACACGCCCAGGGAGGTCACCGCCAGCACCCGCCAGGCGCGAGGGGTAATCGCCTCGGCGGTGGGCTGCGCCGCCGAGGGCGCGGCGGCGGTCACGACGATCTCCTCGCAGGCATGGTGAGGATGAGCCGGCCGACCTCCGCTGGTTCGTCCAGCTGCACGTAGTGGCGGGCCCCGTCCAGCAGGTACAGGTCCGAGGTGGGGAACAGCTCATGGAAGCGTCGCGCCACCCTGACATTGAGGTAGGGGTCGGCGGCGCCGAAGACGATGCGGACCGGGCGGGGGAACCGTCGCAGCCGCGGACCGTTTGCTGTCCCTGCGGCGACGGTGGCCAGCAGGTCGCGGTTGAGGCCGAAGAACGCCTCATGGGCGCTGGGGCTGGTAGTGAACTGGCGGTACAGCCGTGGCAGGAACTGCTCGCGGACCTCCGGGTCGCGGAAGAAGCGGCCCACCTGCCAGTGGTACAGGCGCCGGAACAGCAGGTCGCCGAACAGCCGCGACACCGGGCGGGCGACCGAGCGGACCAGCGGGGTGGAGAACAGCCAGATCGCCTCGGGTGGGCGCAGCCCAGGCATGGGGGCGTAGTAGGTGTTGAGCAGCACCAGCCCAGCGACTTGTTGCGGATGCTCGAGGGCCCAGTTGATCGCCGGGGGGCCGGAGGCGTCGTGGGCGACCAGCACCACCGGACCGAGCTGCAGGTGCTCGATGACGGCGTCGAGGTCGCCGGTCTGGTTGGTGGCGGTGTAGGGGTGGCCGGTGGGCTTGTCGGAGGCGCCCCAGCCGAGGAAGTCGAAGACCACCAGCCGGCGGCCGGCGAGTTCGAGCACGAGCCGGTCGTAGAGGTGCAGGTCGTCGGGGAACCCGTGCATGAGCACGATCGCCGGGTCCTGGCCCGGATACTCGCGGGCGTAGATGTGGTGCCGGCCGCGCGGGACGTGGTGCTCCCGGTAGGCGCGCCCGCTGGCCGCGGCCGCTTGAGCGGGGCTCGGGTGCCCGGTAGGTTCCATTGGCTCCTCCTTTAGGTGTAGCTACACCTATTAGTCATGCATCAGCTGGTGCGGGCCAGCGCGGCCACCTCCTCAAGCCCGCTCGCCACGGCCGGCCAGCGGTCCCGTCCCGACCCCTGCACGATGCGGGCCTGGGCCTGCTGCCACAGCGGGTAGGCGCGCGCGATCGCCTCGCGGCCTTGGACGGTCAGCCGAACCATCCGCGTGCGCTTGTCCGCACCGGTGGTGATCTCCAGCAGGCCTCGCTCGGTGAGGGGCTTGAGGTCGCGGGCCAGGGTGGTGCGGTCCAGGTCGAGGGCGTCGGCCAGCCGGGTGATCGGGACCGGCTCGCTGAGGGCCACCGCGACCAGCAGGGTGAACTGGGTGATCCGCAGGCCGCTGGGCTGAAGGGTGTCGTCGTAGAGCTGGGTCACAGCGCGGGCGGTGCGGCGCAGGTTTCGGCAGGCGCAGCCGGCCGCGACCTCGGTGAGCTCTGTGCGTCCAGGCGTTTGTCGGTTCATACGAAGAGTGTATGTACACCTATATGCCTCGTCAACCAGTGCGTCTGGACGCCAGGAGATCGCAGAGGAACTGCCCTAGGGGTTGATCGAGGCCTGGACCTGCACCGCAGATGAGTTGGTTTCTGAGCTCGGCGGCGGTGCTGGATCTGCTTGCCGAGGTGGCCGAGGATGCGCCGCGGTGCCCCGGAATCCTAACGCACTGGATAGAAGACGTTTGTCCGTGGTCCTCGGGGAGATCTCCGAGTCGTTTGCGGATCTTGTCCATCATGGGCTGTCCGCGCCAGCGGACCTCACCGACGTCGGGAGCCAGCACGCCCAGGATGATCCGCATGGCGGTGGTCTTGCCGGCCCCGTTGGGGCCGACGAACCCGAACAGCTGGCCCTCGGCGACGGTGAACGACAGGTCATCGAGGGCGACCAGGTCGCCGTAGCGGCGGGTCAGGCCCTGCAGTTCCAGCATGTCACCCCACTCCACTGCCGCTCGCGAGCTGCCAAGCCTCCGCTGCACCATAGCAGCGGCGCCGGCCGCTGCCGTCCCGCCGCGGGAGGAACCCGGCGTCCTCCTCGGGTCGTACAGGGTCCCCAAGGCCCCGGGAGCGTCGCATCGTGGCCGCCCCGCCGCCCGGCTCTAGGGCCGCTTCCCCGGCAGGATCGAGCCAGCCCTCCGTCGGAGGCTGGTCGTCTCTGCGCCGGATGGAACACAAGGTCGTCCGGCTGCTCACCAGGAGCGCCCGCGCCGATCCACGGGTCACGGCTGGCGTCGTGCTGGCGAGCTCGCCGCAGGATCATCGCGTGGGCGTGTGGTGGCAGGGCAGGGAGGGTTGCTGGCTGGCCCATCCACCGGCCGGCCCTAGTCGGCGGTGCCGACGCAGCATGGCCGAGCGGGCGGTTCGTGCTGCTGGTGTTGCAGAACCCGGAGGCACGTCTGGTTGTGCGACGTTGATTGCGGACACGGGTTCTGGACGCCGGGGAGCGGCTGAAGGGAGTGCCAGCTTGGGTTGTTGCAGCTACGGTCGATTCTGCGAGAGGAGTCAACCGAGTCAGCTTGACCTCGTCACCTGGCTCGGAGCGGACGGTCCCCGTTGGCTCAATGGACAGCACCGTCGAGCGTCACCACGACCTTGCCGTGGGCGAGTCCCTCGCCGACGTACCGCAACGCTTCCGGCACCTCCTCGAGTCCGAACGTGCGGTCGATGTGGATGCCGATGTCGCCCGCGAGGACGAGGTCGGTCAACGGGGTGAAGTGCGGTGGCCCCTGGGGCACCACGAGCACCCCCAGGCGACGCCGGGTGAGTCGTCCGATGATCCAGCCGATCGTCATGATCGCCAACAGGGTCCGCACCGGCCCCCCCACACACCAGTACCGGCCGCGGGGAGCGAGCGCCCGCCGGCACGCGAACGGCGAGCGGTGCGCGACGAGATCGAGGACGAGGTCGTACGGCTTGTCGGGGCGGGTGAAGTCGTCGCGGCCGTAGTCGATCACCTGGTCGGCTCCCAGCGACCGCATGAAGTCGAGCTTGCCGGCGTTGTCGACCCCGGTCACGTGCGCGCCGGCCCGCTTGGCCAGCTGGATCGCGAACGAGCCCGAGCCACCGCCGCCCCCGTTGATCAGCACCCGCTGGCCGGCCGCCACGCCAGCGGTACCCCGCAGGGCGATCGCTGCCGCCTGCGGGATCGCTGACGCCTCGGCGAAGGTCAGCTCCTCCGGCTTGTGGGCGAGCGCCGACTCCGGCGCGACCGCGTACTCGGCGAAGCCGCCCAGCAGCTGGAGGTTATCGCCATACACCTGGTCGCCCACCCGGAAGCGGGTGACACCCGCGCCGACCGCCTCGACCCGCCCGGCCACATCCGACCCGAGCGTCCGGCGGGCCGGCGCGCGGAGCCCGCCGAGCCGCGCATACAGCGGCGCGCCCCGCAGGCCCTCCCAGTCCGAGCGGTTGACCGACGTCGCCACGACCTTGAGGAGCACCTGGTTGGTGGTCGGCGACGGCGTCGGGACCTCGTCAACCCGCAACATCTCGGGTGGGCCGTACCTGTCGTAGACAACCGCTCGCATACCGCCCTCTCGTCCGCCTGGAGCCGGCGCACCACTGGCACCCGCACGGAACCTACACGTGGGCGGGAGCCGCGCAGCTGGCCCAGCCGACCAAGACCAACTGGTGTCGGACGGAACTCTAGTGCTGGTCATCGTCAGAGGAGGCAACACTTGAGCTGCACCAGGCGTCCCGGGCCGCCCGGGGCGGTCACCTGGACTCGGACGGCCGACTATGTCGCAGAAACGGCGGCGGTCTCAGGGGGTCAGCGCAATGCCTCCGCGAGTGCCTGTGAGGGTGTCTTGAAGCCCAGGGTTTGTCGAGGGCGGCCATTCAGCTCGGCAGCGATGGCATCCAGGGCGACCTGGTCGAGCTGGCGGAGGTCGGCGCTCCTGGAGAGGTATTGGCGGAGCAGGCCGTTGGTGTTCTCGTTGCTGCCACGCTGCCAGGGGCTGCGCGGGTCACAGAAGTACACCTGGACGCCGGTATCGACCGTGAACCTGGTGTGTTCAGCCATTTCCTTGCCCTGATCCCAGGTCAGCGACCGCCGGAGCTGCTCGGGCAGCCGAGCAACGGCAGCAGCGAGGGCGGGGCGGACCTGCTCAGCCTTGTACCCGTCGGGCAGCGCGACCAGGGTGAGGTAGCGGCTGGCCCGCTCCACCAGCGTCGCCACCGCCGATGGCCGCTTGCCCAGCAGCAGGTCGCCTTCCCAGTGGCCAGGCACTGCCCGATCCTCGGCCTCCGCCGGGCGCTCGCTGATCAGCACCACGTCGCGGAGCTGACCGCGGCCCTGTGGCAGGCGCTTGCCCCGCGGGTAGCGCATCGCCCGCCCCGTCCGCAGACAGCGCTGCAGCTCACGACGCAGCGCCCCCCGGCTCTGGACGAACAGCGACAGGTAGATGGTCTCGTGCGACACCCGCATCACCGGATCCTGAGGGTAGGCCAACGGCAGCCACCCGGCGATCTGCTGGGGCGACCACCGCAGGGCCAGCTTGGCCTCCACCACCGCCCGCAACCGCGGCTGGAGCACCAGCTTGGCCGGCTTGGGCCGCAGGGCCCGACCGAACGCGGCGGCGTCGGCGGCCTGGGCCCGATACCGGTGTCGGCCGCCATTTCTGACCAGCTCCCGCGACACCGTTGACGGCGCCCGCTCCAGCCGGGCCGCGATCTGCCGGCACGACTGGCCGGCGGCGACACCGCGGCTGATCTCTTCGCGTTCGGCCATGCCGAGGCACCGCGTCGGGCGCCGCGGTGGGTGCCGTTGTACGCCGCCGGTCTGGAGCACAAAGGCGCGCACCGACGGTCCCGGTTTGCCTAGGCGGCGGGCGATCAGTCGCAGCGAATCACCTTGTCGCCAGCGCCGCCAGACCTCGTCTTGCTCTTGTGCTGTCAGTCCCCAGGACCGCACCCACCACCTCCACCGCCGACTGACCCGTCAGTGCGGAGGTGATGCAACCACCCATTGAGACCAGCGCCGATTTTGGACAGCTGACCTGTGATTCGACGGAAGCTCTACGGCGACCCCAGGGCCCCGGCGTTCTTGCGTGATGTCCGTTTCATCCGAAGGGGCGAAGGGTCGGCGTGGGCGGCGGGGCGTGGTGCGGAGGGTGGCGGTGAGGATGGCCGGCCCGTGCGGCCGCGCGGGCCGGCCATTAAGGACCCTGGCGTTGTGGAAGCGTTGTCTGGGTTCAGGAGTGCTCGGCCAGGTTGATGAGCTTGTCGACCGTCTGGGGCAGCTCGCCTTCGAGGATGCGCCGCAGCACCGGCGCCAGCACCAGCGAGGTTGGCCCGTTCGCCACCACCCGGAAGGTCACCTGGCGCTGGTTGGGCCCGCGCTCCTCCACCGAGTGGTGCCAATCCATCGTCGTCCCCAAGGGGAGGAAGAAGCGGTCGGTGTACCGACGCATCGGTTGGCACTCGATAACTTCGAACCGCCTCGGCGGCTGGTCCCGCAACTTGACCTCACCGCTGGCTCCCTGTTGGAAGGGGCCGTCGATCCGCGCCCCCTCCAGCCCGTCGTCCCATCTCGTCCGGTTGGCAACGTCGGCCCACAGCTCCCAGATCGCCGCCGGGCTGGCCGTGGTGGGGCGGGAGACCGTCAGGACATGGGTGGTCCTCCAGGTCCCGACCGCCGCCAGCCCGGCGGCCACCGTCACGACCCCAACCCCCACGCCCAGGAAGATCTTGGCGCTCCGTCTCATGCGTACCTCCTCTGCGTCGCCGGCTCGTGGCTCAGTTGGGTGTGGCCGAGCTGGTCGTTGGCTCGATGAGCTTGAAGGAGGCGAAGCCCGATCCCAGCAGCAGGTTCAGGCCCACCGCGATCCAGCCCAGCGCGTTGAACGGCCCGAACAGCGTCCCCCACAGGGCCAGGAGGACCCCGATGCCGTAGGTGACCGCCAGGGCGCGGGCGATCGCCAGTCCCGCGGCGGACTCGGCGGCGTCCCTGGCCAGCCAGGTGACCAGGCCG
>Ga0081538_10003271_pt1 | contig 15385 bp, 14 predicted proteins | sample TabmetS5T2R1_FD_71022 | JGI IMG/M metagenome (GOLD analysis project Ga0081538, IMG submission 71022) | Tabebuia heterophylla rhizosphere microbial communities from the University of Puerto Rico - S5T2R1 | ecosystem: Host-associated > Plants > Roots > Rhizosphere ... | reverse complement strand
TGGATGAGGTCAACCCCGAACGCCACCTGCTCAGGCGTAAGTCATCCAGTGAGTCATCACCCCTCCATAACCACCTATAGCCGCCGACCCCATAAGGGGTAGATGTCCTGCTCAGAGGACAGACAGCGACAGCCAGCGATAGTCTGAAACGATCATATGATTAGGAAGACAGCCGAGGAGCGGCCGGGGGGCCACATGGACGCACGGATGCTGGTCATCGACGCCGACGCCCACATCAACGAGCCGGTCGTCCGTCTCGACGCCCCCGACGACGAGCTGGCGCCGTGGCGGGCGCTGGCCGAGCGGCATCCGGGGTGGCAGCAGGCCGGTCAGTCGGGGGGCAGGACTGTCAGCCTGATCGAGGGCAAGCTGTTCCCGACCCAGGAGGGACCGGGCCGCGGCGTTCCCATCGAGTCGGCGATGCATCCGCTGGCGGCCGAGGGTGCCCTCCATCTCGATGCCCGCATCCGCGACCTCGACAAGGAGGGCATCGACGTGCAGGTCCTCTACGGCGGCCTCAGCATCGGGGCCACCACGTTCGCGGACCCCACCTTCGCCCTCGACTTCTGCCGCGCCTACAACGACTGGTTGGTGGGGGTCTGTGCCCGTCATCCCGATCGGCTGCGGGCGGTGGCCGTCGTTCCCCTCCAGCACCCGGACAACGCGGTCGCCGAGCTGGGCCGGGCGGCCGGCCTCGGCGTGGTGGCGGTGATGATCCCGCCGGTGGTGGGCACGCGGAACCTCGACGACCCTGCGCTCCAGCCCTTCTTCGAGGCGGCCGCCGGTTTGGACGTCGCCGTGGGGGTCCACAGCGCGCCGGGGATGAACCTGCCGCTGCCCGGGGCCGAGCGGTTCGACAACTACGCGCAGGTGCACACCCTGTCGTTCCCCGTCGACCAGATGGTGGCGTTCACGGCGCTGGCGATGGGCGGCGTGCTCGACCGCTTCCCGGCGCTGCGCGTGGCGTTCCTGGAGTCCGGCGTCGGCTGGGTCCCCTACTTCGTGCACCGGATGCACGAGCACCGTGAGAAGCGGGGCGACATGGTCCCGGCGATGACCAGCAACCCACGGGACTACATCGAGCGGGGCCAGTGCTTCTTCGCCTTCGAGTGCGAGGACCGCCTGCTCGAGCCCTACGTCGCGCACCTCAGCGCCGACAGCCTGGTCTTCTCTTCGGACTATCCCCACTGGGACTGCGACTACCCGGGCACGGTCGAGACCGCACGGGCCAACGCCGCGGCCCTGGGCGACGACGTGCTCGTCCGCATCCTCGGGACCAACGCCGCGCGCCTGTACGGGCTCGACGGCGTGGTCGAGGGGATCCGATCATGACCCCCACGGCAGCTTCACGAGGTCATGGGTTCCGAGGGAGCGGGCCCGAGGCCATGGGTTCCGGGCGTGGAACCCATGACGTCACCCGCGAGTTGGTGGAACCCATTGCCTCGGGGCTCCGGGCGGGCGACGGCGTGCGCGACCGCTGAGGGGCTGGGACATGGGCACGGAGGCCACGGGCTACGACGTCCCCGTCGGGACCTACGAGGACGCCAGGGCAATGGTCGGCACGACCACCCCCGTGCGCTTCGGCGACATCGCCGTCAGCGTGCCGATGATCCGGCACTACGCCGCGATGGTCCGGGACGCGAACGCCGCCTACTGGGACGACGACTTCGCCGAGCGGCACTGGGGCAGCGTCGTGGCCCCACCGGGCATGCTGATGACCTGGCTCATCCCGCTCGAGTGGAAGCCGGGTGGTGGACGGCCGGTCCCGCTGCTCACCGCCCGAGTGCCGCTGCCCGGCGACACGTTCATCAACGTCTCCAACGACGCCGAGCACTTCGTCCCGATCCGGGTCGGCGACCACCTGAACGTCGTGGAGGAGCTGGTCGACGTCTCGGAGGCCAAGCGCACGGGCCTGGGCACGGGGCACTTCGTCACCACGGTCTCGACTTACCGGCGCCAGGACGGGAAGCTCGTCGCCCGGACGACCAACGTGCTGTTCCGCTTCTGTCCTTCGGAGGACGACGCATGATCCCGGGAGTCTCGTACGAGCAGCGCTTCTGGGAGGACGTGGTGGAGGGCTCGGCCCTGCCACGGGTGGACGACGAGATCACCTACCGCCGCGTCATCATGAACCCCGCCACTACCTGGGACTACTTCCCCGGCCACCACGATCCCGAGTACGCCCGGTCGCAGGGCCAGCCGACCATCTACGTCAACACGATGCACTTCCTCGGCTTCGTGGATCGGCTGGCGACCGAGTGGGGCGGCCCCCGGAGCTTCATCGCCCGGCGGAAGATCTCGATGCGACGGTCGATCTACGCCGGCGACACGATGGTCGGCGAGGGGCGGGTGGTGCGCAGGTACACCGACGATGCCGGCGCGCGGGTCCGCCACCTGGTCGACCTCGAGCTGACCGTGAAGAACCAGGACGGTGAGCTCTGTTGCCCCGCGACCGTCACGCTGGAGCTGCCGGTCCGGGAGCCGCGGGAACCGGCATGAGCGCCGAGCGGGCGGTCGAGGGCGAATCGGGGTACGACCTGCCCATCGGGACGTACGAGGAAGCCCGGGCGATGATCGGCACACGCACCGAGGTCGAGTTCGCCGCCCACGACGTGGCGTGGCCGCTGATCAAGTACTTCTGCGCCATGGTCCACGACGGCAACGCCAGCTATTGGGACGAGGAGTTCGCCCGCGGCCAGTGGGGCGCCGTCGTCTCGCCCCCGGCACTGCTGATGACCTGGGCGATGGCGCCCGACTGGCGGCCCGGCAACCCGCGGCCTCGACCGCTCCTCGCTGGCCATGTGCCGTTGCCCGGCACGACGGTGGTGAGCGTCGGTTGCGACGCGGAGTTCTTCCGGCCGATCCGGGTCGGTGACCGGCTCAACGTCGAGGAGGAGCTGGTCGACGTCTCGGAGCTGAAGCGCACCCGCCTGGGCGAGGGGCACTTCCTCACCACCGCGGCCACGTACCGCCTGGGCGACGGCACGCCGGTCGCCCGCTACAGCCACCTGCTGTTCCGCTTCACCCCGGCCGGCGACCGCGACGGCGCCTGAGCCGACGATGGACTTCGGCCTCACCGAGCGGCAGCGGGCGTGGGTCGAGGAGGTGCGGGCCTTCCTCGACGAGGAGTTCGGCCCCGCCGAGCGCGAGGCGGTGCGACTCGGGGGAGGCGAGTGGAGCGGCGACGTCATCAGGGAGTTCCGCCGCCGCCTGCTCGACAGGGGCTGGCTGTCGCTCATGTGGCCGGAAGAGCACGGCGGGCTCGGCCGGTCCGTCGTCGACAACCTGCTGCTGATGGACGAGCTCGCCTACGCCGGGGCACCGGCCATCGACATGACGGCGGCCTCGGTGGCGCCCACGATCATCCGCTCGGGCACGCCCGAGCAGCGGGCCCGGTGGCTGCCGGCCATCAGGCGGGGCGAGGTCGAGTTCGCCATCGGCTATTCCGAGCCCGACGCCGGCAGCGACCTGGCGTCCCTCCGGACGACGGCGGCGCTGGACGGCGACGCGTGGGTCGTCAACGGCACCAAGATCTGGAACACCGGCGCCGAGTACTGCACCCACGAGTGGCTGGCGTGCCGCACCGACGCCGACGCCCCCCGGCATCGGGGGATCTCGGTCCTGATCGTGCCGCTCGACGCACCGGGGATCGAGGTCAGGGGCATCGCCACCTGGCGGGGGATGCGCACCAACCAAGTCTGGTTCGACGACGTGCGCGTGCCCGGCGAGAACCTGATCGGCGAGCGCGACCGGGGGTGGGCCTATGTGACCCAGGCGCTCGACCTCGAACGGGTCGCGATCGGGATCACCGGCGCCCTGCGGCGGCTGCTCGACGACCTCACGGCGTGGTGCCGTGACACCACGATCGACGGCGCGACCCCGGCGGCACGCCCGGAGGTGCAGCGCCGCCTGGCGGAGCTGGCCGTCGACGTCGAGCTGGCGCGGCTGCTGAACCATCGCGCCGCGTGGCTGATCGATGCCGGCCGGCCCGCCAGCGCCGAGGCATCGATGACGAAGGTCTTCACCACCGAGCTGCACGCGCGGGCCTCGTCGGTGGCGCTCGACCTGCTCGGCCCCGCGGGACAGCTCGACGCCCACGACGCCCGGGCGCCGATCGCCGGCCTCGCGCAGCTGATGTACCGGGCCGCGCCCTACCTGCGCTTCGGCGGCGGGACGAACGAGATCCAGCGCGACATCATCGCCCAGCGCGGCCACGGACTGCCGCGATGACGGACCTGGCGCTGTCCCCGGAGCAGGAGGCGCTGCGCGCATCGACGCGCGCCTTCCTGCAGCGTGCCTGCCCGCCCCCGTTGGTCCGGCGGGTCGGCGCGCCCGGCGGCGACGGTCACGATGCCGACCTGTGGCGCGCAATGGCCGAGCTGGGATGGATCGGTTTGGCGTTCCCCGAGGCCGCAGGTGGCGGCGGGGGTGGCCTGCTCGACCTGGCGGTGGTGTACGAGGAGGCCGGTCGGGCCCTGGTGCCGACCACCCTGTACTCCACGATCGAGGCGGCCCTGCTGATCGATCGCGCCGGCAGCGACGCGGCGCGGGCCGGGCTGCTCCCCGCCGTCCTCGCCGGGGAGCGCATCGTCTCGCTGGCGTACCACGAGGAGGGGATGGCGTCGTTGCCCGACTCCCTGGGCACGACGGCGACGATCGAGGGCGAGGTCGTGGTGGTCGACGGGACGAAGCTGTTCGTCCCCAATGCCGGCGTCGCCGACGACCTGGTGGTCGTGGCCAGGGATCCCGACGCGACGGGCGCCGGCGCCGTCCGGCTGGTCGTCGTGCCCACCGGAGCACCGGGCGTGCGACGCTGCCGGCTCACGACGTTCGCCCATGATGCCCAGCACGAGGTCGCGTTCGCGGCGGTGCGGCTGCCGGTGGAAAGCGTGCTGGCGGACGCCTCGCCTGACGCCTCGACGGACGCCTGGCGGGCCGTGGAGGCGGTGCGCCGCATCGCCACCGCCCTGCAATGCGTCGAGATGGTCGGCGGTGGCCGTGCGGTGCTGGACCGGACGGTTCGGTATGTCACCGATCGGGTTCAGTTCGGCCGGCCCATCGGCAGCTTCCAGGCCGTGCAGCACCACGTTGCCGACGTGTCGACCCGCATCGATGCGGCCGGTCTGGCGGCTTGGCAGGCCGTGTGGCGTTGCTCCCTGGGGAGCGCCGCACCCGCGGACACCGTGAGCCTGGAGGCCGCGGTGGCGATCGCCAAGGTGGCCGCCGGCGACGCCTACGTCGAGGCCACGCTCATGGCCCACCAGCTGCACGGTGGCATCGGGTTCACGGTCGACCACGACCTCCACCTGTGGTCGGACCGGGCCCGGGCGTCGGCGCTGGCGTTCGGCTCGCGCGAGGACCACCTCCGCGCCCTGGGATCGCTCGTTGCCCCGGCGCGATGAGCCTCGCCTCGGGAAAGGACGCCTGACCGAACCGGTCGCGCTCCCTATGGTCGGAGCATGACGGCTGACGACCTCGGTGCCGTCGTCGCCCACTACGAGGCGAGCCGGGAGCAGGACCGGCTCGCCGGTGACCTCGCGGAGCTCGAGCTCGTCCGCACCCGCGAGGTCCTGGCGCGCCATCTCCCGCCGCCGCCCCGGCGCCTCCTCGACGTCGGGGGCGGAACCGGCGTGCACGCGGCCTGGCTGTTACGGGACGGGTACCGCGTCCACCTCGTCGACATCACCCCTGGGCACGTGGAACGGGCGGCGGCCGCGCTGGCCGGGCTCGGCCTCACGGCCGAGGTCGGCGATGCGCGGCGCTTGGCCGCGCCCGACGCCAGCTTCGATGCGGTGCTCGTGCTCGGCCCGCTCTACCACCTGGTCGAGCGCCCCGATCGCCTCGCCGCCCTCGAGGAGGCCCGCCGGGTCGTCAGGCCGGGCGGGTTGGTGGCGGTCGCCGCCATCAGCCGGTTCGCGTCGCTGATCGACGGACTGGTGCGGGAGTTCCTGTTCGAGCCCGAGTTCCGCCGCATCGTCCGGCGCGACCTGGCCGACGGCCGCCACGCCAATCCGGACAACCGCCCCCACTGGTTCACCACCGCGTTCTTCCACCACCCCGACGAGCTCCACGAGGAGATCACCGACTCCCGGCTGGACCTGGTCGAGCTCGTGGGCGTCGAGGGGATCGCCGGCTGGCTGCCCCACCTCGACGCTCGCTGGCGGCGGGACGCCGACCGCGAGACCATCCTGGAGGCGACCCGACTGATCGAAGCCGAGCCCACGCTGCTCGGACTGAGCGCGCACCTCCTCGCCGTCGCCAGGCGGGGCGACGACTGAGTTGGGGCGGCCGTTTCCGCTCGGCCGCGGATGCCGCTACGCGCCACCCCTCAGGGTGCCGGTCAGGTCCGCCGGCGTGGTCCCTGGAGGACCGAGCACGACGTCACCGAGCTCGGTGCTCACGGCCAGGAACCGGTCGGTGTCGAGCTCGGTCTCGGGCGTGGCCAAGTGGCCGGGCGTTCCGGCACGCGCCACGAGGTCGGCAAAGCCGGCCGGCGAGCTGAAGACGAGCGCACGCGCGCCCTCCGGCCCGAACCGCACCATGTGGGGGACGTGCGTCGGCACGACGTAGTAGTCGCCCGGGCCCATGGTGACCTCGTCCGCGCCCGCGAACACCGTCATCGAGCCCGAGATCAGCCAGTAGCGCTCCTCGTAGCGGGTGTGCATGTGGAGCGGGGTGGCAGCATCGGGCGGCTGCACGCAGTCCATGAGATCGAGGTGGCCGTCGGTCTCCTCGGCCGTGGCCAGGATGCGGGCGCGAAGGCCCTGTCCCAGGACGAACTGGCGCTCCTGTGTGCCCTGCGGGGGTCGGTTCGGGTTCATAGCGTTCTCCTCAGGGGGGATGCAGCAACGACCGTGCCGGACTGCGGGCCCGTCTCCAATCCCCCGAACGAGGGTTTGCACGCTCCTAGTCCACGAGGACGCCCGGGTTGAGCAGGCCGTTCGGGTCGAGGGCCCGCTTGGCCGCCCGGAGCGCGGCGGCGAACAGGTCGGGGCGTTGGCGGTCGTACGCGGGGCGGTGCATCCGCCCGATCGCATGGTGGTGGGTGATCGTGCCCCCGGCGGCGACGACGGCCTCGGAGGCCGCCTCCTTGAGCTCCGCCCACTGCTGCTCCTCGCCACCCTGGCGGCCCATTCCCGCGAACGTGTAGTAGGGCGCCGGCCCGTCGGTGTAGACGTGGGTGAATCGGCAGCTCAGCAGGCCGCCGCCGCACACCTCGTCGAGAGCCCGTCCCAGCCTCGCCCGGACCTCGACGTCGAAGTCGGGCCAGCGGTCCCACGTGATCGCGGTCTCGAAGGTGTCGGTCACCAAGCCGAGCCCCGTCATGGTGTTGAGGTCGAAGCCAACGAAGCTGTCGCGCCAGGCCCCGACCGCACCGCCGCGACCGGGAGGCGTGCTGGCGTCGGCCGTCCTGATCTCGTCGTCGCCGATCTCACCCCCGTGGTCGCGGGCGAGGGCGATGGCGGCCTCGATGTTGGCGCGCTGGGACACGTCGGCGGACTCGAACCCCACGATCACCAGCGCCGTGCTCCCATCGAGGCCGGCGCCCCGCTGGGCCTCGAGCGGATCGAGGATCCGGAGGTTGGCCGGCCACAGCTTCGCCTGGACGATGGCCCGGACCGCCTGCCAGCCCGCCTCCCAGCCCGGGAAGCGCACGCCGGCCGAGGCGCGAAACGTTGGCCGGGCCTGGAGCCTCAGCCAGGCCTCGGACACGATCCCCAACGTGCCCTCGCTGCCCAGCACCAGGCGATCGGGGCTCGGACCGGCGCCGCTGCCCGGGAGCCGTCGCGACTCCCACCAGCCCGACGGGGTGAGCATGCGCACGGACTCGACGAAGTCGTCGATGTGCGTGTGGTTCGTGGCGTAGTGACCGCCCGATCGGGTCGCGATCCAACCCCCCACGGTCGACCACTGGAACGACTGCGGGAAGTGCCGCAGCGTCAGGCCGTGCGGGCGCAGCTGGTCCTCGACGGCGGGGCCCAGGGCCCCGGCCTGGATCCGGGCGGCTCGGGACGTGGGGTCGATCTCGAGCACCCGGTCCATGGCCGTCAGGTCGATCGTCACGACGCTCGCGGCGTCGGCGGGCGGGTTCACGCCCCACACCACCGACGACCCGCCTCCGAACGGGACGACCACGTGGCCGGCGGCGTCGCACCAGTCGAGGACCGCCTCGAGCTCGGTCTCGTCCGCCGGAAATGCGACGGCGTCGGGCGGTGCGTCGAATCGGCCCCGGAACGCCCGCAGCCGGTCGGTGTAGGCCATGCCGTAGGCGTGGCGGGCCCGCTCCCACGGGTCCGTGGAACACGAGCCGGCGAGCGCGGCCGGGACCGCGACGCGCGGCGCACGCAGCTCGGCGTCAGCGAGGGATGCGGGGGCCTCGATGCGAGCCTCGACGCCGTAGCGCCGGGCCAGCGTCGCCGCCAGCCGGTGCCGCTGGTCGTCGGTCGGCTCGTCGGCGGCCAGTCCCCAACCCCACAGGCTGCGGCGGCCGGAGGCGTTCCACCGTTGGGTCAGTCGTTCCCCCTCCATGCCACCAGGATCGACGATCGGAACCTGCCGCGGAAATGATGGTCATGGCGACCGATCCCGCGGCAGGATTCCGTATGGCTCATCCCCTCGACATGCTGTCGGCCGACGAGATCACGCGCGCGGTCGAGGTGCTGCGGGCGACGGGACGCGTCGGCGACGAGGCGCTGTTCGCACACGTCGTGCTGCGCGAGCCCACCAAGGACGAGCTGGCACGCTGGAAGCCCGGTGACCCGATCGAGCGCCAGGTGCGTGCGCAGATCGTTCCCGGCCCCGGGCTGACGCTGGTCGAGGCGGTCGTGTCGGTCACCCGCGCCGAGGTGCGCGAGTGGCGGGAGGTCGAGGGCAGGCGGCCGGCGTTGCTGATGACCGAGGCGCTGTACGCGATCGCCACGACGAAGGAGCATCCCGAGTACCAGGCGGCACTCGCGCGGCGGGGCATCAGCGACCTCGAGGCGGTGCAGATCGACCCGTGGCCGGCCGGGGCGTTCGGCTACGAGTGCGAGGAAGGACGACGGATCGCCCGCTGCATCTCGTTCCTGCGGGCGGACGCAACCGACAACGGCTACGCCCGCCCGATCGAGGGCGTGATCGTCCACTTCGACCTCGGGAACAACGAGGTGATCGAGGTCATCGACCACGGTGTCGTCCCCCTGCCACCCAACCGCGCCAACTTCTGGGTCGAGGATCATCCGGCGCTGCGTACCGACCTCAAGCCGATCTCGATCTCGCAGCCCGAAGGCCCCAGCTTCAAGGTCGACGGCAACCTCGTGCGGTGGCAGCGCTGGCAGCTGCGGGTGTCGTTCGATCCCCACGAGGGCCTCGTCCTCCACGAGGTCGCCTACGAGGACGACGGACGACTTCGCCCGGTGCTCCATCGGGCGTCGATCGCCGAGATGGTCGTGCCGTACGGCGACGCCGGCCCGCTGCACGGCTGGAAGAACGCGTTCGATGCCGGCGAGTGGGGGCTCGGCCGGCTGACGCAGCCGCTCTCGCTGGGTTGCGACTGTGTCGGCGAGGTCCGCTACCTCGACGCGACGCTGGCGAACGAGCAGGGCGAGCCCTGGGTGATCGAGAACGCCATCTGCATGCACGAGGAGGACTACGGGATCCTGTGGAAGCACGTCGACCTGTTCAGCGGGCGCGGCGACGTGCGCAGGAGCCGCCGGTTGGTGCTGAGCTTCGTCAGCACCGTCGGCAACTACGACTACGGCTTCTACTGGTACCTCTACCTCGACGGCAACATCCAGCTCGAGGTGAAGCTGACCGGCATCGTCTCGCCCATGGCGATCGAACCGGGAACGCAGCCGGAGTTCGCGAACGTCGTCGCGGAGGGTGTCGCCGCCCCCCACCATCAGCACCTCTTCTGTGCCCGCCTCGACTTCGACGTCGACGGCTGCGTCAACGAGGTCCACGAGGTCGACGCCGAGGCGCTGCCGCCCGGCCCCGACAACCCGTGGATGAACGCATTCCGCGCCAAGGCGACGCGGCTCGACACCGAACAGCTCGCACAACGCCAGATCGATCCGACTCGGTCGCGCACCTGGCGGGTCGTGAACCCGCAGTCACGCAACGGGCTCGGCCAGCCGGTCGCCTACAGGCTCGTGCCGGCGACGAGCACCCCGACGCTGTTCGCACACGCCGACTCGCCCATCGGCAGGCGCGCCGGGTTCGCGCGCCACAACCTGTGGGTGACGCCCTACGACGATCGGGAGCGGCGGGCGGCCGGCGACTACGTGAACCAGCACGAGGGCGGCGACGGCCTGCCCGGCTGGACCGCGCAGGACCGTTCCCTCGTCGATGCCGACGTGGTGGTCTGGTACACGTTCGGCGTCACCCACTTCGGGCGGCCCGAGGACTGGCCGGTGATGCCGGTCGAGTACTGCGGCTTCCTCCTCACCCCGTTCGGGTTCTTCGACCGCAACCCGGCGCTCGACGTGCCGCCAACCGAGGGGCATTGCGCCCACGCGGCCGACTAGCCCCGCCCGCTCAGGCACCCGCCAGGTCGATGAGGTTCGCTTCGGGACCACCGATGCGGTGCTTGGCGACGCGCTCGGAGGGCGTGTGGGGGAGCTCGGCGCGGAACTCCCAGTAGCGGGGAACCTTGAAGCGGGCCAGCCGCTCGGCGACGTGATCCCGCAGTTCCCGGGGTGACGGCGCCGCGCCGGCGGCGGGTACGACCACGGCGCGCAGCTCCTCGCCGAGGTCGTCGTCGGGCATGGCGACGACGGCGCACTCGAGCACGGCGGGGTGGCTGACCAGCACCCCCTCGACCTCGGCGGCGGCGACGTTCTCCCCGCCCCGACGGATCATGTCCTTGATGCGGCCCCGCAGTGTGAACCGGCCGTGAGCGTCGCGGACCGCGATGTCGCCGGTGTGGGCCCACCCGCCGGCGAAGAACGCCGCGGTCGCCTCGGGGTGCTCGTAGTAGCCATCCATGAGCCCGAGGCCGCGCACGACGAGCTCGCCCTCCACCCCCGGAGGCGCCTCGACCCCGGCGGCGTCCACCACCTTGGCCTCGCAGTGACTCATGACGCTGCCGAGGCTGCCGGTCCCGACCAGCTCGTCGTGGTCGTCCTCCAGCACGGCCAGGTTCAGGCCCGTCTCCGTCATCCCGAACAGCTCGTACCACGGCACGCCCCAGCGCCGTTCGATGGCGGCGTGGAGCCGAGGAGGGATGGCGGAGCACGCCACGCGGCTCAGGCGGTGGGTGCGGTCGTGGTCGGCGGGCGGCTGCTTCAGCAGGAGCACCGGCATCGCGGCCAGGCAGTAGAAGGTGGTCACGCCCCAGTCGGCGACGGAGCGCATGAAGGTCGACGGGTGGAAGCCGTCCAGGATCACCAGCTCGGCGCCGGCCCGTAGGGCCGCGACGACGTTCCAGAGCGGGTCGATGTACGAGAACGGCTGGGCGCTCAGCAGCACGCTCGACTCGTCGAGCCTTAACACGTCGGCGGAGGACTTGCCTATCTGCTGCCAGAAGCGGTGGCTGAGCATGCAGCCCTTGGGAAGCCCGGTCGTCCCCGATGTGTATTGGATGCCGGCCACGGCTCCCGCCGGCACGTCGGCGGGTGGCGCGCCGCGGCCGAGCCCGGCCTGCAGCCAGTCCGGCTGGGACGCGTCGGCGACGGCGACATTCCGGTCGATCCCGGCGATCGCCGCGTGCACCGTGGCGGCGGTGGTGTCGTCCGCGATCACCAGCCGGGCGCCGCTGCGGTCGATCAGGTGGCGGCTGTCCAGAGGGCCCGACCGGCTGTTCACCGGCACCGCCGCCATCCCCGCGGAGGTGACGCCCAGCCATGCCACCGGGTAGCGCAGCGAGTTGCGCATCATCAGAGCGACCCGGTCCCCCGGTCCGAGGCCCCGCGTCGCTAGCGAGGTGCGCACCGCAGCGACCTGCACCGCCAGCCCCGCGTACGACAGGGTCTGGCCGTCGCCGAATCGCAGCAGCACCCGGTCGCCGTGTTCAGCGGCGCGCCGCTCCACCAGCTCGCCGAGGGTCCAGTCGAGGTCGGCAGCTCGTCGCAGGTGGGAGTTCATGTGAGCAGCTCATGACCGCCGGTCGCGGAAGGCGGCGGCGCCGGCGGTGGCGATGCCGGCGTCGAACACCTCCATGGCCGCCACGGTCTCGCGAGCCATCGCCGCCTCCACGGCCGCCGGGTCGGGCCGCATCAGCCGCAGGTGCCATCGGGTCGCGTGCCCTTCGGTGGCCCACGCCCCGACCATGTCGACCGCCCGCGGCGTGGGATCGTCGGCGACCTCGGTCAACAGCCCCACCCGGAGCGCCTCGGTGGCGTCGATCCGCCCCCCGGCGAGGACGAGGGGGAGAGCCCGGGTTCCCAGGAGGCGCGGCAGCAGGTAGGTCGAGCCGTTGGAGATCGTCAGGCCGATGCCGTTCTCCGGGAAGTAGAAGGCGGCCTCGGGCCCGCCGATCCGGGCGTCGCACGCCAGCGTCAGCTCGGCCGCCCCGCCGACGGCCAAGCCGTTGAGCGCCGCCACCACCGGAACCTCGGTGTCGAGCACGGCCCGCGTCATCTCCTGGAACCCTGCGATCACCGCCTCGAAGCCATCGCGGTCGAGGTCGGCCGTTGCGTCGAGGTCGTCGCCGGCGGAGAAGGCCCTGCCGGTGCCGGTGAGCACCAAACCGGCCGAATCCGCAGCGAGGCCGCGGATCGCTTCCGCGATGGCGGGGAGCATCGCCGGCGTGAGCGCGTTGAGCTTCGCCGGGCGGTCGAGGCGGAGCACAGCCACGTCGCCCGCCCGCGCGGACACGAGATGCTCGCCAGCGGGGTGCCAGTCCAGGTCGATCACCGGGCGATGGTATGCCGCCCATGGCACAATGCCCCGGCGTTCGGGTCTGGGAGGCACCGCGATGCTGATCCTCTCTCGCACCGAGGTGGAATCCCTTCTCGACCTGGATCTGCTGGTCGAGGCGCTGGCGGTGGCCATGGTCGACCTGAGCCGGAGGCGCGCGTCCGCGCCCCCTCGGGTGGCCGCTTCCGTTGCCGACCGCCACGCCATGTTGGCGGCGATGCCGGCGTTCCTCCCGGCGTCCGGGGCGCTGACCACGAAGCTGGTCACCCTGTTCCCGGAGAACACCGATCGTCCGACGCACCAGGCGATCATCTGTTGCTTCGATCCCGCGAGTGGCGCCCCGCTCGCGGTCGTGGACGGAACGTACGTGACCGCGGCGCGTACCGCCGCCGGGTCGATGCTGGCCACACGGCTGTTGGCTCGGGAGGGCGCTCGCGTCGTGTCCGTGATCGGGACCGGTGTGCAGGCGCACAGCCACGCGCGGGCCGCCGCTCGGCTGCCCGGTGTCGAGGTCGTCCAGATCGCCGGCCGGGATCACACCAGGGCGAGGGCGCTGGTCGACGACCTGGCCGAGTCCGGGACGGCGGCGACGGTGCTCCCGTCGATCGAGGACGCGGTCCGCTCGGCCGACGTCGTGTGCGCCGCCACCCACGCCGACGAGCCGGTCGTCCGCCGGGAGTGGCTACGTCCCGGCACCCACGTGACCTCGGTCGGCTACAACACCGCCGGGGACGGCGAGGTCGACATCCCCACGCTGCGCGACGCGCTGGTCGTGGTCGAGTCCCGCTCGGCCGCCCTGGCCGCCCCGCCGGCCGGCGCGGTGGAGCTGGCGCGGGCGATCGAGGCAGGTGCGATCGACGCGGATCACATGCAGGAGATCGGCGAGATCGCCGCGGGTGAGCGCGTGGGCCGCACCGACTCCCGCCAGCTCACGCTGTACAAGTCGGTCGGTGTGGCGGTGCAGGATGCGGCCGCGGCCGCGTTGATCCTGGAGGCGGCGCACGCTCGGGGCGTCGGCACCGAGGTCGAGGTGTGACCCTGGCGCTCTCATCGATCGTCAGGCGGGGACCGACGGGCGGGCGCCGCGGGCGGCGGCGCGGGCGATCGACGATCCCACGGCCCGGGGATCGTCGCCGAACGCGGTCATGAGGTTGCGCGCCCCGGCCGCCAGGCAGGGGAGTGCCCGGTCGGCGGGCAACAGGCGCGCGAGCTGCAGCGTCACCAGCCCGTGAACGAGCGCCCACAGCTGGGTCGCCAGGCCGACGGGGTCCGCGGGATCGAACCGCCCGGCGTCGATGCAGCGCTGCACCGCGGCCACGAGCTGTCCGAACGTCTCGAGGCCGGCATCGGCGTCCGCCTCGTCGACGGGACCGTCCATGAACATCGCCTGGTACAGGTTGGGGTTCTCGACGGCATTGCCGTAGTACGCCATGCCCAGCGCCCACACGTCGGCGACCGGGTCGCCGGTGATCGCCACCGCCGCCTCGCGCGCACCGAGCCTGGCGAAGCCCTCGCGCCTGATCTCCCGCCGCAGCTCGGTCATCCCGCCGAAGTGCGTGTAGATCGCCATGGTCGAGGTGCCTACCTCGTTTGCCAGGCGGCGGAGGGTGAGCTTGCCCAGGCCTTCGGTGGCGATGATGCGGGCGGCGGTCTCCAGCAACGCCATGCGAACGCCGGGGTCGGCGGCTCTCGGGCTCATGGTTGACAGCATGCCATAGCAGTGCTATCGATTCCTACCATAGCATCGCTATGGAAGGAGCGTGGGATGGCGGGAACCCGCAATCGCTACCTCGAGGGCAACTTCGCGCCGGTGCACGAGGAGATCACTGCGATCGACCTGGAGGTCACCGGGACGATCCCGGACCACCTCGACGGTCGCTATCTGCGCAATGGTCCCAACCCGGTCGTCGCCCCCGACCCGGCCACCTACCACTGGTTCCTCGGCTCCGGAATGGTGCACGGCGTGCGCCTCCGCGACGGCAAGGCGGAGTGGTACCGCAACCGTTGGGTCCGGTCCCGCGACGTGGCGAAGGCCCTCGGCGAGCCCGCGAGGCCGGGGCCGGACCCCGCCGGCCCCGACTTCGCGGCCAACACCAACGTCATCGGCCACGCCGGCCGCATCCTCGCCATCGTCGAGGCCGGCTTCGTCCCCTACGAGCTCACCGGCGAGCTCGACACCGTCGGGCCGTGCGACTTCGACGGCACGTTGCCCGGCGGGTACACGGCGCATCCGCACCGCGACCCCGAGACCGGCGAGCTGCACGCGGTCTCGTACTTCTTCGGGTGGGGCAACCAGGTGCGGTACACGGTGACGGGCATCGATGGCCGGGTGCGGCGAACCGTCGACATCGAGGTCGGCGGCAGCCCGATGATGCACGACTTCTCGCTGACCGCCGGGCACGTCGTGATCTACGACCTGCCCGTGACCTTCGACCTCGACTTCGTCGCCAAGTCGGCGCCCGGCCCCTTCGGCCGCCCCAGCCGCTGGCTTGCGTCGCAGTTCATCGGCAAGCGCCGCCTGCCCGCCCGGTTGGCGGCCGCCCCCCGG